>Ga0163152_10001098_pt1 | contig 43836 bp, 62 predicted proteins | sample OliLakLV19MP8IB2_FD_148635 | JGI IMG/M metagenome (GOLD analysis project Ga0163152, IMG submission 148635) | Freshwater microbial mat bacterial communities from Lake Vanda, McMurdo Dry Valleys, Antarctica - Oligotrophic Lake LV.19.MP8.IB-2 | ecosystem: Environmental > Aquatic > Freshwater >...
ATGGACTTACGAGAAGAGCCTACCTATACAATTATGGATGAATTATCTGCAGCCTCAAAGACTATGAAGAACATAGCAACATCATTAGTTACATAGAGAATAGCTAAGGTTGAGAATCCAATTCTCAATCTTATGGTGTTCTTTGTAAGAAAGGAGATAAACAATGCAAGAGTTGAACAGAGTTGTCTTGTTGCAAAACGGAAACTTTCGTATTGAAAGATATTGGTTGTCTGGTTGGGTGAAAATCTCAAACGGAACAGCCAGTGTCAAATTCATCTGGGGTTACACGGGAAAGGAAACCGAGGTAACTCAAACAAAAATCACTCCGAATTACACTTTTGAAGTAAAGGGGGCAAAATGAAAATGCGATGTCAGGTACTTATTACCCAGTGTTCGTGTGGTGGAATAGCACCTCCCACACTGCTCTGGGTTGCGGAAAACAACACAATCATTTCCGAGGGTTTATGCCTCGGTTGTAGTGCAAAAGTTACTGCGACTGTATCGTTTAAGTTTTTGAACGAAACAGTCCAGAAACTCCGAGGTGAGTCTGTGCCACTCAAACCACCACTCAAACCAATGCCTAAACTCCCCGTAATCTCTGACCACGATTGGTTGCGCCAATTGGGAATTGACGACAAGGAGCCACCCAATGCCCCGAAGAAGTAAAAAAGGCAAGCACAGAAAGGGTCGAAATTGTCATCACTTCCTCTACCCAAAAAGTAGAGGAGGTGACAACAGTCTCAGTAACCTTCTCTTGATTGATATTGAGAAGCATGAAGCATGGCATCGCTTGTTCAAGAATGCCACAGCAGATGAAGTCCTCAGCCTTCTTGAGAGGGTTGTGAGGGCAAAGAAACACCAAGGAGGGATCCACATCTCGGAGCTATCCGTTAAATAGTAAGGGAGCATGTCTCCCTTTTATTATTAAATTAATGTATAATATACAAATGGAAACAAAACCAACATTACCCGCATACATGACAAGTTCAGTAGACCCTGCAAAAGTGTCTGCTCGAATCAGTGGTGCGGTGATAGCAAGTTCAAGTATTATCATATTTTTAGCAGCACAGTTACTCAATATTAAATTAAATCCAGAAGACATTATCGGTCTTGCAACACAGATTGGTGCGGTGGGAGGTGCAATCGTCACAGTCAAAGGAATCATCATTTGGATTATGACAAAGTTTGGAAAGAAGGTATCATTTATTAATCAATAAACAATATGTCTGAATTTCCACAAATAAAAATAGAGCATAACATTGGCAACACAATCACGATACCAAATCAATTGGATGTCAAAGTTGCTACTTTTTTAAGTGATAACGCTTTAGCTGGATTGAACGGCTTGAATGGAGACAATTTTACAGATTTCACTTCAGGGAGTTCGATTCCGGTATTATTATCGAGTTTAGGATCAGAGAACGCTGAAATTGTCATTTCTTCAAGTCATACGACTACCAATCTTGTTGTTGGCACGACAATTCTTCCTCACTTTAGAGGGGATTCAGTTAAACAGTTGAATTACGACCAAGTTATTGTTTCCTGGTCTGCGACAAGTGGTGGAGCTTATTCAGTGCTTAGCACTTCAACATTTCAAGTTTCTCAGCAAAATACAGTAGTATTTCATCCTGCTGGACTTGTTACTTCTTTCTATAAACTTCAATGGAAAAATTCAATTACTGGAGATTTATCTAGTTATTCGGACCCAATTAGTGTTGATACTTATGATCCAAAATCAGTAGCTGAACTTATTTATCCAGTGCTTAGAGCGATGGGTGTTTCCGAAAATGACCCAAAAATAAATATCACATTCTGTCTATCTGCAATTGATGATGCTCGAAAATACACAGAAGGAAAATTATATGGTATCCGCCATGCGTGGCAAGAACAATTTGAATTTCCAATCGGAGTTCTCTCTGGAACAAATTATGTCGACCTACCTGATGACATTGACTTCAATGAAACGGATAGGTCGATGCTTGCAGCTAGATTCCTCATTGGAAATGTTTTGACACCATACAATTTGAGGTATATAGACAAGAGAACCTGGAATCAGGTTGCATGGTCAGTTATGGGCGGAAGTAATACAGTCACGGTTGCAATCAGTGCCTCAACAATAACCTTAGACAGTGTAGGAGATTTCAGTGGTTCATCATCAGGTGTTGCGTATGTGGCCACCACTGCATATTCACAAACTCTGATGCAGATTTCTTACACTGGGGTAGATTTAACAACTAATCAATTAACTGGAGTAACTGGGGTCACAAGGTCGATACCTGTTGGTACACAGGTGTGGTCAAATCCAACCATCTCTCAACCGGTTTACTACACGGTGTTTGAGAATAGGTTATATTTCGACCGAATCATTCCAGACTCGATGCAAGGAAACAATGTCTACATCGATTACTACAAGAAAATTGATAAAGTTGAGAATCTGTATCAAGTTATACCTGAGCATTATCGTGAGATATATAAATGGTATCTACGGTACGCAATAAAATATCGAAAAGATATTTCATTAGGTAGTAACGACCCTGATTTAAAGAAGTTTGAGGATTTAGTTCAAGCGGTATTCAACAACCTTTACACTGGGCAAGAAACGACAATTATTACAAGTTAATTATTAAAATAAGAATTATAAAATCATGGCATATTTAAACCCTTTAATCCCAAATGTCGATATTCAACAACAAGAAGCGACAGGGGATAGATTAATTACTTTCGGAACTATCAAATCAGGACCTCCTTACGCTGGAGCTGCTTACGCTGGTCTATTTGCTCTTGAGTGTGTACTTGAGAGTTTGGATGGTCTAGCTGTTTATCAGCAATCAGGAACAGTTGCTGTACCAGCATGGACTGCTCTTGGAAGCGGTGCTAACGGTGCGACTGGATACACTGGCACAACAGGATACACTGGTACAACTGGCTACACAGGATACACAGGTCCAACTGGATATACTGGATATACTGGATATACAGGTAGAACTGGATACACTGGATACACAGGCTACACTGGAGTTGGTACAACTGGCTACACAGGATACATAGGTCCAACTGGATTTACTGGTTATACTGGATACACTGGTGCTGGAAACTTCACAGGATTTACTGGATACACAGGTAGAACTGGATTCACTGGCTACACTGGACCTCAAGGTTCAGCTACTGGTTATACTGGTTATACAGGACCGAACATTGGTTCTGGTGTTAACTTTGGACCAGGAGCAGTTACTTCAATAACTGTAGTCAACGGAGTTGTGACTGCAATTTCTTAGTATTTCTATTCTCTCCCTACTGTACCCACAGGGAGAGGGTTAGGAGCATTAAAAAATATGTCAAAAAACCTACAAAATGTAAAAATACCTTATCCAACTGAAGGAGTTATTCGTTCTGCTCAACTTAATGATACTGTTTCACCTGAAAACTCAGTTCAACTTGCTATTAATATGAACTTTGACCGAGTTGGAGCGTGGCAAACACGACCAGGAGCACAGATTCTTTACACTGGTAGGAGTGGAAGTATTACCTCTTTTGGGACACTAAACATTCAAGGTGGAATAAAAAAACTATTTTCTCAAGTTGGTACTGATGTTTCAGTGTGGACTGGAAGTGCATGGTCATCAGTTCGAACCACTTCAGTTTCGACAAAGGCTAGATTTAGTCAGTGGTTGAATTACCTATATATGGTAAATGGTACTGATGCTCTTCAAGTATCGAATGGAGGTGCTTTTGCGGCAACTGCCGGATTTGTTCCAGCAACTACAATGCCAGTTGGACACTTTGTTCAAGCTGGATTTGATGGGCGTATCTGGGTTGGTAATAAAACCACTGATGCCTTATATTTTTCTGACATTGTTCAATTCACACCTCCTTCAACTTATTCAATTACTTATACCGCAACTAACTTTATATCGACCCTTTCCTCTCAAGATGGTGAATCAATGACTGGTCTTTTCCGAGTACCTCGAGCACTTTTAGTTTTTAAACAAAATCATATTTATCGAGTTTATAGTTCAACAAATGTCGACCCCTACCCAGCATACAATGTTGGAACATATTCTCAGGAATCAATTGTTCAAGCAAAAAATGGGTTATATTTTCATCACTCTTCTGGTTTTTATCAGTTCAATTATGACGGTCAACCAACTGAAATATCAAAGCGTGTTACTGATTTTGTTAAAGCTATTCCTCGTTCTGCATACGACAACATTGTAGGAATTTATGATGGATATGATGCTGTAAAGTGGTCAGTTGGACCTGTAACAGTTGAGGGTGTGACATACACAAATTGTCAGATGCGTTACACCATTTCTACTCAAGTGTGGACTATTTACGATTTCCCAAATAATACAATCACAGCTCTTACTCCATTCGATGACGGGACTACTCTTTATCAAGTTGTTGGAACATCAACTGGAAAGGTCGGTCAACTTGACTCAGGAAATGATGATTTTGGTATAGCTATTTATTACGACTTTATTGATAGATGGCGTTCATTTTTAGAAATGTATTCTAAGTCAAAGAAAATTAATGGAATGATGGTTTCTTCATACAACGGAGGCGGAGCACTTTTACAGTATCAAACACAGAAGGCGACAGTGAATGATTGGGAAGATATTGATACACTTGATGAAGAATATGACTCTCTGTTTCCAAATGCTAATACCAATGATTTCAGTATTATCCGTTTTAGACTTAGAGGAAGCACTAATGGAACAGCAATAGTTTTTTGTGGCATTGAGATACTTAGTCTACAAGATGAAGGTTTTAATAAAAATTAAATATGAACCTCACAGAATTACAATTGAATAGAAATCTTTATAAGACCGAACCTCAGACATCTGAGACACTTGGAGCTGGTGATGTTGCTTCAAATCTTTCTCCTACACCAAGTTCGGCCATAGCTTCTGGTAACTCAGTTACTGACATAAACACAAATGCAGAACAATTAAATGGAGAGGTTATCGCTCCTGGGTCAATTCCTGTTACGACATTCGATATTGCTGATTTAGGGTGGATACAAACCTGTGTGTTTTCAGTAACAGATGCTGATACTGTAGCGTGGACAAGTGGTGTGTTCACATCTGCTAAGGGAGTCTCTTACTCTATTTCTGCTGGTAATACAGGAAATATGACTGCTCAAAATTATATTTATTTAAATATAAACGCTTCCTTAACCGCTTATCAAGTTACCACTACTCAATCTAATATTATTGGTCCCGGAAAGGTTTTAATTGCTGTTGCTCAAAATGGAAGCGTAACCGCATCTTATGCTCTTACTCAAACTATTCAAGTAGTGGCAAATAATATTGTAGCGAATACACTTTCCGCTATTTCTGCCAACCTAGGTTCAATCACAGCTGGTGAAATAAATATCAATAATAACGCAATGATTGATTCTAGTGGATATGGAACATTCATAGGAATCGCTTCACTTAACTTGAAGGCTTACACAAACTTCGAAAACTCAGGACGTTTTGTTCTTACTGGGGCCACAGTCACTCCTACTTTCGGCAACAATGGAATGGTAGTTGCACCAGGAGCAGTGGCTACTAACTGGTCCCGTGCTCTTTGGTGGGTAACGAATTTTGTATTTAGTAATAGAGCTTCCTTCACTTGCGGATTTACAGCACTAAGTGGGTTCAGTGCCGGAGATGGGGTGGGGTTTGTTGGATTAGGTAATATGACAATGACTGGAAGTGGGGTTACAGAAACAGGGAAAAACTATTGTGGTTTTGAAATTAAAAAAAGTTCCGGTGTTACTACAATAATCGCAATTCAGTGTGATGGAGGTGGGACAGCTACTTTTTCCGGGACTTTAGTTACTGTAGTTGATAACGATACTGTAGAACTTTTTCTAAGAATAACTGCTACTGGAATTAACTACTACACCAGATTGAATGGAGGTAGTATTTCTTCGGTGACAACGCTTACAGCAACTGTACCTACAGGAGGGGAAAATAATGTCTGTTTTGAGACAACAAATAAGGGTAGTGCGAATAATTTTCAAATACAATATCAGTGTGCGGCCTATGAACATTAATAAAAAATGGTATTATAAATTAACAACAATAACATGTTTCCACAAGTAAACTTACAACCAGGTTCCAATAACACACAAGCGGTTAAACAGCTTCAAGATTACCTTGTGGCTAATGGATATATGACTCAGGCTCAAGTCAATACTGGCTATGGGACGTATGGACCACAAACTACTAAAGCGGTTGCGGCTCTACAACAGAGAACAGGAGTCAATAACTCAACTGGTGTAGGGTATTTTGGACCACGAACTATTGCAGCGATTTCAGGTCAACAGACTCAACCAAGTAATCCAGCTCCTATAGCTCCTCAAACTCAACCTCAAACCCAATCTCAACTTGATACTGAGTATTCATCCGCAGCGGCCGCACACCCAGCTCTTGTGGGAAACAGTCCAGAATCAATTACTTACGCAACAACCACAGGAGACTATAGTGCTCTAGTGAACAGTGCAGGTAAACCATTTAGCGATGCTGACCAAGCTAGTGCTTTAGCTCAAGGAACAGCAGCCGTTTCCCCTTTTTACCAAGCTGAACAAAAAAAAGAAACTGAAGATGCTAATGTTAAATTAGCTGGACAACAAGCTGAATATCAAAAGTACCTAGACGACCAAGCCACAAAATTTCAAACAGAAAAAACAAATCAAGACCAAACTGCCTCAAATCAAGGGGTTCTTTTCTCGGGTGGGCGTGTTCAAAAACTTCAACAATTAGGGGATACTTATACCAAAAATGATGCTTATGCTAGAACTAAGCAAGGAAATGAGATTGGAAACACTGCCCGAGATTTTGGTTATAAATTTGGAGATTCGGCTGCCAATGGTTTATCTCAATACTACAGTCTAGGAACTCAGAATTATAATCCTAATGTAACATCAGGAGGGGTAACTCCTGGAGGGCTTTCAAGTGTTTACAGTGCCAATCAAGGATTCCAAGGAACCCAAGTTAATGCAGCGAAAGTAGCAGGACAAAAGAGAGCGGCAGGATTATTAGCTAATAGGGGTAACAAATTAGTAGGTTCAGGTTACACTAATCAATTTTAATAACATGGCACCATTTAATTACAATTTCACACCAAACCCAAGAATATCAGACATCTTCAATTCTATGCGACCGAAGACAACTACTCCAATGCCCCTTTCTCCGGGTGGAAGTCCATTTTCTCCTGTGACAAGAACTTTACCAAATGGTGCTGGAACATATCAAAGTCCAGTTACTTGGCAACCTCAAGCTCCAGTAGTTCAGACTCCTCAAGCTCCAGTAGTTCAGACTCCTCAAGCTCCAGTAGTTCAGACTCCTCAAGCTCCTCAGGCTCCAGTTACCCCTACTCCTCAAGGTCTTGATTACAGTAAATATACTGACCCAATGACTGGAAAAGTTATGTCTCCTCAAGAATATGCAAATCATTTAGCACAAAAAGTCACAGGTGGGAGTGTGCCGGGATATGCAGGAGATGCTCTCACTCAAGGACCACAAACAACACAACAACTTACTTCAACCGCAACTGACTTAAACAATCAGAGAAATGATATAGCTACAGGAGAAAGTGATCCTTACAATGCAGGTTCTAAGTCAGGAATTGCGTATAGTCCAACTGATTTGGCTGCTATTGAAAAGGCTTATGCTGGAATCTATGACCCAGCTTTAAAAGATGTGTTTGCTAAACTTGATTTGAAACAAAAAGAAGATGCTTCTGCTTTAACATCAAAAAATAAACTTGCTGAAATGGCCCAACAGCATAAGTATGACGTTGCTTTAAAAGGAACTCCGACAGCGGCAGAAGCTGCAGCAGGTTTAAATGGTGGGACATATGTACTTGGTGCTAACCCTACTGCTGATGCTTTTATTTCTGGAATACAGAATGGAACATACAAGACATCGGATGTTCCAAAAGAATATAAAGGACTTGTGGCACAAGGAATGGCTTCACAAGGAAATCAATCGAGTGGAAAACCAACAACCACTGAAATTGGACTACAAACTCTTGATGTGGCAAGACGATTAAAAATAATGTTTGATGCTGGGAAGGGAACATCTGTTGTTGGTAAAAGTAGACTTTTTGGAGGAGGTTTTGCTACTCCAGGTAGTGATTCAGCGAACTTTAAAAATCTATTTGAAACCCTTATTGCCAATAAATCTCTTGAGGGTATTAAATTCTTGAAAGGACAAGGTTCAGTTTCTGATGCTGAAAGACTAACATTAAAAGCAGCAATGTCTGAACTTAATCTTAGTCAAAGTGATGGTGCTGAAGGAGAGTTCTCTAAGAGTCTACAAAGGATTATTGACAAATTAGAAGGAAATGTGGCTAGTAGTGATTCATCTAGTAATGTTCTTAGGGACCCTACTGGAACTCAAGAGGTTAATATTTCTGACCTAACACCTGAAGAACTTAAAGAAGCACAAGATGCAGGTTGGGTAAGTTTTAACTCAGTTGGAGGCGACACAAAGCAAGCCTCAAATAAGGGAATAGTTTTGGGTTATGATATCAACAGTTATGCAACTGACCCAACACACGAAAACAAAATCACAAATATTGTAAATAAAATGGGAAACATCGCAACATCAGCAGAGGCTCAGTCTTATATAGATACTGTAGCATCAAACAGTCCAGTAAGTGGACTTGACGTTATTTCCGCCTCTACCGCTTATGGAGTTCCACCAGCACTTATTCTAGCTATGATGCAACAAGATTCTTCTTTCGGAACCAAAGGAAAAGCAGTGCGAACAAAGAATCCTGGTAATGTAGGTAATACTGATAGTGGAGCGAGTGTTTTTCATGGATCGTGGAGAGAAGGAGTCTTTGCAGTAGCACGAAATTTATCCAAACGTAAAACAACATAATATGGCACTATCATTTCAAAATAAAATTAGACCAGTTCAAGGAGCGGCAACATCTACCCCACCAGTTCCAGGAGGATCTACAACTCCCACTGTTTCTTTTTCATCTAAAGTCCGGCCAATATCAACTCCTGTTGCTTCACAACCAGTAAGTACTCCACAAGAGGATACTGGTGTAGGTGGTTTTCTTAAAGGACTTGTATCAGCTCCAGCTACTATGATTGCTAGACCGTTTCAAGCGGCCGCAAATCTAGGTGATTATTTAGGTACACAGATGGCGATAAAAGATAATCCAGAAAGTGCCGATGCTATTCGTAATGCAGATAATGAACGAACTCTCAATACAAAAGCAACTGGTCCAGCTGGTATTATCGCCCCTACTCCACAAAACACCTCTGATGTAATAAAAGATGTTGGTCGTGGTGTTCAAACAGTGGCTCTTGGGACAGGTGCTCCTATGGCTGGTGGTGCGGCTTTTGGATTTGGTACATCACTTGAAAATCAAGGTTCGAAGGTATTTACAGGAGAAGGTGCAACAGATGCTTTAACTTCTACTTTGATTGGTATGGGTGCTGGAAAAGCACTTGATTTAGTAGGAAAACCTCTTCTTAATGCAGCTGGAAATGTTATTGGGAAAATAACTCCACAAACACTTAAAGATGTTTCCTCAAGAGGGGCTACAGCTGTTTCTAGTTTTATGGCACAGCATGAAATTGTTCCTACCGCAGTAAAACCTGCTATTAATGCTATCCCTAAAGTGGCTGAAGCGTTTGATAAGGGTGTAAATAAACTTTTTTCTGGGACTGGTGGTGTAATAAAGGGAGCTTTTCAAGAACAGTATCCTGGAATGAAATCTAAAAATATAGCAAAACATTATGAAAATGTTGAAGTAAGCCGACTATTTGAACCAACGAAAAAGACTGATGCTGCTTATCGAAACGCAACAGAGGTATTTAAAGATTCTAAAAAAAGAGGAATTAATTTAGAAAAAATAGCAGCTGATAATAAAATATACGCAAGCGACCATATTACTGATGGAAAATATGCAACACAAGAAGTAGTTGATACACTCAGAAATGAAACAATGGGTGGTGGCCCTGAGATTTTACGCCCTTCTCTAAAAGCAGCTGAACAAGGAGTTGCTCGAGTCCCTGTTTCAGATGTTAGAAATGAAATGATTTATAAGATGGGTAAAGTATCTGATTCAAAACTTTCAACAGAACAAAAGAAAATAGCTATTCAACGTATAAATAAGGAATACGGTGATGGTTCTGTTACATCATCACGATATAAAGATGGATATGGACTTGAAAATTTATACGATTCAAAACTTCAAACATCTTCTAATTTATATAAGGGACCGAAGAACGGTGGAGTTCAAAGTATTTCTGATAACCTAACATCTCAACAGAAAGAAATTGAATCTCAAGTATTTGACTCTTTACTTAGGAAAAATGCCCCAAAAGAACTTGGTCTTGATGCTTACTTCAAAGCTCAGGAAAGTAAATTTGTATTAGCAAACTATCTTGAATCTCTCAATACAAAAAAAGCTACACAAACCATGTTCCAAAGAGGTATGAAAAAAGCCGCTCAACTCGGAGGTGCAACAACCGGAGCATCAGTAGCTGGACCATTTGGAATGTTCTCTGGATACCAGTTTGGAGGAATTGTAGCTGATACATTTGCTAGTGCATCCAATCCAGTTAAAGTTATGTATTTGAAAAGTATTGGCAAAACTCAACCTGAGATTTACTCAATCATGAAAACATTTACTTCAGATGCAGAGGCTAGAGCTTTATCTAGGCAGTTACTTCCGGCAGCTGGGGCAAGTGGAAAAACTTCTCCTGATTTAATGAGAAAACAAAATATGCAAGGTGCGGTTGAAATGGGTTATCCACAAAGACCAACAACTCCTGGTGAGAGATTCAATAACAATAATAAACAAAATCTAAATCGACTATTCAACACAAAGACACTTCCTGCTCCAGAACCTAGAATAATCACTCCAAATACCCAAGGGACTCCAAACAGGATGAGTAAGTTATACAATTCAGGTGGAGACAAGGGTGAGGTGGGGGGAATGAGACAGAGAATTAAACCAAAAAAATAGATATCAAAAAACTCAGCTCGTTATTTTCCAAAAAGGTATAAATGTTGCTGAGTTTTTTTAGTACCGAATGAATACAAGAGAGTCGTATGTGTGTATGCCACACTGTTAGAAATTTACTTCCTTTAGTAACAACACCAAGTCGATATCTCCAGTACTCATTTAAATTATATCCTTTGGTTCTAAAACTGCAAGTGCTAATGAGTTCATTTCACAAGCAAACGATTGAGCTGATCCATTCCTCATTTCATTAACTAGAACTTCTTCGCCTTTCATAACAATTTCTCTTGTCATTTCAATATTTAATTGTTTTGCTACTTCAGATAGAATGACAGCGAACTCAAAAGCAAGTATAACCTTCTGTTCATTGTATCTTACCCAGTAAAAATCGTTCTTTAGTTTATTAAATAACTGTCTCCATGTGATTTTTCGTAATTGTTTCATAGTTATTTCTTTAGGTTGTTAGTGTCTAGGGAGGATTTGAACTTTCTTCCTCTTTTTAGTGGCAACTTAATTTCTGCAATTTCACGCTGAAGTTTTGCTGTTTTTTCTAGCTGAGACTGAAACGCTGGCAACAATGCTAATAAGCGATGTATTTGTTCTTTTGTTTTAATATCTAATGCTTTTTCTTTCATATATTTTTATTTGTTAATTTGTCTTGGGAGAGCAGGTCATCTAATGCTTTTGCATATCCTTGGTTTTGATATATATGCTTCATTGGATTTTCTTTATCTGCTGAAAATGGAGGCGGTGCGTTTCTCATTTCTTCAATTCTATCCCACTCCGCATCCCACTCATGGTCTCCTCCTACATTTTTCACAACCACGATCACGCCATAGATAAGGTACAGTCCGAGGATTAAAAATGGTATCCCTGCTAAGAGAAGTATCGATTGAAAGTCATCTCTGACTATGAGGTTTGTTATGAAGTTTGGCATGTTATTTATGTGAATTAAGGCACTTTACCTTTCCATAGCTCCAGGTGAATAATTTATCTCCGCATGTTTGGCATCTGCCTGTGAGCCATCTGTAGAATGTTTTCATGATCTTATCCAGCTTACATAACCCACCAAAACATAGTCAATAAATATAACTGCAATAACCCCACTTATAACTATTATTATGTACTTCATATATCTTTATTTATCTGTTAATGGTTTGTCTTGGAGGATAGGGACTTAATTTCTACAGTTACAATCGTGTCATTTTTGCTACCACCATGTGGAACAAGAAGTATCCTTTGCATTATGAAACCCCTGTTTATTCCAATTCCCATACTTGTCCATCCAAAACAGATTGCTTTTCCATTTGGTTTTAATATGCGTGCCATTTCTGTCTTGCAATCCCCCCAGTATTTCATTGACGTAGGTTTTGTGTCTAATAGTTCCATGCCCATTCCCTCATAACATTGCTTGGCTTGAGTTATTGAATATGGAGGGTCAAATAAAGCTCCGTCATATTTATTGGCTTCTAATGATTTTAGAAATTGCAGTGCATCCATGTGGTGTGTTGCCTGCATTTCTACTCTGAGGTCGTTTGTTACTTGCGCAGGACTATTCATTCCCGCAAATGGGTCACACCACAAACCATCAGTTACTTCTTCTTTGAGTAATTCAGCAATTGGTTTGATTGTGAATGTCCAACGGTTCGGCATACTCCAAACCCTATCTATTCTAATTTTTGTGTGGACATTTCCCATAGTTTTTTTTGGCTAAATTACAATTGTGGCACAGAACCTGAATGTCTTTTGGCATATTCTTTTTCATATAAAGATACATCTGTATACCCGTTCCGATTTCTTTCCTTTGTTTATTCCCATCGTTATTGATATGGTCTAATGCCAAAAACTTCATTTCTACTTCGCCACAGCAAGTACATTTTCCACCATAATTCGCAACAATACTTTCTCTAACTTTTTTCCTGTATTCGTTCTGATACTTCCTTGCTTCCTCTGGTCTTTCTTTCCACTTTTTACGTTGCCATTCTCTACTCTTTTCTTTTACTCTTTCAGGGTGTTTCTCACGGTAACGTCTTTCTGCTTCTAATTGTTTTAGTCTTTTCTTGTCCATGTATCTATTTTACCATAGCCCATATTATATTGTCAATATTTGGCATTGCCCACTTGCGTTCTATTTGCATATAGTTATTCTTTGTTAGTGTCTAGAGAGGCGAGGAGTTTGTCTTTTGATATAACATCGTCATCTGTTTCATCTCTCCCGGTAAACACATGTTGCTTCTCTATCTCCCCTTTTACCCTCTCCCTTTCTTCTGCTAGGGCTTGTGTGATTTTGGTGGTGAGGAAGGCTTTTATTTCGTTCTCAAGCTGTGTGTTTGTTTTTCTTCTTAACTCATTTACAGCAGTATTAGGTAATTCTTTTGAATTTTTAAAATGAGAAAGTAGTTCATCAAACTCCGCTAATATTTTTTCTGTGTTGGTCATATATTTTAGTAGGTTACTTGGTAAAAATGTTTCTTGTGTGTATAAGTTTGTCCACCTCATGCCTCTCTAATTCATTCTTGATAATACCTTTAGCCAGCACATCACTTGTCATCACCTCTATTTCTTGAAGTGTTGATTTTAGGTGTAGTATTTGAAGCATTGCAAAGCGGAGTTCATTTACTGCGGAAGTTAATAGGTCTTGTTTTTTCATTACTTTAGTATGTTAGTGATAATAGGTTTTAGGTCGTCTAGGTAGTTGTTGCTCTTAATTCTGTTTGCTGTTTTTTCTAATGGCTGTAAATTATTTAACGACCAGCACTCTTGGAACTCTGTATCTTCCGTGTTTTTGTAATCATATAAACTTATTGGACGGATGTGGTCAATCTACTTCTCAGCAACTTGTTCGAGTGTTAGTTCGAGCTTATCTACTGAAACTTGTTTAATGGTGAAGCCATCATTTTGTAGTTCTTGTTTATGATACCAATCCTCAGTACCATTAAATTCATCACATCCTGATAAAAACACTAAATCATTTAACAATCCTAATACCATTTGTTCATTACCATACCTAACCACCACATCTTTCCATTTGAGAGTGTCCCATGTTATTACTGGGGCTACGTAGAGTTCTAGGTGGTCGCCTCCATATTGGTCACCAAGACCAACTACCTTACCTGCATGGTAGGCGGTGAATCCATACATATCACCACTAATCTTATTGATTGTGAGGTAATCAAACACTAGGTCTGATAAAAATTTATGTCCTGCTTTCACGGTTACTTTGTCGTTTACTTTAAATTGGGTCATATGTTTTTAGTTGTTATCTGTTAATGGAGGGGTAATAAGTTCGATGATACACATTCCTCTACGGCAAGGGACTTCATCGCCTGCGATCCACAAATTATTCCTATTCATGCCAACTATTGCTTTTGCTTCAGATAAGGCAACTGGATACCACTCATCTTTTTCAGTATCAAAGTCTCTTAACGCTATAGCTTTATAGTTACCCTTTCTTGAGCTTTTCACTTGAATGACCATGTCTTTTTTTATTATCATATAGTTATTTATTAGCTCGCAATATATTACTAATCTTTTGTGCAGCGGTATAACATTTATTCTGAAAATGTATATCTATCCTCGGAGAGTCATCTAAGCGACAAAGAATTTCAAAAATATCTAGGAATACTTGGTTTTCTTTAGTAGTATTCTCTGTGTTGGTTATTTGTTCATCGTGCCACCCGTCTTCTGCCTCTATTTCTTCTTTACTTTCTCCACCAATGTGGACAGCTTCGTCGTATGTTTTTCTTAGTCCACTGTTTTCTCCTTCAAATATTTCTGATGGTTTCATTACTTTAGTAGGTTACTGATAATGGGTTTTAGGTCGTCTAGGGCTTGATTATAGTTTTCCTTTGCTATGTCTTCAACTTCTGTAACTTTGAATTTATGCACTTTCTTCATCCTATCCATCGCCTCCTCTATCTCCTCTTGCTTTGACTTTAGTAGGGATTCAGCAATAAATTCCTTTATTTCTGATGGTGTTGGATTTTTCCAATCAAAAGTTTCTTTAGTAAAAAACTTCTCATCAAATTCTTTTCTCCAGTCTTTGTTTTCCATATTATTTAATTTTGTTAAGTCTTTTGATGTCCTGTAATGCCTGCAAATAACCCTTTCCAAAATCTATTGATTTTTGTTTGAATCCATTTTTTATAGTAAAACGGTATAATGGAAAGAATTTTCTTTCTGATAATCCACCACCAATATATCCTTTATCTCTCTTTGGTTTTTCGGGGTATATTATATTTTCCATAGGTTTATTCCTTTATCTTTAAATTACCCACCTCAATCCCAAACTTCTCAGCAACTTGTTCGAGTGTTAGTTCGAGCTTTTCTACTGGAGCTTGTTTGATGGTGTAGCCCATTTGTTGTAGTTCTTTTTTGTGATACAAAGCACCCGCAAAATTAAAATCATTACATCCTGATAAAAGAATTGAATCATTTAACACTCCTAGCACCATTCGCTCATTACCATCTTCATTTATCACCACATCTTTCCATTTCAGAGTGTCCCAAGTTATTTCTGGGGCTACGTAGAGTTCTAGCCAGTTTTTGTCCCAAGTCCAACTTGTATCGTCATTTGAATCGTCTTCTTTTGTATTGACATCTCCATCATTAAACACAGATTTGACTTCCAATGTTCTTCCTACGAGGTTTTTCATATTATCATTAGCATAAACACCACTCTCTATCTCCCAAAATTTCTCTTTCACGGTTACTTTGTCGTTTACTTTGAATTTTGACATATGTTTTTAGTTATTTAAAATGTTTTAACTCAACTAATTCTTTTACTACGGCACGATAAAGAAAACTTGGCATCCATTTTGGTTTTTTCTTTACAATTATCCAAAAATTATCTTCTATTTTCTTAGCGTGATTTTCCAGCATTTGACTTGTATACTTTTCTACTATTGTTTCTTCGTGGGTCATAATTATTTAATTAGTTGGATAAATTACCAATGCTAGAACTCCCTTTGCTAAAATATCTCCATCTCCATACCCCTCAGCTTTTTGTTTTTCTGTTAGTTTTGAATATCCTATTTCTCCTGACCAAGTGCTGTATGCTAAATAGTAATCAGTATCCCCAAAATCAGCTAGTGGGCTAAAGCTATTTCCTTCTCCGTCAGACGACATAATAACTAACTTTTCTTGGTCTTCTTGTTTTAACAAACGTATAAGTTCTTTTACTTTCATATATTTATTCAACTATCTTTAATCCAGTAATGTTTAACTTTTCTTCTATCTGCTTGATTGTCATTCTTGTTTCTGGTGTAGGTGTAGGTGTAGGTGTAGCGTGTTTTTGACTTAACGCTGTGATTAGTAGCAATACATCATAGGACTCTCGACCTATGTATGTTTCGGACTACTTGAAGCCTCATCGGCAGGTTATCAACCTTGTAATCCAAAGCCACATTTTTGCGGGCATTCAACGCTTCCAGTTTTCAAAGTACTTACCTATTGAAGAACCTCATTCTGGTCACGGAAAGCCTTACTGTAATCTTGCGATGACTTGCCTTATTCAAAATATATCGGCAAAGCCCAGCGACCAGAGTGAGAGTCTCCAATGTAGTATCAAAGAACTCTAAACTGTACCTAGTAAATACCACACAAAATATACCAGAGCGACAAACAGAGCAATCTTCTCGTTCGGTGTAGCTTCTGTTTTCTTTGAGATAATTATTATTGCCCAAACCCACGATGCTATCATTATTAAACCTATTATTGTTTCCATTGTTTTATTATATTTCTTTTATAAACTCCTGGTAAGCATCACTAATTTCTTCTGCCGCTTTTTGAATCAAAGATTCCATCCTATCAACTTCTCGTTCATCGAACTCCCGGTGAAAAGAAACAACCCTACCTGTAACATTTATTGTCTTCTCATTTGTTCTCCAAAAATCTTCAACTTCAGATACCCCATCCTTTGTCTCAATCCAATCAAGATCACAGTACTCAGGCATTTTACCAGTGAGTTGTTTTAGCATTGTAGCGTAAAGAGTCAACTGGTCGTGTTTTTGAACTTTTGATTGAGTCCAAGGATGTTTTCCAGTTTTATACTCTCGGAAGACATTATTCACTGAATCGTAACTATCTAAATAAGCTAACATAGGAACTCCCATTACTGTACATCTAATTTCGAACTCCGGTTTATTGTAAACAACTAGGTCAGGAAGGAGTTCTTTGTGTTGTCCATCCTCAATCATCTTCGCAATACCCTTTCCAAATCTAAGGTATTTTGTATCCAACTTGTCCGAGTTTTCAAAATATTCTCTTCGGAATCTTTCAGGATTCGACATCCAACAATTGATTGCCGACCAGGAAAGATGAGGTTTTGGTAAAATTAGTTTTTCCATTCTTTTCGTTTCTTTAGAATGGCTACGGCAAGATTTTGTTTCTCATCGTCAATTAATTTTGTAGATTTTTGAATCTGGTCTTCAACAAGCTGTAAGGCTTCCAAACTCATACAAGACTGAATAGCTGAATTAGCCCGTGTGAAAGGAAGGCTCATTACTATGGATGGTACTACTGGGACTACTGGGACTACTGGTACTACTGGTACTACTGGGACTACTGGGACTACTGGGACTACTGGGACTACTGGGACTACTGGTACCACAGGAGCCACGTTACGAGCTACGACAGGTTGTACGCCACCTTCACGGTATTTTGCGAACAAAGACTCGATGTGTGGCATCACAGCCCTCTCAGCAACCTCAATACTCGATGCCTCCACAGTAATCTCAGGTTGGATATTGGCATACATTCCTGTTGGAATGACTGCTTTAACTGTGTAAGTAATAAGTTTGAACTTTGGAGTTTTTACCTTAACTTCTTTTTTTACTGCTACCTTTGGTGTAACTTCTTTTTTTGTAGTATTTTTAGACATGATATTTATTATAATTTAATTTGAGTAAATCGTAGAGATTCCTTCTCTACATAGGTTGCATCACCAGTTGATTCTTCCTTAGCCTTTAGAGCTTTCCATTTTTCATTCAACTCAATAACTTTTTCAGTGTATGTCCAAGTTTTTAGTTTTGTAACGGAGAACTTACCAACGGCTGTTTCAATAGACTCTTCTCCAGACTCAGACATATCTTTTAAGATAAGTCCTCGGAGTTCATCTTTCTTATTTTCTAATTCTTTGATGTGTGCATCAAGAACTGCATATTCATCGTAGTATTTCATTTGGGTTTATTTATGTAATAATTAATAATATCTCGAGTCACCTCACCCTCACCTTTACCTAATTTTTTAGCTAATTCTTTGATGAATTTTTTTTGTTCTTTTGGAACATACGAATTCAGTCGTTCCATCTTTTCTTTTTTAATTGTCATAATTTTGTTATTTAATAATAATATGAGTATACTCCTGTGCCTGTGTCGTTGTCAACTAGCCAAGAACCAGAATCTGTTCTGCAATAATACTAGCTTCCTCTATAGTAATCCCGAGCTTACCGCTTTCCCTTAACTTCACCACATCTGAAATTCGAATCATGTAGTAAGCCTCTGGGAACTTAATCACTAAATATGACGGTAATGGCGGTAATGATGCACAATCGAGTGGTTTTTCTCTACGGTCATCATCGGACCATTTCCAAACTAAACCTTCCTTCTCTGTGGTCTGAAGTCCATCGTATTGATGAATCTCAATTTTACTAAAAGTAAATGTGTTTTTTATAGTCTGTTTCAACTCATAGTAACCGTACATCTTACCTTCCTTTCTTTTTTCTCTAAGATAGTGATTCCATATCGTTTGCCACTTCGCCTCCTTCTTTTGTGGATTCATTTCTATAATCATAAAATAAAGAATAATAGAAGTAGCCACCACAAAGAGTGTCCTGTGGCAATAAGAAATATCATCACTAATAAAATAATAAGTTTAATCATTTTTTTTATGTTACCCACGATTTCATTTCGTGGTGAGTAATTAAGTTTTTTCGAACAGTTTCTGGATATATGTACATCCCCAATCCTCCTCGATCTGCAATGTAGTAGGACTCTGAAAAGAATTGCATCCCTGGCCAGAAAAGATTTTGGTGAAATCTAAAACTGTGTTCCATTGTGTTAAGTAGATATTTTAGGAATGGATGATTAGCTTCTGAACCAATATAACCATTGTTGATATATCCACTTTCTTCAGTAAATACGAACATTCTAAAATATAGAATATCGTCAAAGTTTCTAATAATCTCAGCATCAGCATCGAGATATATACCACCAAGTTCATTTAAGTAATGTAGTCTTAGGTAGTCTACCGCTCTAACCCATTCTTTAATTTCGATACATTTGTTCACATACTCAGAGCCTCGATAGACATTATCGAGAGTAATGTAAATATGTTCATATCCATTTTTTTTACAGAATAGATTTTTTGATTTATTACATTTTTCTACAATCTCTGGAGTTTCATTCTCTGAAAGCCAGATTGTTATAATTTTTTTTGGTATCATGATTTTAAACCCATTTTCTATCTTTAAACCCATACTTCTCTGCTCGCTCAGCATACAGAATATCGTCATGGTCGTGCCTAGGCCCACCATAAGCCTGAGCATAAATATGGTCCATTTCAGCTTTTGACCCAGCCATCATCGGATGATCATGGAATATAACTGCCTTCCGACCAAAAGCATACTTTCCAAGTTGCTCCACCCTAGCCCGTAATTCATTATCACAACCAGTGTGGTAGTAACCTGTGTGAAAGAATTCACCATCTAAGGCAGGAAGTAACTTCTTTGAAATAAGGAAATGTGGAGCAACGTGTTCTTCTCTCCAATAATTATCGTTTAATCCTATCATTCCATCAAGTTCAGGAAACTTTCTAATCATCTCCCAAACAGCTTCTCTCATAAATCCCTTTTGTGGAACCACATCATTTCCAAGAAATAATACGAGTTCACCAGTTGACTCATCAACACATCGCTTGAAAACAGTTGGAGCACCAACATTGTTTGGAGGAAACTCATCAGCTTTGACCACTACTTCGTAGTTGTCGTATTCAGCATTATCCTTAATTGATTCAAGAAGACGGTGAAGTTTTTCGGGTCGACCAAGTGTGGGTATACAGACAGATACCTTTGGTTTATTGATCCATTTGTACCAGACCGTATCAGCAACTCCATCCGGTCCACCGAGTTCTTCGTCCACGGCTTGTATAACTCCAGGCCAACCTGAGCAATAATCATGTCCGCAAAGGAGGATTCGGGCTTTACCCTTCCATTTTTTGATGTCGTTTTTAACTTCTTCATAAGTGTGTCCGGCATCGATGAATACCATATCGACAGAATGGTCTGGTATTGAATCGACTACATTATTTATATCATCGTTGATAATTGTAAGATTTTTAAAGTGTCCAACATTTTTCTTAAATGTCTCAAACACTGAACCGCTTTGTGCTTCTATATGAGCTTCCGGCTCAAAGGTTGAGCCTTTCCAGTGATCTATTGCTGTGACATTTGGACATCCGGATGAAAGTAGTGCGTGAGTTGATTTTCCTTTCCAACTTCCACACTCGATAGCACTCTCCATCATCTTACCTTTTTCATATAAGAACAATTGTTCAGGATATGAGAACCATCCAGCAATCTCTGGAGACTGGTAGCCAAAGAAAAATCCAGTGGCCGCTAAGTACTCAGGATTCTCTCTTTGATACTCAAGACACTTCAAAAGATGTTTTCGTGCACCCTCCATATCTCCAAGCCATGATTTCGCCCAATATAGAATTTGGTGTGGTTCATTAGTGTAGAAGGCTACATTTGCTCCGTAGAATGGGTACCAAGGAAGCTCCAAGGCGGCTGTAGCATAGTAATTCGCTGGAGTGGCTTGATTACGCCTTTGATAGATTTGAGCTAATTTTAGAAGAGGCTCTCGTCTATTTGGCTCAGTATCAAGTGCTCGGTGACACCATGCTAATTGTTCTTCTGGTTTTTCCATAGCTCCATAAATATCAGCTAAGAAAAGCATTGACTCCGCCCTCTCCGCTGGCCACTTATTCATCTCAATATGTCGCTTAAATTCCTTAGCCGCTGACCAAGGTCTTCCAGTCCACCAAAGCTCTCTGGCGAAGTAATGAGAATTTCTATCTTTTTCTTGATGGTTAAAACAATCAATTGCTAAACCTCGTAAATAACCTGTTCGATTTGTTTTTTCATTCTGGTAGTGCTCTAACTTAAATTCAGGTTCTTGTAGCGACTTTATTCTACTTGGATTATTTGGATTTAAATTAGTAACCATCTCATGAATAATTCCAACCCAATTACAAGCAGTTCGGCTATAGAATTTGCTTTGAATAAACTTCACAAGTTCTCCTCCATCCGGAGTGTGAGAAAAAACAAAGTTATATTCGAACTGATTAAATCCTTCTCGTATGTACTGGTCGATTACATCAATATTCATTCGAGTAATTACTTCATCACAGTCCATAGTACAAACCATATCGCAGTCAGACATACTATTCGCTTCATTTCGAGCTGAAGCAAAATCAAAATAAACTTCACCAACTCGAAGGACCGGCATCTCATTTTCCACAACGAATCTGTCATTGATTTCCTTCGCTTGTTCTTCAGTGATTGTATGTTTAAAAATTTCTCCAACTTCTTTTACTCGACATCCTAGCGACTTAGCTACTTCAACAGTGTTGTCGGTTGAACCAGTATCAAGCACATTCACATCTCCACCTCGAGCCATAAATTCTTTAAGAGACTCAATCGCATGTGGAAGAGTTTTAGCTTCATTGCGTGCAATGAGCACAACTGAGAATAAGGGTTTATTTTTTGTTTCTTCCATTTTTTTTGATTTTGTTATTAATATAATTTTTAATTCCTTCCTTCCATGTCGTCCATTGCTTTGATTGAAATATTCCGACCTTCATTCTCTTCTCATTCTTACTTAGCATCTTGCGAGCCTTCTTTACTTTTTGTTTGTGTTTTATTTTCATAATTTATTATTAATTATTAATTATTATATTCCTGTGTCTACACCTGTGTCAAGTTGTAGCATTTCTTGAAAATCTGCCCCGGACATAACCACTTTGTGACAATTTAAATCCATTCCTTTAACTACCAAATGAATATATAAATTCTTTTTCAAATGGTTAGACCGAAGCACTCGACCAAGTGACTGTTCGTAGTCAACGAACTGCCAAGACTTCGAAGCATAGATTACACAAGGGAATGAGGGTAACTCGTACCCAGCTGATATACATGATTGAGCGATAATGATGTGGGGTTTATCGGAAACATCAACAGTTTTTATAAATGTACGGTCCTTAGTAGCTCCTGTGAGTGTAGAGACAGTGTATCCTTCTTCTCTAAGTTCTTTTGCGATTTGATTTATTTGAGCAGTATAGTTTGCGAAGATGAGGAGTTTTGGAAACTCAAGTGCTCGCTCGAGGATGTAATCAATTTTATAAGACTTATAGAGTATAGTTTGATTAGTCATTATATCAACTTTCCCTTTTGACTCTACTTTCTTTCCATACAACAATCCGTTTTCAATTGTTCGCATCCTTGCACTTCGTACACGGGGGTCAGCTTCTTGAGTCGATAGTCGTTTTAGTGCAACCCTCTGCTCTTCACTCAGTTCTATCTCAACGGTTTTATGGGTCTGTTCCGGAACATCAAAGAAATCATTAAGTGAACCGACATAACCAAAATGTTTGACCAAACGAGCTATATCATCTTTTAGTTTGTCGTCTTTTTTAACTATCCAAAAATTTTTTATTTTTAAATAATATTTATTTCTAAAATCAAAAAAATTCCAATTTACTCCAAAGAGTTGTGCAATGGCCCAGAGATTCATCGGTTTTGAAACTGGAGTAGCTGAACATAAATACAATCTTTTTGGTGGATGCTTTTTAAGATAGGAATATACTGCTTGAAAAATTTGAGAAGTTTTTGGAATTTGAATATAATTTCGTTGTACAGTGTCGGCTGTAACACCAAAAACTTTATGACACTCATCTATAATAACCGTATCGAATTCTGGTAGTAAGTCCCAATCTCTTCGCATATCTTCTTTACTAATTACTTTCATATTTACGACAATATCGAATTCCTTAGCATTTCTTTCCCAAGTCAAATCATCCCGACCCTGCTTCAAACAAATAACCAAAGTACTACCTTCAGCTAACTCTAAGCCAAGTCTGGTTTTTCCTACGCCTGTGCCAAAAAACAATCCTTTCTTTTTAAAGTCATCTTGTATTGCATTTGCCTGGTATTTATATAAAGAAGGTATTTTATTCATCATTAATGTTTTCTTTTAAAATATTCTCCAGCTCTTCCATACCAACATTCCTATATGTCTCACAAAATCTATTACGCTTCTGAACAGTTACAGTCATTGTGGTGAAATATATATTCATCCGGATGGTACTACTTTCATCCGGAATAAAAGACATCATGTACGGATTCTTTTGTTTCCCTAAATCAACCCATCCCATTCCCTCACATAGTAATTTAATTTGTTGTTCTTTTTCCATTTTTTATTTCTTTAATCGTTCTTCTTATAATATCCAAATCCCTACTCCTTTGTTTCTGACACTTAATACACACAGCTTTAGAAGCATTTTTATTTCTAACCTTCTCGCACGGATTGTGGCACCTTGAGCAAATTGTCATATATTTTAAAAGTCTCGGAATTCAGTTATTGCCTTCCTTTCTTTCGACCATTCATTTTGAATTTTAATTCCAATGAACCTTGATACCCCATGACCAGACGACCTCTCTTCATATCCGAATGAACCGTATCGAGTCCCATAGGCTCTCATTTCTTTTGTGAAGACAATGTTGCCTTTGAACTTTCTACCGTCCTTCTGACAGTATGTTTTGTACTCATCATACAAATCTCTACCCACAACCTCAGCAGTCATATCTACTTCTACACACTCAGCAATAAATCCTTCGACAGATGAATTTTCTTGTCGGTACTCAGCAAGCATTGCTACTTGTTCTCGAGTAACTACGAAAGCTCCGTTGTCTGATAAGTCCTTAGCACCTAGAAGCATCCAATTTAAAATACCTGACAGTTCTTTTGCTAACATTCCAAAACTTGACCGAAGGGCAGTATTAGGATTGTCTCGAAAGTTATTTTTGAACTGAATTGCACAAATTCTGCGTTCAGTTGCTGTCGATGTATCATCCACTCTGGGCATTATATTCACAGCAAACACAAATTTTGCTTGTGGTCTAAAAGAGAATTGATCCTTGTATTTAATGTCTATAGTCACCTGCTCTCCGGATATAAGTTTTTTCAGTTTGTTTGATTGATAGTAATTTCCGTGAACCTCTTCGATTATATTAAGTCGCTTTCCAATTAATCCTTTCATTCCGTATTGACCATACAATCCCTCTAAGTCAATATGTGATGTTGAATCTGGCCCAACAACCATGGCAACTGTATCAATAAAAGTACTCTTGCCATTTCCACCATCTCCAACAAGGAATAATGCCTTGTCATATTGCATAGATGATGATAGACAGTAACCACAAAACTGTTGCAGTAATCTGCTCTTCTCTTCTTTTTCAATGCCTTCTGTCCAGGCTTCCATACAACTTTCCCATATCGGACACTTGGCTTCCGAGTCATACTCAACAGGAGATTGAATCAAAGACACAAAATCTGGATTATGTGGTCGCAACTCTCTTGTGTATATATTCAAAAGACCATTCTTTAAGTTCATAATAAAACCACCATCATTTGTAATTACAAGTGGAGGGATGATAGATAAAAGACACGCCACTTTGTCTGCGACATTTCTCTTGGTCCTGTATCCCCATAACATGTCATCATAAAGACTAGTAAGAATTAAATCGGAAATTTCTAAGTCACTCACCATTTTATATACACCATTTGAGTAGTTAAAAACAATACCTATCTCATTCTTTTTTATATATGGATATCTATTAAGTAGTTCCTGTTCATAGTTAGTAAATCTAACCTTGTCATTATCCTTCTTTTGTTTTGCCACTGCTGTATAGGCATTTTGTATTTCTTGAGACTCCTCTGTAGTTATGTTGTGAGCGATGATCTCATTCTTGTATGAGTAGGTATAATTATTAGAATAAGCACTGTTAATTGTATTTATTATTTCCTGCACTCCACCAGGTTCTTTCTCCATGCCATGCCACCCCACGTCATTAATATGATTAATTGCCTTATCCTTCTTCCATCCGGCCTGTTTCATAAGTGATGATGTAATGACTAGTGCTTGATTTCTTGAGCCTGGTAATACAGTACCTTCTTTTCCAGATATCAAAGCATTAAAACTATCTCTTTCGTCAATAGGAAATTGTTTGTTTACCCGTAAAAAAAAGTCTTTCTTTTCATCCTGAGCATACTTTTTTAAATGGTCTGACTGTGCCTTGTCAACAACAGTAACAACTACTTCTTGTATCGGAAAAGTCTCTTCAACTTGATCCATTGAGTAATTTTTCGCTACATTCTTATGTATTCCTTTTATCTTAAAAGCACCATCCGTCCCATCAATATAAGATAATCCACTCTTCTTCCAGTACCATGAGTCCGGTTGTCTTAGTATTCTAGGAATATCTTTCACTACAGGATCAGCTTTTAAATATACAACTAGAGACTGTTCAATCTTTTCCCATCGTGAACAAGTGGAATTCCATTCATCAATAGTTAAATCCTCTTTCGCAATCGGCTCATCAAGTAACCAATATAAATGGTATCCGTTCTTTGTTTCAAGTATAAAAGTCGGCTCAAGTTTCTTTTTTATGTCTTCTAACTCATCGGGATTTTTTCTACCGTCTATATCTACAAAAAAAGCATTGAGTGATGAGCAATTTTCAAGTTTAGCATTTGGTGCATTATTAAATCCATTCACTGTAAAATACGCCTCGTATCCATTCAAATTTAAATCATCCCGTCTTTCAATTGACGATACTGGAGGTCTTCCTTGACCTGTCTGATCTATGTATCTATAAACGTGACCAGGAAAGTGGTCCAAAAATAATGCGTTCTTTTTTACCATACAATTTGTAGTATTATATTCCCAACAAAAAAACTGTAGCGATGGACAGGAGATACTACGCCCCTTTGGTCGCTACAGTTTTTCGGCTGTGAATATGAAAATGTTTGTGTAGTATGTTTGTCCATGAAACTATTATCTTACAAAATGCTCTATACTGAAATGTGCATAAACCTGTGGATATGTGGATAACTTTCAACTTGTGAGCTGACGGTTGAGATGAACTTTCGTTCAGTGGAATCGAACCACGTTGGTACCTTGCTCTTCCAGAGCCTTCTCAACCGCCAACCAACAATGTTGGTCGGTATTTCAACTAAAAAGGTATATCTTCCGGATTGATTTCTTCCGGTGTCTTTCCAAAATTATCATAATCTTTTTCTGAACCATTTTGAGTAGATGTAACCGGTGCTTGAGGCACTTCTACACCTTCAAGTTTTGGAATTATTGTCGTTGCTACCATGTTGTGTAGGAATTCCAATTGTTTTGTATCATCCCATACCAACTGCCCTTTCACTGTTACTTGTTCTAGCCCCGGTAGGCCATTTGGATTATCCCGGGTATAAGCATGTTTTAACGCTTGTCCGTCCTGATTAATGAATAATGATGATTTATTCTTTCCGTCAACTTCTCTTGTTGATGGTGATACTTTCATCTCCTTAGTTAGATCTACATTTGGCAACATTTTGAGTAAAGCTGTCGCAAAACTGTTAGAATAACTTAACTGCAAGTGATAAACTTCTCCTCCGTCTTTAAAAGAGAATATCCAACTTTTTCCATATTCTCCGTCTTGAGTCTTAATTCCCACAAGTTTCCCGGTGAAACTGTCGTGAAAAATCTCATGTACAGTCTTCCCTACTTTGTTAATTCTAGTAACTGCTCCTTGCGTATCTTGTGATACACGGATACAGAAACGACCACCCAATATCGTAATAAAATTTCCTTCTTGTCTATTGCTAAATCCCATTTTGTTTGTGAGTGGATTACCACCATTTGTTAGTTATAAATCTCAAAATAATTTCTGAGATAAGGTACATTATATACCTCTTTTACACCTGTGCAAGTGTCAACACCACTACAACACTATTTACTGTCTGTTGCAATACTTTTTTTTTACTATTCAATAATCCATAGAACGAATAAAATAAATACTACAATTCCAAATATAATCCATGTCATATAATTAATTAGTTAATGATAATAATTTATAAACTACTATTGCAACTCCTGCGATGATTGTTATAAAGCCAACCCACGCATAGAATTGTCTCAACTTTGTATATTCTTTTTCTCTTTTTACAATTAATGTTTTCATGTTATTTATTTTTTTATTGATTGATAATTTTTACTGCTTCAATCGCTAATAGGTCAAAGTCTTGCTTAATCTCTTTTGTTTCTTCTACAATAGACAAGGCTGAGTTTTCTGGTAATTCTTTCATGTGGTACTGTTTCCATATCTTCATAAGTTGCTTGAATAAGTTACTATTTATAAAGTAATGTTTCAAATCGTTTTCTTCATGCTGTCCGCATGACTCACTACTGAATAAATAGTCTACCCCGTCCACTTCAACCTCATTATCAAATAAAGAATTGTCAAAGCCTGCAAGCTCTCCATCTATATCAATCACATGATCAATCCAATCATTAAGGCCTAGCGTTGTGCTGTTGGCCTCCACAGCCTGCTTCCATTGATCCTGATCAAGCATTTCTTCACACTGTGTGATTGCATCTTCTCTTGTGATAGGTCTAACAGTGAAGCCGGACATGGTAAACTCATTATATCCGTTGCGCTTTCCGTTAGTTGTATCAATCTCCAAAAAATACATTCCATTATCTTGTGTTATCCCAGCAAGTAATTTTTTTTTCATGGTTTTATGTTAACTATTAAGTTTACTAAGTTCAATCGTCCAGTTGCCGGATAGATCCAAGTGGTTTATCACCCAGTGTCTTGCTTCAGTTGCATTTTCAAAGTTTTTTACTATCTCACGTCTTAGTAATTCGCTTGATATGATGTATGTTTGCATATTAATTTTGTGGATTAAATGGATCGTCTGTATTTGTAACGTCATAGACTGTGGTTATTTGCTCGTCTGTGTCGCCTGTTTGATAATAATGCTCTATGTTATTTGCTTTTATACCTGCAAAATTTGTTGTAGCTATTTCTTTTGCAATATCCTCTGTATAGGCTAGCACGTCTACTACATAATTTGTAGTGATTGTAAATTCTACTTTGTATTTATTCATGTTATTTGTTGTTAGTTATAAATTATCTAATGCCCACACTGTTTTAAAATTGTATCCGGTACAGTGTTCTGATAATTTTATCTGTACATCATCACAATAAGTATGTATTGACTTCATTTTGTCGACCTCTTCAATGTTCTCTAAGTCAATAACCCAGCGTTTACTTTCTTCTCTAACCGCCCAATCAATACACTCCTGTATATTCTTCTGTTGCTCTTTGTCATAAGAATAAAAGTCTTTTGGTTTCTTATTTGCCCAATACAATGCAATGTTCAATTTATTTCCGAACATTATTTGCCCGTATATGTGAGATGTCGGACAATTCCATTTTGTATCTAGTATTTTATTTGTATCATGATTTTCTCTAGTTCCTATCGCTTTTACACTCCAACTTCCACTCCGGCTATCCCGTCTGATATATTTATCGTGAAAACTATCATCCACAATAACTTGGCCCCCACAAAGACGGTCATTTTTACTATGGTACTTTAAAAAGTAATATATCTTATCGTCTTTATGTATCACTGTTGCTTTGTTGTATATTTCTATTGACATGTTATTTAGTTAATATTAATCTTCATCCCGTTGTCTTTTGCTATCCATAAGGCGTTTATAATCGCCTCATAGGCTGTCCGGCCCGTGGATATATATCCGCCTCCATGTTCCTTATCGTTTATCAATGCTTTATACACGTTTCCAATTTTATATATTTTCATGTTAGTTTTTAATTAATTAATACCCACTCTTTGCGAGTCTTTGTGTTGCCTCATAGCCTCCAGCGCTTACTCCGGTGACGTTTTCTTGCATGTATTCGTCCCCGCCTCCATTGTTTATATTATAAAAATATCTTTTCAAGTCTTCTTTAAGTACGTCCCACTTCTTCTGGTCCGCTTTTGTGAGTAAAGACGGATCAAAATTGTTTCCCGTTTGTATACTGCCTGCAATGCCTCCTCCTAGATAGTTTTGATAAGCTCCAGCGGTTGCCTCCTCCCCGGCCTCTTCTATGGCCTCCAGGCTTTTTCTCGATAATAGCCCGGATATATCTACTTTCAAACTGCCTCCACGGTATGATATATCGCAATTGATTGTATTATTCTCTATATATTCGTTGTATGTTATTTTTTTCATGTTGTTTTTTAATTAATTATATTATCGCTTGATTGTTAATCTATGATGAGCTTTACTGGGACTGCATATACTCAGTGAGTTTAGTTTTTGTAACAAACTCTGTAGCTTGGATATGTATATGTTATCCCTGATAAAACCCACCATTTATTATTTTATTATTGTATAAATGCTACATTACTCTCTACTATTTCCAACATGATAGCCTCCTGGAATAGTTTTGTTTTTAACTCTTTGCATACTTTCACGATTAAAGCTGTATCATTATCAATCACGATCTCTACTTTGAGAGTCTTTTCTTTTGATCCTTTCCAGAACCCTATAATTTCATAGGCACTAAACCCATCGAAATGATCGGATATGATACTAATAGCTTTTTCACTTTCTAATTCATGAGTAGCGTTGTTACTTCCTATATATATGTATGCTTTTTTCATATTAATTATTATAGATATTTTTTAGTAGTAATTATTTATATCTATATATAGAGTATATTCCTATTATGTGTCAGTGTCAACACATATTATATGATACAACATTAATATACATATATGTCAATTATTTTTATACATATATATGATTAAAAAATGGTGATTTTATTTTCTAATGTAGGCTATGGAATTGTGCTATTGACATAACGCTAGGGACATGGGGGCACAGGGACATTGATTTTTGTAAACTTTTCTAAAAATTAAAATATTATTTTACAAAATACTTTTATTTTTGAAAAATCTATGTCCCAAAAGGCTAAAAAGCCTTAAAATACGGCTATGCTTAGCCTTATAATGTTGGGACATAGCCTTTTTCAAGGTTTGTCCCGTCCTGTAGCGTGGCTAATAATAAGGCTAAATCGGGACATAGCTTTTTTCAAGGTTTGTCCCTGTGCCCTCATACTTTTGAGGGTTTGTCAATAGTAGAAATTAGAATATATGGCTAAGAATAAGGGTATAAGTGGGAGGGGGGTCACCCCTATCGTCATACCCCCGGGTATATAAATATAAAAAAGTACCAGTACCTCCCCCCTCTAACCCCCTTAAATGTGAAAAAGTTCCCGAAATGACACTTTTCTATGCCCCAATGTCCCGACTATGTTGTCAAGGGTTTAGAATCTAATGTAGGCTATACAATTTTAAAAAAAAGAAGTATCATTATTAATATGAAAATATCAAGAAGAGGTTCTTCAATGAAACAATTAGCGTACGCTAGAAGGGTGTGGGGAGCTAAAGGAGAGGATAAAAAAACTATCGCTTTAGATGTGGGATATGCCCCGAGTGTTGCTAATTCAATTGTTTCAAAGATTGAATCAAAACCCGGCTTTAATAATGCTATGGCACGACTTGCTTCTGACTCAGGTAATTTAGCGGTTGCAGTTATGTCAGAATTTAAGGCTAGAGGATTAGAGGACTTTACTAATAAAGATTTAGTTTCTGCTTTAAATGCTATTGCTGGTGCATGGGACAGATTTAATAAAGGGATGATGGAATCGACTAAACCTAAGGATCAATCGAGTAATAGGTTGCGTACTCTGGTATTGCAAAAGATTTATAATCAGTCACCTTTACCCGAGGATGAAGTGCTACCGCCAGTTGAAGAGATTAAGGAGGTTAAGTTAGAGGATTTAGATTTTTAAAATATGACAAATCTCGTAGCTGAACATAACGAAAAAATAACGGAAGAGCTTATTGCGAATCCAGAGCTTATTAAAAATAAGAGATGGAGGATGGATAATTTATATTGGATAATAACTAAGGATGGGAAGAAGGAGCCTTTTAATATGAATCGGGCACAACTTCATTTTTTTGAAAATTACTTATCTATCCCAGGAAAGATATACCACAGGCACGTTATTTTAAAAGCGAGGCAACTTGGGTTTACGACATTTATTGATATTTTTATATTAGATGAGATTCTTTTTAATACGAATAAGGAGGCTATTATTATTGCTCACAAAGTTGAAGATGCTACTCAGATTTTTGATAAGAAAGTAGACTTTGCAGTTAGAAACATGGCGGCTGATGTTAAAGATGCGTTCTTTAATATAAAACACAACTCAGCGAAGAAGATACAGGTGACATTAGACTACGGACCAGAGAAGGGTTCGACTTCTTCGATTACTGTTTCTACCTCTGGACGTTCTGGAACATTTCATCTTGTGCATATTTCTGAGTTTGCGAAGATGTGTATACTATTTCCTAAGAGAGCGGATGAAGTGGAAACAGGAACTTTTCCAGCGGTTCCTTTTGACGGTTTTATTTTTATTGAAAGTACTGCGGAAGGTATGGCAGGGAGGTTCTATGAAATGTTTCAAGAGAGGTGGCTTACTCGGGAGAAGATTACTCCTCAACTTTCTCAAGTGCAGTTTCTCCCACACTTCTACAACTGGCAGTATGATGATATGGAAATGAAGAAGATTCAGAATACTATACCAACTTTGGAGATGGACGAGTGTGAGATTGATTGGACTGAGTACCAGTCGGAAAATAATCTTACGGATTTAGAGATAACTTACTACTACATGAAATGGCAACAGCTTGGAGGAAAGGGTGGTACTGATGCTGTGAAAAAATTGAAGCAGGAATACCCGACTACTCCAGAGGAGGCTTTTCTATCAACTGGGCAATCTTACTTTCCCATTGCTAAAGTGGCTTCTCTTCTTGCGAAGGTGGAACACGGAATAAAAGGAGAACTATTTACTGATGAAAAAGGTGAAGTTAGTTTTATGGCCAACTCATCCGGGAACTTTGAAATGTTCGAAAAGCCGGAAGTTGGGACTAGGTATATTATTGGTGGGGATACTTCGGAGGGTCTAGCTCACGGGGATGCTCAGGTGCTCTATGTTATTAATCATAAGACTGAAAATTGTGTAGGACTTTACCGGTCACAAGTATCACCAGATGAATTGGCTAACGAAGCATATAAACTCGGGAAATTTTATAATTGGGCTTTACTTGCTATCGAAGTAAATAAAGATGGACTCTGGGTCAACGATGCTTTAGAAAAGATGGGGTATGTAAATCTTTATGCTCGGAAGGTCTTTGACGATATAACTCAGAAGATTACAAAGTTTTTTGGTTGGAAGACTACCTCCTCTACACGACCATTCTCATTAGCGGCATTGAAAGCGGTCTTTCTTAGGAAGAATAGTGGGTTTCCATCAGCACTCCTTAATGAGATGTTTACTTTCATTCGAAATGTAAAAGGTAAGCCAGAGGCTATGGATAAAAAAAAGGATGATGTGGTGATGGCGGCTTCTATTGGATATGCAGTTCTTCAGGAGCAAGGTAGGTATATTGCTGATGTTCAAGGAACTGAAGGTTTCTCACATTTGAAAGTTTTATTCGGAGAAAATCAGTAAAGTTGACAACTTAATTGTGTTTTATTTCAAATAGGTATATTATTTATGTATAAAATTTTAAAAAATAATGGCAAAATTAACTCCAGAAGACAAAATTGTAATAGATTTCGTTGAAGAAAAGAAAAAAGAGATGAAAAAGAGCCAGTATCGAGAAAAATTCGATGCTTTATCCTCTGAAATTTCAATAAACTTAGTAAACACAAGTGTTTCTTATGGACAGAAGTTGTATGAGAAGTCTGGTTGGGGTTCTATGATGTTTTACAATCGTATGGCTAATGGAGCTTACGATATAAATGTATATCCTCAAAAGTTAAATGACCGGGACCAAAACCGTTCAGGTGTTCCAGTTTCCCAGGAACCAATTGCTTTCTCAAAAATTATGATTGCCACCTCTGTTTTGGCTGGAAAACTGCCTGATGCGGAGGTTTTTGCTGATGATAAGGTCTATGCTCGAGCAATGTATGAACTTTGGAGAAGAGGTTGGGCTCTTTCTGGTGCGAATGGTGAAAATACTATGATGTTGGTGTATCAAAATCTATTTACTTATGGATGGGCGGCATGGCGTGTCTATCCACGAAGAGTTCAAGTGAAACGAAAAGGAGTAGACAAAATTCTATTCGATGATATTTACCGCGAACCATTAGATCCTACTAGAACATGGGTTGGAATAGGATTTAACCAAGGTGACTATTGGTCACAAATGGAGGTATATTACGAAAGAGATATGCCAAAGTCAGAGTTCTATGAAAAGTATCCCCAAGCTAAAGACAACAAATCTAAGTTGGAATACTGTTCTGTCTCAGATGAAGCAAAGCAAGAGAATGATGAAAAGACTAAGACAAGTGTCACTATTGGTTATTATGAGAACGTACTATTAAATCGATACATTGTAAAATGTGGGAAACTGCTTATTTACGATGGGGAAATGCCAAACGATGAATCTCATGGCTCAACTATAATTGTCCGATGTTTTACTAAAAATCCAAATGACCCATACGGAGTTGGTCTTTATGAAATGATGCGTGGAAATACTGCTCTATTTACATATATTAACTCACTTAACGCACAGCAAGTTGAAGCAGAAATCTTCCCTCTTCTTTTCGGACCTCAAGTTCAGAACGGAACAGCAACATATAAACGTGGACCGAATATCGTAAACCCTAAGACTCCTGGTTCAACAATTGATATTGTTCGAACAACTGGAAATGTCCAGCAAGGAATTGCTTTCGCTGACAAACAGAAGGAATCTATAGAGCAGAACACTGGAGTAAACAATATTGTCGCTGGACAAAACGCTGAGAACACTCTTGGTTCAACAGTGATTCTGAAAGAGGCAGCATACAACCGTCTTACTCCTCCAAAGAATTCAGTTATGAATGGTCTTCAAATGGATGCACACATTGCTGCTTCTTGGATGATGCAAACATATACAGTTGATAAAGTTTTTATGATTGATTCAGACGAAAACCTTGCTGAATTTACAAAACAGAATCCTAACTACTTTGTACAATCTGAACAAATTATTGGTGATGATGGTATTCCAAAAGGATATGCAGTTGCTGCCTCTCCAAACCTTAGACTTAATTTTGACTTCACTCCGGAGGGAGAAATCATGGACAATGTTGAACCTAGAACAATATCAGCAAAGAGTCTGTTTGATGAACTTGATGCTCATGGACATAAGTCAGCATATCTTGAGTTCGTTATTGACGGTGATTCAATGCTCCTTCCATCACTTGAGATTCAGAAGCAGACTTTTATGGCTCTCTTTCCAGTTATCACAAATCAGATTACTCTTATTTTCTCAATGAGAAATCAGGATCCTGAAGCCGCTGCCTCACAATTAAAGGCTCTCGAGCAACTCCTTAACATCCAAAGACAAAACATATACGACTTTATTTCAAAAGCAGATTATGATGCAATCATGGCGAAAATGCCTTCAATGATGCAACAACAAATGATGCAACAACAAATGATGATGGATGCACAGAACACTGCGATGCAAACAGCAGCTGGAGGTGGATCTGGTGACATGGAATCTTCTGGACAAAAAATGTCTCAAGATGGAACTAATCCAATGCAACCTCAAAATCCTAATGAAGTCCCAAGACCACAATCACCAATGATGGGAGCTGTTGATGCTTCTATGGGACGGGCCGCAAACCTTCCATTCTTTCCTGGATAATAAAATAATATGAAGATATCAGATATTTTTAACTCAGTTGGTAAGGGAATAAGTAATGCAGTAAATGCTATACCTTCTCGCATGTTAACTGAACATTATGTTGCTCCTCCAGAACCAGTAGTTAGACCAAGAGTTGTATCACCTGAAAAGATACCAGATGCTATTCGTTTCCTTGAATCAAATAGAGGATTATCTCCTAACACTCCGAGGAATCAAGGTAGGGTTTATAATATTCCTGCGGCAAATCAAAATGAGCAACCAAGAACAGTAAATTATAATACAGGTTATGGAGGGGAATACGGTCTAACACCAGTGGCCCTGGCTGAATTAGCTAAGTCTCAAATAAATAGAGAAGCAGATCCTAAAACTTACACAAAATATGGTGCCCCATTAACTCCTGGTATGGATATAAATAGTATTCAAAAAGAACTTACGTCAGTCGAAGGAGCAGGAAGACTTTCACAACGATATTTTAATAGTAAGAGAAAAAACAAGGAGAATTTTAGTCCTGAAAGTCTTGCTAATGATTATGTTGATTATTATGTAGGAAAAGGAATGATACATGACACTCCTAAAAATAGGAAAAGAGCATTAGATTATTTTAATAGTATAGTTGATTAAAAATATGGAAAACACACAAGATGTAACAATGCAACAAAAAGTAGTATCCTTTGCAAATAGTGAGCATTATCAAGGAGCTGTTGAACTTTTAAAACGCTCTCTTACTCAAGTCATGTCACTTGTAGGAGAGACTGAATTTAAAACAGTTGTAAATGCACTAACCGTAGAATTTGAGACAGCTCTTGTACAAAGATTTGTTGTAGAAATTAATAATATTAGAACAGGTGAAAATCTTAATCAACCACTATGAGTAATAAAGGAGTAAAACTAGATAAAGGAACATTCACTATAGAAGTGAAATATTCAGATGAAGCTATAAAAAAGAAACTTATAAAATTCACAGTAAAACAAGGTGATGAAATTGTGCTAACTGCCGATGAGTTAATCAGTATGTTAGTTAATCAGGTGAATTCAGAAGTTCTTTCAGCTTCGTTTGTTGAAACAGATAGAATAAACGTTGTCGAGGTCGGTCGACAATTACAATGTGTTGTAGATAAGGATTTAAAAAAAGGTGAAGTAATAAATATAAATTATACTCATCCCTATCCTATCGAGTTTGCATTAATTGAAGAGGCTTGGAAGATTGCTCAAATCAAAAAGGATACGAAAGTAACCGAATTGACCGCTGAGTATATTGAAAAAATAAAGAGTCAAATCAAGCCAGATATGCAGAATTACATTAAAAAGTTTTATGAAGGATTTAAAAGTATTAACTTAAATAAAAATATGGATGAAGTAAAAAATGAAGAGGTTGTGGCAGTTGAACCAGAAATAGTTGAACACGTTGTTTCAGAAGAAGATGTTGTAAACAACCCAGGTGAAGGATTGGTTGAAGGAGAAAAAATTGGTTTGGTAGAAGAGTCTCCGGTAGTAGAAGAGTCTCCAGTAGAAGAAGTAGCTTAATTATTATTTTAAAATCCCTCCCGTACGAGGAAAAGTACGGATATCAAAATGGCAACTGACAAAGAGTTATTAGGTGAAGAACTTGCTAAACAACTCGCAGAACAAAAAAGATTAGAAGATATTGAGATTAAAGCAAAAGCAGAACAAATAAAAAAAGAAGACGAAAAAAAGAAAAAGAATAAGATTGTCCTAAAAAATACAGCAGGTGATGAAATGGACAATCTTGATTATTTCTATTCAACCACTGGTAAAGATACAGCTCCTGCTTTTTTCACAGGTGTTTGTGGAAAACCAGTTGACCGTGAGGAATTGATTACAGTCTTTAATAAGATTTTCAAACTAAAGGATGGAATTCTTTTCTATAAGGCAGGTGATAAGGAAGTTTATATTATAATAGTTCCCTTGAAGCACGCATCAACTGTTGGTGCATCACACAATTCAGTTGATGGAGAATTTCAAAAACATGCGATTTCTTTCATCACAGAAGGTTCAGTTAATTTGGATACTCTCCGAAATAAATTGACTCGGGTCGCAAGTACAATAAAGATTTCAACAGAATAGTCTTAATAGACTCTTGTGTTATTTATCGTAAAGTATTATTATTAATATAACCATCGTCACCACCCACGATACGGGTAGGAAAACTATATGGAAATAAAAGATGAAATAACAGTCGATGCTGATGAGGTTGCTCTTGATAGAGAACTAGCTGATTCCATCGCATCTGTCCAAGCTGGAAAGCCTTTAGCACCTGAAGTGCCTGAGGCACCTGAAGTAAAAACGGAGGATACTCCGGAAGCACCTAAGGAGGAGCAGACCAGCGTTGCTCCAATTGATGAAACTGAGGATAAGGGATATGAGTTTCGCATACCAAACAAAGGGAAATTTGAATCTGACGAGTCATTTGAGAAGCGAATTGAACTTCTTGATCTCGTAAAGAGGCGAAAATCAGCCATTACTCCTGAGCAAAAACAGTCTCTTTCTGAACAAATTCAAACCACTAAAGGTCAACTAAAAAACCTTAATGGTAATGAAAAAATTATTAATCCACTTAATCCGGTGGAAAATACTGTTCAACCTGAAGAAGACCCAAGTGTCAAAGCTGACCGAGAACGATTAAAAGAACTCGGTGGAGTCACTAAAGAGGACATTCAAGAAATTATCGCTGACCGAGAAACAACTGCGAACGTAAAAAATACTCTTGATAGTTTTGTTCAAAGACATCCAGAATTAAAGGATGCTGATGTGCGAGAAGTATTCTTCGACTTTGTTGATTCTAATTATAATTGGAATGGCAAACAAGGGAAAGAACTCATGACAGTTCTGGAACTAGCTCGAGAAAACATGTTCAAGCCATCTGAAACAATTCAAGAAAGAGTTTTGAAGGGAGCAAATGTTCAGGAAAAAATCAACGCAATGCAGTTCCCTGGTGGAACTATTGCGAAAAGCGGTTATTCTCCAGAAATGCGTAAGTCCATTGATGAACTTAAAGCTGCTGGTATGTCTGAAGAGAAAGCTCTGGAACTTCTATCGGATGAATAGTATTGACCACCTTAATATGATATGTCATTTATACAAGCATATATAAAGAACCCAACACGTTCTATCTCTATGCAGAATAAGGCTTCAGCAACAGTAACAACATCCGGCAATGTCTTAGACTTGACGGCTGGTCTTGCTGTAGCAGCAACTTCTGCCTCAACAAGAGATACAATAATTGGTGTCTCTAATCAAACAATCTCAGCTGCTGATGCACTTACACAAGTGCCATTATTTGATTTGTTTGATCAAGACCTTTGGGTTGCAGATTCTACAAATAACTCTGATGCGACTCATAACGGTCAGGCAATGGTTCTTGGTGCAAACGCAGGACTTGTGAACAACACTGGAACAACCAGTGCTGTAGGTGTCGTTGTCCAGGTCGGGACAAAGGGTGTAGCCACTGACAAGAAAATTCTTGTTAAGTTCATCAGTGTTTAATTAACAGCTTAATTTTTAATAAAATATTTTTATGGTAGGAACAATAAATGATTACGCTGTTATAGTAAACAACGTACTAAAGACAATCGCTCCGAAAGTATCGCCAACAGTTCGTGAGGAATACCTAGATTTCATGCACAAAGTAGTTGATAGTCAAAGAATCTACTCTGATACAGGAGTCACAGGTCTTGGAATGGCTGAAATTATTCCAGATGGTGGAGTTGGAGCATCTGATGCACCAATTCAAGGTTTTTCAAAGAACTACACACAGATGCACTTTACAAAGAAAGTAAGATTGACATTCCAGTCAAACTTCTTCCTTTTCGAAGGTTCAGCTGCTAAAATAAAAGGAACAGTAAAGCAAAAAGTTCTTGATGGTAAAAATGCAATTACACATGCAAAAAACTATCTTTCACAATCTTTACTTGCTCAAGGATTCAATACTTCATTCACATGGACACCTATTAATGCAGTTGGTATTGCAACTCCAATTTCAACTCTAGGTGCTGATGCTGTTGAGTACTGGTCACAAGTTCACCCTATGGAAGATGGTGGTGCTGCTTGGTCTAACGTAATTGTTGATGGTGGAACATCATCTCCTCAATTCACTTACTCTTCTCTATTGGCAGCTCGAAGACAGCAATCTTTGAAAAAGGATGGTCGTTCTATGCCACTTATGTCTCAACTTGATACTCTTGTAGTTCGAGCTGGGTCAACAAGTGCTCAGTACGCTAAAACTATCAAAGGTACTATTGATAAAGGTCTTGCTCCTCAACAGACAAACCTATTCAATAACGCTCCTGCTACAGATACATTCAAGATTATAGAACTTTCTCCTTATGAGAATCTTGCTATGACTGGTCTTGCATGGGGTATGTTTGATTCAAAAATGATGACAGAAGATTACGGATTCCTATACATCGAAGCACTTCCAACTAGAGCAGAACCTGCTGTTGTTGACTTGCTAGGTAACCAGGACCTTGTATTGAACTTCAACTGTCTTTCAGTTATGGGTGCTTCTGACCTTAGAGGTTGGATGTGGTCAGCTGGAGATGGGTCAACTGTTTAGTCAACTCACTGAGTACCTGAGAAATCGGGTACTCAACTGAGGGGATTATTAAAATAATTACAACATAAAACTAAAATGTTACAAGATGCACATACCAGAAAAATATCGCAACCAATAAACATAGCTCCTGTCGGTAATACAATTGTCATTGCTGCAAAAACAGATGCGTGGATTTATATTCATGAACTGATCGGGGACTTATCATCAGCAGGTACTCTTAGTATTTATGCAGGAACTACAGAACTTGCTAACTTTGCTCTTGCTGACGGTCAAGGTATTACTGAACAAGATGAGCCGGGAGAAGATAATCGTCCACGTTTTGAATGTAAGCCTGGAGAATCTTTTAATATAACTTGTACTGGAGGTAATTTTATTGGAGCAGTTCATTATTCATATCGTTACTAAAAAACATGAACCCACTTCTCCCAGAACAACAAAAACAAATTGATTCATGGGTTAGTCAGAGGGATTCTATACTCCTTGATATTTCTATTAAACGAGAGGAAAGTGCTAAATTAATTGAAAGAAATAAGGAACTAGCCTCATCTAACACTGAAATTGCTGATAAAATTCAACAATCTGAAGGTCGTCTAATTGAATTATCTAAAAAAGAAACGGAAATGGCTGGTTTTACCACTATAGAAAATTCTGAATTAAAAACTGAAAAATCAAAACTCGAAGAAGAAGTTTATAGATTGAAAATAAGTGAATCACATTTAATTTTAAGAAAAGAGGAACTTAATGCAGATATAGAAGCTATTACAAAAATCCACGAATCAGTCCTTAAACATGTTGGGGTAATAGAACAAATTGTTGGAGAGACTGTTAAAATTAATTCTCAAAATGCTAGAGAGATTAAAAACATATTAGTAGAAGCTGGAAATGAACTGATAAAAATAATTGAAGTTGCTGAAAAAAATGTTGAAGTAACTAATAGAGCTATAGTAGAAATTCCACAAATTATATTAGATTTGCATAAAAGTGTATTAGAAAGACGAATTATTAATAAGCGTAAAATTATATAATTATGTCATATCTCGCAAACACAGCTGGAAATCCGAATGATTTAGGATATTTTGCAACACAAGCAGCTTTAGTTTCTGCTTATCCTATTGCTGTACCTGGAGCTTTTGCTGTTGTGGGGTTTACTGACACTATTTGGGTTTGGGATGAAGATACAATGACATGGGTTAACTCTGGACAGTCCGCACCTATTGGACCGACAGGATATACTGGCTACACAGGTTACACTGGAGCAGGTACAACTGGCTACACAGGTTACACTGGAGTAGGTACAACTGGATACACAGGTTACACTGGAGCTGGAAACTTCACAGGATTTACTGGTTATACTGGTTATACTGGATACACAGGTTACACTGGAGCTGGAAACTTCACAGGATTTACTGGTTATACTGGTTATACTGGATACACAGGTTACACTGGAGCTGGAAACTTCACAGGATTTACTGGTTATACTGGTTATACTGGATTTACTGGTTATACTGGCTACACTGGACCAGAATCAGTGACACCATCTAATACTGTTACCCTTACAAATAAGCGAAACCAACCTCGTACAAACTCAACAACAACAACGGCGACTCTTGCACCAGACCTTGGAACTGCCAATGTTTACTACAGAACTACTCAAACAGCCACTCTTACAGTTTCTGCACCAATAGGAACTCCTATTATCGGAGAGACAATTTCAATCTATGTAGACTCTGTTGGTGCTCAAACACTGACAATCAATGCGACTTACAAAGCGTTTGGTTCAGCATTTCCTGCGACAACAACAGCAGGTAAGACATTTATGATGGTGGCACAATATTCGGGTTCAGAATGGCTTACGACTTGGGCAAATAGGGTATAATAATATTATGAGAAACACTCGCACACACATAAAAGTAGGTTGCAAAATTTGCTCAAAAGAATTTGGTACTACACAAGACCGAGTAGATAATGGGCGTGGCAAGTATTGTTCTCGTAAATGTTATTCTGTTGCATGCACACAAAGACAAGGTTACTGGAAAGGAAAAACACGAAGCACTCCTTGGATGGTCGGTGAGAGTAATACCTTTTTTGGTAAAAAACCTTGGAATACAGGACTAAAACTTCCAGAGATGTCTGGGGAAAATCATCCAAACTGGGTGAAAGATAGAACTAAGTTAAGTACAGACAGAAGACACGCCTATGACGGTCGCTACAAAGATTGGATGAGCAAGATTAGATTGCGGGATAACTGGAAATGTAAAATGTCCAACAAAGATTGTCTAGGAAGAATTGAAACGCACCATATTCTTTCCTGGAGAGAACACCCTGAACTTAGGTATGAACTAAATAATGGTATTACATTATGTCATTTTCATCACCCCCGTGCTTTTTCTGAAGAAAAAAGATTGGTGTCGGTGTTTCAGGATATTATTAGCGAAACTTCGGTCTGTCAATTTAACGGCACAGATTGGAAAACAACTTGGGCATCAGCAATATAAATATGAAAAAATCAATTCTACAAATAAATAGCGGAATAAGAAACAGAAACTTCTCCTATTCAAAAGGAGTATGCAATTTGTCTTTTACTTTACGAACAGATGTAAAAATTGAATTGAAAGATTTTTTGGAACTACTAAAGGTCGCAACGAAGGAAGTGGAGGAAGAACTAACTAATAAATAAAATGGCAACAGCAAAAGTATTAGTTATTGGTGGAGGTGGTGGAGGTGGTGATGGTATAGTTGACAGTGGAGGACAAGCAGGTGGAGGTGCTGGTGGTGGTCAATTTACATACGATGCTACATTCGCAGTAACCGCACAAGCCTACGGAGTCACAGTTGGAGGAGGGGGAGCTGCTGGAACATCTGCTGGCTCTGGTACTACTGGAGATAGTTCTGTTTTTAGCACTATTACTTCAGTTGGTGGTGCTGGAGGTGGAGGTGCTGCAACGAACGGAGTAGCTGGTGGAAATGCTGGAGGAGGAGGAGGAGGTTCGGGGAGTTCGGGGTCAAGTGGTGGAACTGGAACACAAGGTGGTGGTGGAGGTGCAAACTCTACAACCCAGGGTCGTGCTGGAGGAGGAGGAGGTGGAAACACAGGCGCTGGTTCTTCTGCTACTAACAACTCTGGTGCTGTTGGAGGAAATGGTACTGCTAATTCTATAACAGGCTCTTCAGTAACATACACTGGTGGAGGAGGTGGTGGTTCTAATGCTTCAAATAATGCTGCGGGGGGTACTGGTGGTGGTGGTACGGGTGCTGGTGGTAATCCTTCCATTGACGCAACCGCAGGGGAAGCAAATACAGGTGGCGGAGGAGGAGGAGCTTCTAACTTAGATAACTTAGGAGGAGGAAGTGGTAGTCCTGCCGCTGGTGGTTCAGGTATCGTCATTGTCGCTTACACAACAGCAGATTTCGTAGGAGGACACACAGGAGGTAATTCAACAGGTACAAATGGCTCTGAAACTTGGGTAAAGTTTACAGCAAGTGGAACATTGACTTTGATAGCAGCTGCTGCAAACATCCCAGACGCTAGAGTATTCTTTATGTAAAAAATATATGAAACTTTTTGAAAACTTCCCAATAGAATTTATATACGGATTCATTGCAATAGCAGGTGGTGTTGCGAGGTATCTTAATCAATATACTCAAAATGGTAAGTTTCGTATCGGTCTATTTTTAGCATCAGGATTCGTCTCAGGTTTCTCAGGATACATGTTCGCCCTGCTAGGTCAATCTTTAAATCTACCAACCGAAATGCTGTTCATAATGGCAGGGGTCGGAGGCTTTACTGGGGAGCAAACAATGAAGTTTTTACTAGAATACGTAACAAAAAAACTAACATGAAACTCATCAAACCATATAAAAACGCATCAGTAGACCTTATTACAACGTATTACAATCCTATCCATAAGGCGATAGATTGGAAAAGTAAGTATGGTATGCCTCTGGTAGCCCCAGAAGACGGAATAGTTACTCGTATACTTGGCGGAACATATACTCCAAATGACACAATGCCTCTAGCTCGTGGGTATGTGATCGAGATCACTTCAGGAGATACTCGTCACGAATACTGGCACATACTACCGTATACACCTGTTCTGTTAGGTGACACAGTAAAGAGAGGTCAGATTGTAGCCTACATGGGAAACTCAGGTAATGTCCTTTCAGGTGGGCATTATGTACCAATAAATGAACGAACCCAAGCCCCTTTTGCAGGGACACATCTTCATCAGAATATGATTATAGACGGTGAATATCTTAATTCACTTTTATACATGGACTTACGAGAAGAGCCTACCTATACAATTATGGATGAATTATCTGCAGCCTCAAAGACTATGAAGAACATAGCAACATCATTAGTTACATAGAGAATAGCTAAGGTTGAGAATCCAATTCTCA
>Ga0163152_10001101_pt1 | contig 43812 bp, 36 predicted proteins | sample OliLakLV19MP8IB2_FD_148635 | JGI IMG/M metagenome (GOLD analysis project Ga0163152, IMG submission 148635) | Freshwater microbial mat bacterial communities from Lake Vanda, McMurdo Dry Valleys, Antarctica - Oligotrophic Lake LV.19.MP8.IB-2 | ecosystem: Environmental > Aquatic > Freshwater >...
CTCTTCGTCGATCTCTTCTCGGTTGTCGGGCGTGCGCTCGGCTTCGATCATCTCCCAGGTGCTGTTGTTGCACTCGATGCCTTGCGCGCGGTGCCAGTCGGCGGCGCTGGCGGCGCTGTCACCGCTGTCACCAGTGGGCGGCTCGTCGACTGTCGCCCGCGGCAACTCGCCGCCGGTTTCCACGAGCGTCTTGAGGCCGTCGAGAATCCACACCCAGCCATAGCGCACGTTGGCCCACGTCAGCGGACTCATCGCCAGGTCGCCGTGCACGAGGTCGACTTGCGTCAACCCATCGCCGGCGGTCGACAGCGTCCACTCGACACGCGACGGCGGCTCAACAGCGAGTGCAGCATCGTGGAGCGCGCGCCACGTCATCACCAAGCGTGTCGGCGGCTCCACCACTTCGATCGTGCCGTCGACGCCGGCGACACCATCAACCTCGGTCATTCGATAGGCCTGGCCACTTTGGGGAGGAGCGTCGAAGCCGATGCCGAAAAAGTAGCGGCGCGTGAACGCGGGGTCGACGACCGCGTTCCACACTTGCTCGATCGGCGCCTTGATATAGATGCGGTATTGGTGTCGAGTGATTGCCATGGTTGTCTCACTTTCACTTTCTGGCTATGCAGATTCTTCGACGGTTGTTTTGAGATCGACGAGCGACCGCGTGAAGGGTTGTGCGTACTTACTGATCCAGCGATCGGCGACCTGCTGGATTGGAACAGGGTTGAGGTAATGCAACTTTTGGCGGCCATGCTTGCGCGTGGTGACGAGGTTCGCGGCTTCGAGGACGGCGAGATGCTTCATCACGCCGAAGCGAGTCATCGCCGGGAACTGCTCGCACAGCGCCGACACCGATTGCCCGTCGCGCGTGAACAAGGCATCCAGCAACGCGCGGCGCGTGTTGTCGGCAAGGGCTTTGAACACCAGATCCACGGTCAGGAGGATACGTGACTGTTTGGTCACCTATCAACCCAAGAAACCTGACCGACTTTGTCGGGTTTCGGGGTAATCTGCACTTCTCACTCGACACCATTACCTCTAGATCTAGGAGCCCACCATGACGGTTCGTCTCGGCGACATCGCCCCCGACTTCACCGCGCCCAGCACTTCGGGCGAGATCAAGTTCCACGATTGGTTGGGCGACTCGTGGGGCGTGCTGTTCAGCCACCCCAAGGACTTCACGCCTGTGTGCACCACCGAGTTGGGTTACGTCGCAAAGATCAAGCCCGAGTTCGACAAGCGCAACGTGAAGGTCGTCGGGCTATCGGTCGACAGCGTCGAGTCGCACGAGAAGTGGGAAGCCGACATCGGCGAGACCCAAGGCACGCCGGTGAACTTCCCGATGATCGGCGACCCAGATCACAAGGTCGCCGACCTCTACGACATGATCCACCCGAACGCCAACGACACGCTCACCGTGCGTTCCGTCTTCGTGATCGGCCCCGACAAGAAGGTCAAGCTGACGCTCACCTACCCGGCCAGCACCGGCCGTAACTTCGACGAGATTCTGCGCGTGATCGACAGCTTGCAGCTCACGGCCAAGCACAAAGTCGCGACGCCGGTCAACTGGAAGAACGGCGACAACGTGATCATCGGCTCCGCCGTCACCAACGAAGAAGCCGAGAAGCTGTTCCCGCAGGGCTGGACGACGGTGAAGCCGTACCTGCGCACGCTGCCGCAGCCGAAGTAACCGCCAACCGAAACGACTACCGCAGGCGCGGCGGGCGATTGTCTTTGCGCATCACGAAGCGCAACGCACTCCACGTGTTGTCGATCGCGCACACCTTGTTGTCGACCCAACCGGTCGGCAGCAATTGTGCGCGCAACACGTCTTCGGTGATGTCGGTGGACACGCCGCTGGTCACGTCTCTTGACTTCTTGGGCCACGCCACCCACACCGCACCCGCGGGTTGCGCGGCTTCGGTCAACTTCGGCCACTCCGCGAGCAAAGCCTTGCGTTCCGTGAAGAAGGCGACGATTACATCGATCGGTGCCATCAGGTTGCGCTGCCATACCCCATCGCCGTAATCACCAAGCGTCTCCGCGAAGTCGGCTGGCGCGTGGCGCACCGTGAACACGGCATCGCCCACGATTCCCAACTTCTTCGGCAACGGTGTTCCGGAATAGCCAGCGCTCATGCGTTCACTGTTTCACATCGTGCAGCCATAGCGTGTTGGCATGAGCTCAAAGTCCAAAGTCAAGGTCGGTGTACAGCTTCACCCGCAAGCAACGACCGTTTCCGCCCTGCGCGAGGCGTGGCGGGCGGCCGACGCGATGGGGGTCGACTCGATCTGGCTGTGGGATCACTTCTACCCGCTCTACGGCGACGCCGACGCCGAGCACTACGAGGCGTACACGCTGCTCGCCGCGATGGCTGTCGAAACATCTCACGCTCAGATCGGCGCGCTCGTTACGTGCAACTCGTACCGCAATCCGAACCTGCTGGCCGACATGGCCCGCACCATCGACATCCTCAGCGACGGCCGCTTCGTACTCGGTATCGGCTCGGGATGGTTCGAGCGCGACTACACCGAATACGGCTTCGAGTTCGGCACGGCGCCAGAGCGATTGCGTGCATTGCGCGATGCGCTGCCGGTCATCAAGGCTCGTCTCGCGAAACTCAACCCGCCAGCAGTGGGACCGATGCCGCTGATGATCGGCGGCTCCGGTGAGAAGGTGACGCTACGGCTGACCGCCGAGCACGCAAACGCCTGGAACAGCTTCGGCCCGCCAGAGAAGTTCGCCGCCAAGAACGCAATCCTCAACGAGTGGTGCGCCAAGATCGGCCGCGACCCCGCGGAGATCGAGCGCACCGTCGCGATCGAGACCAAGGATGTCGGCAATTGCGCGAAGTACGTCGAGGCTGGCGCAAATCACCTCATCGTCATGACCGGCAGTCCGTTCGACCTCGACGCCGTTGCCAAGCTGCAGGAACTCGCAGCTAGCTAGCCGTGGACCCGATCAGCCGTCGGCAGCAATCGCGCTGAGAATGCCCAACCGCGTCGCTCGCCACGCCGGCACGACGGCGGCGATCACTCCGGCGATAAACGCCAGCACCATGATCCAGACGACGCTGGTCACCGGCACCGAGTACGTGGTGAGCCCTTGGTCCTTGAGCGCAATGATCACGACGTAGCCGAGCACAAGCCCCATCAGCACGCCGACCGCGGCACCATATATAGAGGTGATGACGCTCTCCCACCGGACAGTCGTACGCACCTGCGCCTTGTTCATGCCGACGGCACGCAGCAGACCGGTCTCGCGCCGGCGCTCGTAGACAGCCAGCAGCAGCGTGATCACGATGCCGAACGTGGCGATGACGATCGACAGGAACAGCAACCCGTAGATGAACGAGAGGCTGCGATCGACGATGTCGGCGCGGCTGTCGATGAACTCGGATTTGTTCTGTAACTCGCCGATGCCGTAGTCGTTGATCACCGCACCGACCGCGTCGCGCAGCTCGCCGTCGGAGATGCCATCCATCGCAGTCAGCGACACAATGCCAGCCGGCGTCGGAATGCTGCTTTCCGCAAACGTCTCGCGGTGATAGATACGCGAAGCACGGATGAGGTCGGTGGTCTCGAAGATTCCCTGCACGGTCAGCGGTAGCGGCTCGCCATCGAGCCGCAGCTCGATCTGGCCACCGACGGCAACCTCCTCCCGCTTCGCCTCGCCCTCGCTGATCAGCACACCCTCCGGCGTGAGCGCGGTCATCTCCCCCGACACGAACACGATGTTCAACAATCCACTGGCTGTCAACGGGTCGAGGGCGAGCCCGTTGGCGGTCTCTCCGTCGGTGTCGGCAATACCGAACGCAAAGCCGAGGCCAGTCGCCTGATCGACCTCGGGCAGCTCGTTGAGCGCGTCGACAAATTCCTGCCCAAAACTGATCGCACCGCCGTTAGTCGAGTTGACCACATAGTCGCCGGCGAACGTCGCGCCGACGACATCGCGGATCTGTTCCTTGATCGAGGCGGCAAACACCGACGCGCCGGTCACCAGCGCAACTCCGATCAACACAGGCGCCGCAGTGCGGGCCGTCCGTCGAGGATTGCGCTGCACATTCCCGCGCGCCATCGTGCCGGTGACCCCACGTAGCCGTTGCACGGGCGCACCGATGACACGCGATATCGGCCGGGCCATCACCGGACCCATCAACAACGTCGCCGCGAAAAGGCTCACCACGCCCACCGCCAACAGCAAGGCATCGGCGCCACGCATGACGGCAACGATCGCCGCGGCACCCACGATGGCCGACGCAATGGCGGTGCCCACGCGGCGGCGAACATTGCCCACTCTCTCGAGCACTGCATCGCCCATCGCCGCCACCGGCGGAACCCGCCCGGCGCCAATCGCTGGTCCGACGGCGGCGAGCAGACTGGCAACTGTCCCGGCCAGCAACGTGATGACGACGGTGCGCGGCTCAACGGCGAGCCCGCGCGCCGGGATCACGAAGTCGAGCGAGTTGAGCAACGACTTGACACCAGACGCGAGGCCGATACCGGCGACCATGCCGACGGCTGAACCGACAACTCCGACGACAAGCGACTCGATCATCAACGACCAGGTGATCTGCCGTCGGCTGGCACCAAGCGCGCGCAGCAGTGCATTCTCCCGCTGGCGTTGCGCAGCGATGATCGAGAACACGTTGTAGATCACGAACATGCCAACGGCCAGCGCGATGAACGAGAAGATGACGAGGAAGATGGTGAGGAAACTGAGGCTCTTCTCGATTTCGGTCTGGCTCTGCGCGGTGATCTGCGCCGAGGTCAGCGTCTCGGCAACCTTCGGGTCGAGCGCCGCCTGAATCCGCTGCACCAGCTCGTCGGCCGACACGGTGCCGTCGCCCTGCACTAGCACGGCATCAATGAAGCCCGGACTGGCGATGAAGTCCTCCGCTGTCGCGGCATCGAACAACGCCCACGTTGCGTTGCCTGGCGAGATGATGTCGTCGTATTCCATGATGCCGACCAGCTCGAACGACCGCGAGCCGTTGTCGGAGTTGACCTTGACCGTGTCGCCGACGACGAAACCGCCGTCGGCGGCCGTCAGCACATCGAGCGCCACCTCATCCAACCCATTCGGCCGGCGGCCGTCTTTCACCCTCCAAATCGATAGTTCACCATCGTTGACTGTGGCGCCAAACGTCGGTGCTGTCGCGCGTTCGATCGGCTTGCCGTCCTTGGCGATAACGACCGCATCGCCCTGGATCGATGCCTGCGCATCGGCGACACCCGGCACCGCGCGCACCTGATCGACGACATCGGCGGGAAGGCGATCGCGACGCTCGAGCCCGAAGAAGCTCTCCACAGAGTTACTGCTCTGCACGTAGCCATCGACGCGCTCGTAGACGTCGGCGAACAACGCGTCGAAGGTGCGCTCGATCGTGTCGCGGAAAATAAACGTCCCGCTGAGAAACGCTGTGCTGGCCACAATCGCCAGCGCGGTGAGCAATAGCCGTGGCCACCGCGCCAACACACTTCTCAACGCAAGGCGTATCACCGGTCTACAACCTCATGTGGTCGCTATGGCCTGCAGCATGTCGGCGTTCGCTGCCTTGCGCGCCGGAATGAGCGCCGCCATCGCGGCGAAGATCAACGACAGACCCATGGCGATAATGATCGTTGGTGTCGGAAGCTTGAACACGCTGAGTCCTTGATCCTCGAAGGCCTTGACGATGATCCACCCGAGCGCGACGCCGAGCACCGTTCCGAGGACAACACCGACCACGCCTGTGATCATCGACTCCCAGAGCACGCTGCGGCGCACCTGGCGCTTGGTCATACCGACCGCGCGCAACAGCCCGAGTTCGCGACGACGCTCGTACACCGCCAACCACAGGGTGATCACGACACCGATCACGGCAATGAAGATCGACATACCGAGCAAGGCGTAGATGAAGTTCAGGAACCCGTCGATCTGTTTGCTCTGCTCGTTGATGTATTCCTCGCGCGTCTGCAGCTTTGCGGTCGGGTAGCCATCGACGATCGCCTGTAGCGCCGCGGTACCAGAGGCGGTCACGCCATCACTAGAGCGAACGAACACGCTGAGGTCGAACAACGGCAACGATTGACCGTCGAACAAGGTTCGATCGACGATCAGATTGCCAAACACATCGTCATCGAAGATTCCTTCAACGGTGAGCGCAACGGTCGTTCCATCGAGTAGCCGAACATTGACTGCATCGCCAACCTGAAGGCCGTCGCGCGTTGCCTTGTCGGCCGAGTACAGAATGCCCTTTGCATCCAGACCCTCGAAGCCTCCGGCGAGGAAGTTGAGTTGCAGCACCGCCTGTGCGTCGGCGGCCGACACTGCCAGCACACCTTTGTCCCTGAACTCGCCGTTCTCTTCTACGAAGACCTTCGAGGCCGACAATCCGAGCGCAGCGCCGATACCCGCCGCCTTAATCTCGGCGGCGATGGTGGGAGGAATTCCAATGCCTCCGTTGGATTGCTCGGGCGAAACGACGTAATCCGACTGGAATGCCTCACCAATAATCTCGCGCGTACTCGCCTTGGCGGAGGCACCAAGGGTCGCGACCCCGATGAGCAGCGACAGACCAACCGCGAGAGCGCCAGCCGTCAGTGCAGTGCGCTTCGGATTGCGCGCCGCGTTGCGACCCGACATCGTGCCAGCAGGGCCGCGCAGTTTGCCCAGCACGGGCTCTGCCGCGCGCGCGATTGGCGCGGCGACAAACGGCCCCAGCGTGATCAGCGAAATGAACATGGCGATGACGCCGCCACCAAGGAAGTTCGCGTTGCCGCCCGACAGGCCGAGCGCAACCAGTGCAATTGCGGCAACGACGGAAGCAGCGCCCAGCCACTTGCGAGTTGTCGAGACCGCGGCGCGGTCGATGGCGACGTCGCGCATCGCTGCCAACGGTGGAACGCGACCGGACCGCAGCGCCGGCGCAACCGCGCAGATCAGCGTCACAATCGTGCCCACAATCAACGAGATGACGAAGCCGTTGACTCCGAGCACCAACTCCGTGTCACCAGGGCCGAACCCGACCGCGCTGAGGACCCCGAGAATCACAGTCGCCAGGCCGACACCACCGACACACCCGAGTAGTGAACCACCGACACCAACCACCAACGCCTCGGTGAAGACGGAGCGAGTGATCTGATTGCGGCTGGCTCCGATCGCTCGCAATAGCGCGTTCTCACTCTGGCGTTGCGCGGCTGAGATGCTGAAGACGTTGTAGATGATGAAGCTGCCCACAAAGAGCGAGAGCAGTGCGAAGACCGACAGGAAAATGGTGATGAAGCCGAGAGCTTTCTGGACAGACGTTTGATTCTCTTTCGTGATCTCGGCGCCGGTCAGTACTTCGATCTCGGGGTCGCCAATCGCAGTTTCAACACGGGTGGCCAGTTCCTGATCACTCATCGAGCCATCGCTGCGAACAAAGATGCTGTCAATCTTGGTGAGGTCGCCAATGACTACCTGCTGTGCCGTCGGCAACTCGAACAGCGCCCAACTAGCGCCGCCCGATGATTCGTTGCCAGCGAATAGCGCAATGCCGACGACAGTGAAGTCGCTTGGTGCGCCAAGCGCAGTGATGCTGACGACGTCGCCGACCTCGACGCCGGCTGTCTTGGAAGAAGCGCGATCAAGCACTACTTCAATTGGGCCAACGGGTGCACGACCGTCGTAAAGACTCCACGGCGAACCTTCGCTATCGATCCATGCGCCGCCGTACTTGGGCGGACCATCCTGGCCGAGCACCTTGCCCTCGAAGGCAACCGTCGCGAATCCGAACACGTCGCCACTCGCCTCGTTGACGCCGGGAAGGCCCGCGACAACATCGACGAGATCGATCGCGATCCGATCGCGAGTTTCTTCGCCGAAATCACCTTCGATGACGTTCGACGAGCGAACATAGCCATCGGTACCCTTGAATGCGTCGGCGAACATGCGGGTGAAGGTGCCGTTGATCGTGTCGGTGAACACGAACACACCAGAGAGAAATGCCGTGCCAGCGATGACCGCGAGGGCCGTGAGGACCATCCGGCCCTTACGGCTCCAGATGTTCTTGAGACTGAGCTTGAACATCGGGTGTCAGTCTCCGAAGCGCTTCAAGCGGTCGAGAACTTTCGCGGCGGTCGGATCGCGCATTTCGTCGACCACCTTGCCGTCGGCGAGGAAGATCACTCGATCGGAGTAACTGGCCGCCACCGGGTCGTGCGTCACCATCACGATGGTCTGACCCAACTCGCGAACTGCCAGACGCATGAAGTCGAGAATCTCGTGGCCGCTGCGACTGTCGAGGTTGCCGGTTGGCTCGTCGGCGAAGATGATGGTCGGTCGACTGGCCAACGCGCGCGCAACAGCAACGCGCTGTTGCTGACCGCCCGAGAGTTCGCTCGGCCGATGCTTCAAACGGTCGCGCAGTCCGACGGTGTCGATCACACGGTTGATCCATTCGGTGTCGCCCTTGTTGCCGCCAAGCAACAACGGCAGCATGATGTTTTCTTCCGCAGTCAGCGTCGGCACAAGGTTGTACGCCTGGAACACGAACCCGACGTCGGTACGACGCAGCTCGGTGAGCTGTTTGTCCTTCAACGACGCTAGGTAAGTAGTACCGATGTACACGGCGCCACTGGTGAGCGAGTCGAGCCCGGCGAGGCAATGCATCAGCGTGCTCTTGCCCGACCCCGATGGACCCATGATGGCGGTGAAGTGGCCGCTCTCGAATTCGACGGAGACACCGTCGAGCGCCCGTACCTCGCTGTCGCCCCCGCCGTAGATCTTGATCGCATCGACGGCTCCGGCCGCCGGTGAGGTCGCCGAAACAGTTCCAGCCGTTCCACTCTTCGTGTCAGTCATGGGTCTGTTGTAACTGGAACTGGGGTGAAAAGCATCACGTCGGCACACCAATACGGGTGACATTCGGCAGGTCGGTCAGCCCCCGAAACCCGCACTCACCCCGGGCCGTTGCCCCGTTACGCTCGCAGGGTGATTCAGTGCACGTCGTGTGGCGCTTCCGTGCCTGCTGGCGCACGATTTTGTCCGTCGTGCGGCCATTCCGTCGCGCTCGGCCAGCCCGAAGAACGCCGCATTGTCACCGTCTTGTTCGCCGACCTGGTCGGCTTTACGGGCCTGACCGAACACATGGACCCCGAGCAGGTCAAGCGGCTCATCGACCAGTGCTTCGAGCGTCTCGTCGAGGTAGTCGTCGGCTTTGGCGGACGCGTCGACAAGATTCTCGGCGACGGCATTTTGGCGCTGTTCGGTGCCCCAGTGGCCCACGAAGACGACCCGGAACGCGCCGTCCGTGCCGCGCTACGCATGCAGGAGGTACTCGCCCAATTCGTCGTCACCAGTCAGCTCGAAGGCAGCGACAACATTCGGATGCGCGTCGGCATCAATTCCGGTGAAGTGCTGGTGGGCACATTGGCTGGCAGCGATTACACAGCGATGGGCGACGTGGTCAACACCGCGTCGCGCTTGCAGAGTTCGTCGCCTCCAGGGGGCGTACTGGTTGGTCAGTCGACGCACGCGTTAACCGCCCACACCTTCCGCTACGAACCGTTCGGCGAAATGCAGCCGCGCGGGCGCGAACAATCGCTGACCGCATGGCTGGCTCTCGAAGCCACAGCACCACCCGGGCGTCGTCGTCGTCGCGACGTTGGCATCGTTGGTCGGCACTCGGAACTCGAAATGGCCGACGCCGCGCTCGACTTGGTCAGGCGCGGCGGTCGCAGCGCGCTGCTGCACATCAACGGCGACAACGGCGTCGGCAAGAGCCGCCTTGTCGACGAAGTGATCCAGCGCCTTCGCGACAAGGACGACGTATCGATTCTTGAAGGCGCGTGTGTGCCGTACGGCGAGGCCAACGTGTGGTGGCCGATCGCCAGCGCGCTGTCGGACTACCTCGATCTCGACTCGAGCGTGCCAGTCGAAACGATGCGCAGCACGGCGCTCGAACGCGCGTCTCATATGTTCCCCTCGGTCAGCGTCGAAGATGCCGAGCGCATGGTCGACGTCTTCATCCATCTGATGGGCTACCCGTCGCCGATCGACAAGCTAGAAGCCGTCAACGCTCGCAGCACCATTCACCAAGCCGTCGCGTTCGTTCTTGAGGCTCGGTCGATGAAGGGCGCCATGGTGCTCAGCATCGACGACGTCCATTGGGCAGATCAAGGTTTGCTCGATCTTCTGGAACACCTGCTCAGTTCGCTCAGCCGGCGACCACTCCTTCTGATCACCGCCATGCGCCCCGGTAGCGACGTCGTCTGGCCGCCGCGGTCAGAGCGCAGCACTGTCATCTCGATGAGCCTGCAACCACTCACGCGAACCGATACGGATCAGCTCGCCAGCGCGCTGCTGGGCGACGCCGCGCGCGACGAGCAGTTGATCACGGCATTGTTCGACCGCAGCGGTGGCAACCCGTTGTTCCTTCTGGAACTCGTCGCACTCACCGAAGCTGGTGGCAGTTCGCTGGATCTCCCCGACTCTCTGCGCACGCTCATTGCTGCGCGCCTCGACCAGCTCACTTCTGCACAGCGGCAAATGCTCGAGAACGCGGCGGTGCTCGGAACCTCGGGCGCCATCACCGACTTGGAACGGTTCGCCACCGAATTGGGCCAAGTGTTTCACCGCGAAGTCGTCACCGAACTCGAAGACCTTGGCCTCCTCCAAATCATCGGCCGACGCTGGGAGTTCTGCAGCGAGTCCGTTCGCGATGCGGCCTATCAAACGCTCACCAAGGCCGCCCGCGCCCAACGCCACGCCGGCGTCGCCAAGGCACTCGACAACGCAACTGGCCGACTGGACGACCGCGTTCATCACACCGCCGCCGCCGCCGAGTTGGTGCAAGACATCGGTGCCGTCGAGCGCGTACCGAACGATGTGACGGATCAGGCATTGCAACTGCTCACCAGCGCCGCCGACCGTGCGCTCGACAGTGGAAGCCTGCGCATGGCCGTACGCCACGCGACGCGCGCGCTCGCCCTTTCGTACACGCGCGACACGCCGGCCGCAGAACTCGCCCATCTTCATCTCGTGCGCGCGACGGCGTACATCGAACAGCGGGCCTTCGCAGAGGCAACTGCCGACATCGATGCGTTGCAGGGAATCGCCGACGCGCTGCAGGACGTAACGCTGGAGGCGGAAGCGCTTCGCCTTCGCGGGTCGCTCAGCCGCGTTGCCGGTCGCATCGATGATGCCCGCCGCGAACTGGGCGAAGCAGTCGACCTACTGCGCGGCACTGGCCGGCCCGAGTTGCTGGCGCAGGCACTGCGCATTCGTGGCTACATCGAAATGTTCGGCGGGTCACTCACCGACGCCGAGTGGTACTTCGGCGAGGCCAACGGTTTGTTCAGCGAGCTCGGCGACGAACGCGGGATGGCCTACATCGAGCAACATCGCGCATGGATCGCGTTCCTGTCCGGAGACCTGCCCGCCGCGCGCGAGCGGCTGACGCGCTCGGCCGAGACCCACGAGCGCCTCGGCGATCGCAACGGCGTTGGTTGGGCGTTCGGCTTGCTCGCGTTTGTTGAGTTCTTTCAGGGTCGCTTCACCGAGGCCGAATCGTTGGCCGCTCTCGTCGGCAAGGAAGCAGAGCAACGGGGCGACGTGTGGGCCGCAAGCATGATGGACACGCTGCTCGCCGACCTGCGGCTGTGGCAGGGCAAGCTGGAGGATGCGGCGAACTTTGCCGACAAGGCCCGGCAGCGGTTCAAGCGCATCGACGACAAGTTCGGAATGATTCAGGCGATGGCACCTCTAATTCGTGCGCAAGTAGCACTCGGTCGCCATTCATCCGCGCAACGTACGTCGGAGGAACTGCTTGCGATCGCCGAGCATTCGCAAACTGGATCGTTCGCGCTGATGGCCGTTGCGGGCGCTGCGATGCACCGTGGTAACGGAGCCGTCGCGGCAGCCACCGCCGAACGCGCCCTCGCCGAGATCGCCGCGATTGGTGGCGAGGCGTACGAACCAACCGTTGTGCTGGCAATTGCGTACGCACAACTGGGCCGCGTCGAGGAAGCGATGGCCACGATCGAATCCGTTCCGCCCTATGGGCTCGAGCATCCGTTCACTCGCGCGGTTGCAGCATTGGTGTACACGGTCGCCGGCCTGCCCACGGAGGCCATCGATTACGCGGAAGCAGTGGCAGACGCGCCAGGCGCGACGTACCTCGACAACGTGTTCGCGTACGTCGCAGCAGCTGGCGCGTATGCACAGCTGGGCGACACCGAGCACGCGATCCTTTCCGCCGAGGCGGCAGTCGCGCGCGCAATGGCGGTTGGCGATGTTGTCGCAACCTCACTTGCAACTAGCGCGTATCAACTGATTTCCGGCGATACCCACCCCGCCCACGATCAGCGAACGCCGCTCGGTGAGGGTTGGACGACGCTGCTCGCGCTGTTAGCTGGCGACCAGAAGGCGGTCGTTGCGTAGGTTGTCAGCGTGTAGCTGTGTCGCCAGCAACTGAATCGTCGGGAGCAGTCTCGCGACGCCGTCGCATTTCGGCATTGAACATCGTCGCCGCCGGATGCGAATCCATTTCGCGTGGTGCTGCTTCGAGTGGACGGGCGGCGAGTGGCTGATGGCGAATCTGGCAGCCCGGGCAGAAATACAACAGCCGTTCGAATTGTCCGACGCGGCGAACCTGCACCGTGTCGCCACAGCGCGCGCAGCGCGTTCCGTTGCGGCCATACACAGCGAGGCCACCCAATATTTCGGGCGCTGCCGCGCGATAGACGCGATCGAGATCGGAGCGCAACATGCGCGTCGCAGCATTGATCACCTGTGTGCAGTCGTCGAGCGAGAGCGACGCCACTTCTGCGAACGGACTCAGCTCGCATGCCCACAGGATTTCGCTGCGGTACACGTTGCCGATACCGCGTACGACGTGCTGATCCAGCAGCACTTCTGCGATCGGGCAGGCCTCGTCGGCGTAACCGAACATCCGCCGAATGCAATCGGAAACCTCGGCCTCGGTCGCCAGCGACAGGTCGGGCGCAAGACGGCCCAAGCCAGGGTGGCGAACGGGGTTGAACTCGCGGTAGGTCTCCAGCGTCGCCGCGTTGAAACACACCGCCACCCAGCCAGGCACATCGATTGCGACGCGCATCTGGTCGTTGGGCTTGCGCCACCGCTCGCCCGTTCGGTAGAGGTGCCATGCGCCGTTCAGACGGAGGTGTGTGGTGAGCACAATTCCGTCGTCCCACACGATCTCAAGGTGCTTGCCGTCGGTCTCGACCCGTTCGATCAGGCGCCCGATCGTGGGCAGCAGGCCGAAGAGGCCCGGCGCATCGAACCGTCGGAGCGGGCGGCCGACAAGAGCCGTCCGTAACGCCGCTCCCGAGCGGTGAGTCGAATCGCCGTCTGACACCTGCAGAGACTAACGGTAGCGTTATCAGCCTTGGAGCCATTACAGAACGGTGACGAAACAGAGTCCGGCGGCGTGCCCGTCGACGGTGTTCCCGACATCAGCATCGAGCCGACGCTGATCGCAACTGCGCGTCGTCGCCACGGCGTGGCCGGAGCAGCGTTGATGGCGGGCATGCTCGGGATGGACGAAGCACTGGGCCTGCGCAAGAAGAAGGAAGAGGCGCCCATCGTTGTCTCGGCCGCGACCGATCCGCTCGACATCGACGACGATGGCATCGATGTGCCGATCGACGAACAAACTTCTGTGTATGCGCCACCGCAACCACGCTCGGGGCCGCTGAAGAAACCGAAGCACGCCCGCCGATGACCGACGGACTCGACACCCGCACCGCCTGGTTATCGCACGATGTGCTGCAAAACATTCGGGCCAACGTTCCGTTGGTGTACGTCGACGCGGTGCCAGTGCGCGTGGATGAACTAGGGCGGGTCACCCACATCGGCATGCTGTTACGCCAAGCCGCCGACGGTTCCATCAGCCGCATGGTCGTCAGTGGCCGCGTCCTGTACGGCGAGCGCATCCGCAGCGCGCTGCTGCGACACCTCGAAAAGGATCTCGGCCCGGTCGCGCTGCCGCACATTCCGCCGGAGATTGCGCCGTTCACTGTCGTCGAATACTTCCCCGAGGGCGACGTCAGCGGCTACCAGGATCCGCGGCACCACGCCGTCAGTCTGGCGTTCGTCGTACCGGTGGCAGGCGACTGTCAGCCGACACAGGAAGCGCTCGATCTTGGGTGGTTCACTCCGGCCGAGGCCATCAGCGAGAAAGTACGCAACGAGATGACCGGCGGGCACGACCGCCTCATCCGTTTAGCGCTCGCGCATGTCGGCCAACTGCCGTAACTAGATGGCCGTACACACTCATTGAGGTTTGCGTCAAGAATCCGCGCGACGAACCGTTGCAAGTACCAGCTCACAGCCCGACGGCCTTTACGTAAACCTGGAATTTCGTTTTATGAGAGGGTCTTCACGATTTCGGCCATGAGGTCGCCTGCTTCGGTTGGGTTGAGGCCAACCTTGACGCCCGCCGCGCGCAGCGCATCCATCTTGCCCTTGGCGGTGCCTTTGCCGCCGCTGGTGATTGCGCCGGCGTGGCCCATCTTCTTGCCCTCGGGCGCAGTGACGCCGGCGATGTACGCGCTCATCGGTTTGGTGACGTTCGCCTTGATGAACTCGGCAGCCTCTTCCTCTGCACTGCCGCCGATCTCGCCGATCATGATGATTGCGTGCGTCTCGGGGTCGGCCTGGAATTCGGTCAAGCAGTCGATGAAGTTCGTGCCGGGTACAGGGTCGCCACCGATACCAACGCACGTGCTGACACCAATACCACGCTGCTTCAATTCGTAGAGCGCCTGGTAGGTGAGCGTTCCCGATCGCGACACGATGCCGACGTTGGGACCTATCGCAGTCGGTAGCTGCGCAATCTCGCCAGCGGTGATGCCGATGTTGCATTTGCCGGGGCTGATGATGCCGGGGCAGTTCGGGCCAAGCAGTCGCGTTTTGGGATAGTCGCGCAGCAACGTGTTGAACACCTTGGCTTCGTCCTGGGCGGGAACGCCTTCGGTGATGCACACGATGAACTCGATGCCGGCAGCGGCAGCTTCCAGAATTGCGCCAGCAGCGGCCTTCGGCGGCACGGCGATGAACGACGCGGTTGCGCCAGTTGCGGCGACAGCTTCTGCGACCGTGTTGAACACGGGTACGCCTTCGACGCCATCAGCTTCGACCATGGTGCCGCCCTTGCCGGGCGTCACACCGCCGACCACTTGCGTGCCATACGCCTTGTTGCGCATCCCGTGGTATTTGCCTTGGCCGCCGGTGAGACCTTGCACGATCACCTTGGTGTCGGCGTTGACGAAGATTGCCATGTCAGTTGTTTCCGTTCTCGTTGCGCTGGTCGTTCTTGGTGAGGGCGACCGCGGCGCGGGCCGCTTCCAGCATCGTGGGCTTGGACGTCAGCTTGCTCTCGGGAATTCCAGCGTTCGCCAAAATCTCGCGACCCTGTTCTGCATTCGTTCCGTCGAGGCGGATGACGATCGGTGCGCGCAGATCGACACGGCCCATCGCCGCGACGATGCCGTTGGCAACGTCTTCGCCGCGCGTGATGCCGCCGAAGATGTTGATGAAGATGCTCTTCACGTTCTGATCGGAGTTGATGACTTCCAGCGCCGCGGCCATCATGTCGGCGTTGGCGCCGCCACCGATATCGAGGAAGTTGGCGGCCGTGCCACCGACTTGGTTGACGACGTCGAGCGTGCTCATCGCCAGGCCAGCGCCGTTGGCGATGATGCCGACCGTGCCGTCGAGCCCGATGTATTGCAGGCCGTGACTACGAGCCAACTGTTCACGCGCGTCGAGTTCCTCGGTGGCTCGAAACTCGTCCCACTCCGGGTGACGAAACGCGGCGTTGTCGTCGAGGCTGACTTTCGCATCGAGCGCGTGCACGCCACCGTCCGGGCGCAAGATGAGCGGGTTGATCTCGGCCAGGTCGCAATCGCCGCGGGTGAAGCAGTCGTACAGCTTGACCAGCATCGCGGCCACGCCGTCGATTGCTTCGTCGTCGATCTTTGCCTTGACAGCGGCAGCCCTCGCCTCCGCGAGCGAAATGCCGTCGACCGGATCGATGTGCAGCATCACGATGGCATCGGGGTTGCTGACTGCAACGGCTTCGATCTCGACGCCGCCCTCGACGCTGAGCATAAGTAGGTGCTTCTTGGCGGCACGATCGAGCGAGTACGACGCGTAGTACTCCTTCTTGATGTCGCTGGCGTGCTCGACCCAGACGCGCTTGACGACATGACCCTTGATGTCCATGCCGAGAATGTTTCCGGCGTGTACGCGCACTTCGTCCGCGTTGTCTGCCAACTTGATGCCGCCGGCCTTACCGCGGCCACCGACCTGCACCTGCGCCTTGACCACCACCGGGTAACCGGCAGCCTCGGCCGCGACCACCGCTTGGTCGACCGTCAGCGCCACGTCGCCGGGGCTTACTGGGATATCGAAACGGGCGAAGTATTGCTTGCCCTGATACTCGAACAGGTCCATTAGGCCGCATCCTCTTTCTCGTCAAGTGTGGCCTCAAGCCACGTAGCAATGCCCTTCAGCGAACTTCCGGGCCCAAACACTTCAGCGACACCTTGTTCCTTCAACGTGCGTATGTCGCTGGCGGGGATGACGCCACCGCCGAAGACGAGCGTGTCGCTCAAACCACGATCGCGCAACTCGCTCATCACCCGCGGGAACAGCGTGAGGTGCGCTCCGCTGAGCAGCGACAAGCCAACCGCGTCGACGTCTTCCTGCAGCGCCGTCTCGGCGATCTGCTCGGGAGTCTGATGCAAACCGGTGTAAATGACCTCAAAACCGTGGTCGCGCAGCGCACGGGTAATGGTCTTGGCCCCACGGTCGTGGCCATCAAGACCGGGTTTCGCCACGACGACTCGGTATGGCCTCTTCACAGGTTCGGAACCCTACGACCGATCTGGCCCGATCCTCAATTCGTCGGGCACACTGTGGCGATGCGTCGACCGCAGTTGCAGTCCACTTTTGCCCGGGCAGTCGTGCCGGTGCTGGCCGGTTTGGGCTTCTTCGCCGTACTCGGGCTGGCGCTGTGGGGCGTAGCCGCCATCATCGCCAACAACGACGACGATACAACGTCGCACTTGGCACCGAGCGTGCAAGAGATGGGCTCGACCTCGTTCGTTGCCGATGTGATCGATCGCGACGGTCCAATCATTCTGCAAGACCTGCTCGGCGACGATCGCAACATCGTCGTCGATCACACCGGCGCCGACACCGACTTCGGCTGGGCGATCTACCTCGCCCACCCTGCCGACCGCGATGCGACGTGCACCATCGAACTCGTCAAGCGCACACGCACATTCACGGACTGCGCCGGACGAACGTTGCAAGTAGCCGACCTCGCCACACCACCGGTCGGTGTCGGACCGATCGTCAGCGCCAACGGTGAACTGACCCTTGACCTCACGGCGGACCCCTGACCTCACGGCGGACCCCTGACCTCACGGCGGATTAGCGGGAACCACGGTCGCTCACAGGGCGTCAGAACAAGCATGCAACGACGTACCTTCCTCCAACTGCTCGCCGTCCCAGCTGTCGCACAGGTTTTCGCCGCGTGCGGCGACGACACCAAGGACAGTGGCAACAACAACAGTGGTGACAACGGTGCGAGCAGCCTTCGCGGTGACGCACCACGGGTCACGGCCGGCACCGATCCGACCGACGCTGCGGCAGCAATCAACGCGTTCGCCGACGACCTGTTTGCGCAGTTGACGACGGTAGACCCAAGCGCCAACCTCGTGTTCTCCCCCGCCAGCATCGCGCTCGCACTGGCGATGACTTCAGCAGGCGCCAAGGGAACGACGTTGCAGGAGATGGAAACCGTGTTGCACATCTCCGACCCGGCGGCGATTCATCGCTCGATGAATGGGCTGGCCAGCGCGTTGGAAGCAACGAACGCAACACAGGACAACACCGCTAACGGTGGCGACGGCACCAGTGAGGTGCAACTTTCCATCGCCAACTCGTTGTGGGGCCAAGCGGGATTGAACTTCGAGCAGGCGTTCCTCGATCTGCTGTCGTCGGAGTACGGCGCGGGGATGGAACTCGTTGACTACACGACCGATCCAGAGGCGGCGCGGCGAGCGATCAACGAATGGGTCGCAACCGAAACGCGCGATCGCATCCCCGCGTTGCTCGCCGAGGGAGTCATCACCGTCGACTCCCGCCTCACGTTGGTGAACGCGATCTACCTCAAGGCCAACTGGTCTGAAACCTTCGACACGCAGCAGACCGCCACCGAGGTCTTTGCCTCACCGAATGGCGACGTCGATGTCGAGATGATGCATGCATCACGGTCGTTCGGATACGCGGCGGGCGACGGTTGGCAAGCGGTGGAGTTGTCGTACGTGTTCGGCGAGCTCGCGATGGTGGTCGCCGTCGGCGATACGGCTGCGGCTGTGTTGCCGGCGATCACCGACATCACGTCGGTGCTGGCCGAGCGCCCCGTCGAGTTGGGGTTCCCCAAGTTCGACATCGAGACCTCAGTGAGCCTCGCCGACACGCTGAAGGAATTGGGCATGCCGACAGCATTCGACAGCGGCGACTTCAGCGGCATGACGACAGAAGTGCAGCTGGTGATCGGCGATGTAATTCACCAGGCGAACATCACCGTCGATGAGGAAGGCACGGAAGCGGCCGCCGCAACGGCAGTCTCTATGGACACGACCTCGGCGCCCGTAGAGCAGGATCCGGTGACGCTCACCATCGATCGCCCATTCACGTTCTGGCTGCGTGCGCGCAGCACCGGCGTGATCGTGTTCATGGGTCGCATCAACGACCCAAGCGCCACGCGCGGTTAGGCGCGAACTGGCACGTTGGCAGTCAGCCGTGCCGCAAATTCCTCAGAGTGCTCGGCAAGTTTGCTGCGATGCAGCGCGAGGCCACCGATCACTTCTGCCCCAAGCTGACCGACCGCGCTATCGAGCTTGTCGAGCGTCGTAGCTGGATTGAGGGCAAACGTGCAGAACGTCGCAGCCAACTTGCCGCTCATCGCGGGCAGACCTGCAATCGCACCGAGCCCCCACGGCGCTTGACCGACCACGAACAGACCGTGCACCCAGGTGCCAATGATGATCATGTCGGCGTCTTGGATGCTGGCCATCTCGGGCTTGCGCACCGGCGAGACGCCCGTAATGCCCCAACCCGCCTGCTGCAGGTTGGTGGCGATGAGCTCGCTGGCCGTACGCGTGTGCCCGGTGAGGCTTTCGAAAAGGATGGCTGCCTTCATGGTGCTATTCAATCAGACCCTGCGATGAGTCCCAGCTCATCCAACGCGGCCGCGATCTTGCGGTCCGTACGACCCCTGCGAACCTTGCGCGTGACGCCAATGACGCCGACCAGCAACGTTGTTCCGATGATCGAACAAATGAAGATGATCAACTTTGTCGGCAGCTCGCGCGTGCCGAGGAAGATATAGAGGTCGGGAGTGATGAACGCCACCAGCGCGATCAATCCCCACGAGGCAGCCATGCGATAGCGCTCGTCGATGAAGTTCAACACCATGCGCGGTGTAGTGATCGCGTCGACAACTGCGCTGCTGAGATCGATCGCGAGATAGATCCACGGGTTCAGGCCGTAATCGCCGACCGCCGCCCACACGAGCAGGGTACGGATGAACGACCACCCGACCACCACGCCCGCCCACGTGTTGCTCAGGCGTCGGCGTCGCCGCAGCGTCTCGATGCTGTGCTGCGGCAGGATACGCATTCGTTTCATTCAACCAGCTCACAGCTTCTTCAGGGGCGCCCATGCCAGTGACAGGTGCTTGGTGCCGGATTCCCGGAAGCGAATCGTTGCCTCCGCCTTGTCGCCTTGTCCACGAATCTCAATGATCACGCCTTCTCCGAACGCCGGGTGCTCGACGTCGTCGCCGACTCGCAGCGCGATCAGGTGTGCATTGCTTGCTTCGACTGCACGTTGTCCGGCATTGATTGCAGCGTCCACGACACGCTCGCGGTGCCAATCGGAATTGCTGTCGTGTTCGTCGTGTTCGTCGGGATCGAAGCTACTAACGGTGCTCGCGCTTCGCTTGTAGGGGGACGGTTTGCTGTACTCGGTTCGCGACTCGCTGCGGGCGCGCACGCTGGAACGGCCGTACGAGCGTTGGCCACCAGCGGCACCCAGTTGCTCGAAGAGATCGGTCGGGATCTCGTCGAGGAATCGACTCGGCGGGTTGTAGCTGGTCGTGCCGTACAACTGCCGGCTCCAGGCGTGACTGACGAACAACTTCTGCTGCGCGCGCGTGATACCGACGTAGGCGAGGCGGCGTTCCTCCTCCATCTCGGTCGGTTCCGTGAGTGCGCGATTGTGCGGGAAGACGCCCTCCTCCATTCCGACTACAAACACGATCGGATACTCCAACCCCTTCGCACTATGCAGCGTCATGAGGACGACTCGATCGTCGTCATCGATTTCGTCGGTGTCGGCGACGAGTGCGACCTGCTCGAGGAACTCGTCGATACGCGTGAATTCGCGCGCCGATCCAATGAGCTCGCCGACGTTCTCCAATCGACCAGCGGCCTCGACCGTTTCTTCGGCCTCTAGCTCGGAGAGATAGCCGCTGCCATCAAGCACCGACTGCAGCAGGTCGGCGGGGCCGATGCCGGGCAGTGCTGCCAACTCGGCGGCGACATCGAGCAACTGCACGAAACTCTCGACCCCACGCGCCGCTGGCCCGGACAGTCCGGCTTCCTGTGCGTGGCGCATCGCTTCCATGAACGTGGTGCCGTTCGCGGCGGCCAACGCGTCGAGCTTGGCCACGCTGCCGTCGCCGACGCCGCGCTTGGGCACGTTGAGCACGCGCTTGACGCTGACTTCGTCGGCCGGGTTAACCACGGCTCGCAAGTACGCCATCGCGTCTTTCACTTCTCGCCGGTCGTAGAAGCGGGTACCACCCACAACCTTGTAGGGGACACCGAAGCGCATCAGCGCTTCTTCCAGCACACGACTCTGCGCGTTGGTTCTGTACAACGCGGCCATCTCTTTCCACAGCAGGTGAGTGGCGGACTGCACCGACTGCATCGTGCGCGCCACCCAAGTGGCTTCATCGCTCTCATCCTCGGCGTGGTAGCGCACGATCTTGTCGCCGCTTCCCAACTCGCTCCACAGATGCTTTTCCTTGCGACCCGGGTTGTTCGAGATCACCGAGTTCGCGGCGTCGAGAATTGATTGCGTACTGCGATAGTTCTGATCGAGCACGATCGTCGTGACGTCGTCGAACGCTTCCTCAAACTGCGAAATGTTGCGCACATCCGCCCCGCGCCACCCGTAGACCGACTGGTCGCCGTCGCCGACGATGGTCACTTGCTGGTGTTGTGCCGCTAATGCCAGTGCCAGTTCGTTCTGCGCCATGTTGGTGTCTTGGTACTCGTCGACGAGTACGTGCTGGAAACGTTGCTGGTAGTGAGCCAACACATCGGGATGTTCGCGGAACAACTGCACGGTCTTCATCAACAGGTCGTCGAAGTCCATCGCACCAGCGCGTCGCAAACGTGCCTGATATTCGGCATAGATATCGGCGTGCTTGCGGGTGAACGGGTTGTCGGCCCTGGCAAGGGCCATCGCCGGTGTGACCAATTCGTTTTTCCACAGACTGACCTGCCCGTGAGCGGCACGAATAGGAAACCGTTTCGCATCCAGCCCGAGATCGCGAATGACGTAACCGGTCAGTCGCTGCGAGTCGGATTGGTCGTAGATGCTGAACGTTCGCGGGTAGCCAATCGCTTCCGCGTTCGCTCGCAGTATTCGCACGCAGGCCGCGTGAAAGGTGCACACCCACATTGCCTTCACCATCGGCCCGACTAGGGCAGCCACGCGGTGCTTCATTTCGTCGGCGGCCTTGTTGGTGAAGGTGATCGCCAGAATCGCCGACGGTGGCACCCCATCGTGAATGAGGTGCGCGATCCGGTGCGTGAGAACCCGTGTTTTGCCGGAACCAGCCCCAGCGACCACTAGTAATGGCCCGCCGCGGTGCACGACTGCATCGAGTTGATCGGGGTTCAGTGATTGCAGATCGAGCGGGTCGAGCGGCAAACGAGCCGGTGCAGAGGACTCGTCGGCGGCACTCATGATGCACCCATTCTACGGACGTGGTGTGGCGTGACTGGCCTAGCCTCGTTTGGGTGATGTCCGCGACCGATACCGAGCGTCGCGATTCGTTGCGCAGAATGAAGGCCTTGGCCCTTGGGCTGCTCGTCTTTGTCACGATCATCTTCGCGATCGCCCGCTGGCAGGAGCCGCGTCACGACTGGCTTGGTTACGTGCGCGCATTCGCCGAAGCGGCGATGGTCGGCGCGCTCGCCGACTGGTTCGCAGTCACTGCTTTGTTTCGCCATCCGATGGGCATCCCGATTCCGCACACCGCGATCATCCCCGAACGCAAGGAACAGATCGGCGCTTCGCTCGGTGAGTTCGTGCAGGAGAACTTCCTTACACATGAGGTCCTGCAAGAGCGACTCGCAACCGCGCAGGTTGGCCGCAGAATCGGGCTGTGGCTCAGTGAGCCAGCGAATGCCGCCAAGGCAGGCGAAGGGGTAGCCGACGCACTGCGCGGCAGCATGGAAATTCTCGACGACCGCGACGTCTCGAACGCGCTGGAAAATCTGATCGAGCGCAAGGTCCGCACAACACCTGTGGCGCCGTTAGTTGGTCGGGCGATCGACGTGGCAATGGAGGGTGGCCATCATCAGCGATTGCTCGACGCAGTGCTCGCCGGATTGGCCAGCTTTCTCGACGAGAACCGCGCCACGTTCCGTCAGCGGCTGGAAGAGGAGTCGCCGTGGTGGATACCTGAGCCGATCGATGATCGCATCTTCGAGAAGATCTACACGGCTGTGCACCGCTTCATCGGCGATGTCGGCGGCAACGAGACCCACGACGTGCGGGTCGCGATCGATGCGCGCGTGTTGGAGTTCGCTGCCCGCCTACGAGCTGACAAAGGTCTCGCGGCCAAGGGTGAGGAACTAAAGACCGAGCTGCTCGCCCACCGCGACGTCCGCGCCTGGCTGCAATCGCTGTGGGGCGAAGTGAAGCGCAGCACGCTCACCGCGACCAACGACCCCGAAAGCGAGCTGCGCCAACGCATCGATCGCTCGCTCGTGCATCTCGGAGCGCGTTTGCGCGACGAGCCCGAACTACAGCAGAAGGTCAACGACTGGGTGGAACGTGCGCTCGGGTATGTCATCGACCACTACCGCGGCGAAGTGGCCGAGATCATCAGCTCGACGTTCGCCAAGTGGGATGGCAAGGCAACGGCCGACCGTCTGGAGTTACAGGTCGGCCGCGACCTGCAATTCATTCGCATCAACGGCACCATCGTCGGCGGCCTCGCCGGATTGGTAATCCACACCGTCAGCCAAGCGTTCTTCTGACCAGCACGGCCTTCTGACCCGCACGGCCTTTGGCCGCGCGAGGATGAGGCGATGAAGTTGCCTTCGCTTCCGAAGCTGCCGATCAAGACCGAGACCGGTCGGTTCTACGACCCCGACCAGGGGCCAGGTAGCGAGATCATCGTCGCGCTCGAGCGAGTGCCCGGTAGCGGAGCCGAGGAATGGTTCCTCACGCACAAGATCGCGTATCGCGACCGCGAATTTGAAACGGCTGGCGAACCCGACATCGTGATCCCGCGCGAGCAACACGACTTCCGCACCGACCTCACCAGCGTTCCGCAGTTGATGACGTGGCTCGTCGGGCGATCTGGAGTACATCTGCCAGCAGCTCTTGTGCACGATGCGTTGACTGAGCCATTCTTCGGGCGCGACGGTGAGGGCAAGGTTCTGAAGGATTGGACCGGCCCTTCCGCGATCTCGCAACTGCAGGCCGATCGAATCTTCCGCGATGCAATGGCCGACCTTGGCACGCCGGTCGTTCGCCGCTGGCTCGTGTGGAGCGCGGTCAGCATGCCAACTGCGTGGACTGTGTCGAAGGTCCGAGCATCCCTCGGTTACCTCGGGCTGGCGATGATCATCGTGCTCGGCTGGTTCGCCACCCTCGACCTCTTCGACAAGGGTGCGTGGCTGCCGTGGATGGGCGACGACATGCCGTGGGGTCTGGAACTTCTCACCGGTGCCGCGATGGCTGTCGCCGTGCCGGTCGTGCTGTCGGTCGTCTGGCCAAAGGGAACGCGCAAGGCAGGGATGATCACCGGCATTGCCCTCGCCGCGCTCATCCATGTCACCGTTGCTGTCGGCGCGGTCACGTTCGCGTATCAACTCGCCGAATATCGGTTCAAGGTGTGGGCTCCACCCAAGCGCTGGTTAAAGGTGATTGCCACTCTGGTCGGTGTCAGCGCTGCCGTCTTCACGTACTGGATGGTGCGAAGGTACGACTCTTAGTAGCGGCGGTGAACCGCTGGGTAGGGTGACCGGCGATGGCGTATCGCTACCTATGGACCCCACTGCAGTTGGGACCAGTCAGCACCCGCAACCGCATCGTGTTCAGCGCGCACCTCACCAACTATGCACGCGACGGCAAGGCGACTGCCCAGCACGCGGCCTACTACGCAGCGCGCGCCGCTGGCGGCACGGGCCTGATCATCACCGAAGAGCACAGCACGCACCCAACCGATTGGCCGTACGAGAAGCTGATCCACGGCTTCAATCGCGACGTCATCCCCGGCTATCTAGCCATCACCGAAGCAGTGCATCGGCACCGCGTTCCGATCTTTGCGCAGATCAACCACAACGGTGGGCAGGCCTCGTCGATGTACTCGCGCCTCCCGGTCTGGGCACCGTCGGCGATCGCAGATCCGCTGTTTCGCGAAGTACCCAAAGCCGTCACGCACGCCGACATCGCCGAGATCGTCGCCGGCTACGCAACCGTCGCCGAACACTGCGCCGAAGGCGGGTTCGACGGCATCGAATTGCAGTGCTCACACTCGTCGATCGTGCGTGGCTTCCTCTCGCCTGCCACCAATTTCCGCACCGACGAGTACGGCGGCTCGGTCGAGAACCGGGCGCGGTTACTCGTCGAGATCGTGGCCGCCGTCCGCGCCGTCATCGGCGATCGCTTGGCACTGGGTGTACGGCTGTGCGGCGACGAGTTGATCGAGGGCGGCACGACCATCGATGATGCCGTACGAGTTGCCGTCATCGCGGAAGCAACCGGGCAGGTCGACTACATCAACACGTCGATCGGCGTCGCGACCGCCAGCCTGTTCATGATCGAAGCAAGCATGCACGTACCGCCCGGCTACGCACTCTTCATCCCCTCGGCATTTCGCAAGGCCGTCGACCTGCCGGTGATCGGCGTCGGCCGCTTCAAGGATCCGTTGCAAGCCGAGCGTGCGCTCGCCGATGGGCACTGCGATTTAGTCGGCATCGTGCGCGGACAAATTGCCGACGCGGACTTTGCGGCCAAGGCGCGCGCCAACGACGCCAACGACATCCGGTTGTGCCTCAGCTGCAATCAGGAGTGCGTTGGTCGAATGGGTCTGAATCGCTGGCTCGGCTGTATCGAGAATCCGCTGACCGGCAAGGAACACGAAGTCGCGACACGGCACGCGACCGTGCAAGCTGCGGCCGTCGGCGCAACGACAGCGGACAGCAAGAGTGTCCTTGTCGTTGGTGCCGGCCCGGCGGGATTACAGGCCGCAATCGCAGCAGCGCGCAACGGCCACCGCGTCACGGTGTGCGAACGCGAATCGGCAGCCGGTGGCCAGGTGCGCCTCGCCGCGACCGTTCCAAATCGTGCTGAACTCGGAGACCTCGTACGTAACCAGCTGACCGAGGCCGATCGAGTTGGCGTGACGATCGAGTACGGCGTCAGTGTGTCGCTGGATCACGTGACACAACGCAGTCCCGATCACGTCGTCGTCGCCACCGGAGCGGAACCGACGCGGCCGTGGTGGGTCGCCGACGACGCCGCGGCCCGCACCGTCGACGTGCGCGACGTCCTGGAAGGCAGCGCCGAGCCGGCTGGCAACGTTGTAGTCGTCGACGAGATCGGTTTTCACCACGCCACCTCTGTCGCCGAACTGCTCGCCGATCGCGGCTGCACGGTCGAGATCATCACGCCCGGCATGGTCGTCGGCCAAGACCTGGGCATCACACTCGACATGGAGACTTGGTGGATGCGTGCCAACTCGAAAGGCATCGTCCAATCCACCGACCTTGTGCCGATGGCCTTTACCAACGGTGAACTGACGTTGCTGCATCACCCGACAGGCGTCAACCACACTCGGCGACCCGACTGGGTCGTGCTCGCGATACCACCTAGCCCGGTCGAGTGGCTGTACCACGAACTGAAGTCCGCCGGCATCAGCGTGCAGCGAGTGGGCGACTGCATAGCGCCACGACGGGCACATGCCGCTGTGATCGACGGCGAACGGGTCGGTGCGTCGTTATGAGCGAGGAGGCGCCTCCCATCGTGCGGCCGCCGGTCGTTCCGCCAGCAACGATCGGCATTCTTGGCAGCGGACAAACGACCTCCTATCTGGAACGCATTGCGCAACAGATGGGTTACGGCACCGTGGTCCTCGACCCGCAACTCTCATCGGCAGCGCTGTTGCGTGCAGCGGCAGACTGTGGTGTCGTGACTGTCGTCGACCAATTGCGGACCAGCGCGATGCGAACCCTCGCCACTGCGGTCCCGGTGCACCCCAGCCCCGACGTGGTGGAGCTGTGCATGGATCGCATCCGATTGAAACAGACTCTGGCGGATATCGGTGTCGCTGTCGGGCCGCACATGTTCATCGAATCCGAAGAGGACATCGCCGATGCTGCCGACGCGAAATTTTCCGCAATCCTCAAGTCACGCCATCACGGCGAAGGGCGCAGCAGCCAAGTTCGCATTGCGAATCACACTGAACTCCTAGGCGCGTGGGAAACCCTCGGCCGCCGCGAGTGCGTACTCGAACAACGGTTGACGCTCGGCCGCGAGTTAGCGACCATCGTCGCACGCACCGACGACGGACGGGTCGCAACGTTCGCGACCTCGCAACAGCAGTACGTGCACGGCCGCCTCGAGATCGGTTACGCACCCGCCAGCCTGCTCGGTTCCGGCCAATCCGACGCCGCCGACCTCGCCGCCTACATCGCCAGCGAGCTGGGGTTTGTCGGTGTGCTCGCCGTGCACATGTTCGTCGTCGGTCGCGACGTGTACGTCCACGAGCTGATCCCGCAGCCGAGCGCGCTCGGGCTCTTCACGCTCGACAGTTGTCGCACCGACCAGTACGAGCAGCAACTGCGCGCTGTCTGCGGCTTGGCGTTGGGCGAGACGACGATGACAGTCCCCGGTATCGCTGTCGTCAGCCTTACGGACGACCTGTGGGCCAACGGCGAACCGAAGTGGGAACGAATACTGGCCGACGGGACCGTGCACCTTCACCGGTACGAGACGACCGGCAACGAGATAAGGGGCCACCTCGCTGCCTGTAGCGGCACCGCCGCCGGCTCGACGAGCGTTGTACGTCGGTTACGCAAGGCGCTAACCAGCGGTTAGCCTGCCCGCTCATGCGGGCGGCGGCTCAACTCGGCTTTCTCGATGGCATCGTCGGCTGGCTTGGCGGCATTGTCGATTGGTTCGTCGACTTCACCAACGAAATCGGTGATTGGGCAGGCAATTGGTGGTTCCTTAGCGTGATCTTCATCATCGCCCTGCTCGACTCGGTCGTTCCCATCGTGCCGAGCGAGACCACGGTCATCATCGGGGGTGTCGCGGTGGCAACCGGGATCGCGCCCTATTCCTTGCTCGCCGTCATCGGTGCCGGCGCGGCCGGGGCATTCATCGGCGACAACATTGCATTCACCATTGGCCACCATTGGGCGGCAGCGTTCGAGCGACGCGCGGCTCGCAAACCGAAGTTCGCCACCAAACTTGGGTGGGCTCACCAGCAGATCGCAGACCGCGGCGGCTCGCTACTGATAACGGCGAGATTCATTCCGGGGGGTCGTACCGCCGTCACCGTCGCCAGTGGCATCACTCGCCAATCACGCTCATGGTTTGTGCGTTGGGCGCTCATCGCGGCCATCATTTGGGCGACATACGCCGCCGGACTGGCACGCCTAGTAGGCGAGCCGTTCAAGGACGATCACACGAAAGCGTTCTGGATCGCGTTCGGTACCGCCCTCGGTATCAACGTGCTGATCGAGATCGTGCGTCACAGGCGCGCGAAGCGGAAGTCGATCGCACCAGTGGAACGAGCAGTGCCGCCACATGACGACCGACAAAGTTGGCGCTCGCCGGTTGTCGACTGATGAAGCGGCGAAAGAACAACGGCCCGATGAGCTGACTGATCAACACATCGAGATCGGCATCGGCGGCAAGTTCACCGCACTTTTGCGCGACCCGCAGCCTGCTCGTCCGTTGCTTCTAGAACGCGGGCGCGCGACTTGGCTGGTCGCGGATCAACGCCCGGTTCCTCTGTCATCGCATCAGTGGGACGGGGCACTGTGCTCGCCGCTGTCGGGGAGCCGTATGTACATGATGATCGCGGCAGCGAACACCAGCGCGGCCGACACCTTCAAACCGACATGTGCGCCATCGAGGAATGCCTGCTGCACGGCGACCCGCAATTCGGTGGCGGCGTCTGCATCGCCACCTGCGGCCAGTCTGCTGCTGATTGCCAGCGCCTTAGCGATGTTGTCCTTGGCGAACTCTTGTTGCTCGGCAGGTAGCGCGGTGAGCGCGGAGCCAACGTTGCTGCGAAAGATGCTGTTGACGATGCTTCCAACGATGGCGATGCCAATGGCGCCGCCCACCTCGCGCGTCGTGTCGTTGACCGCCGCGCCAACGCCAGCCTTGTGCATTGGGACGCTTTGCACGATTCCGCTGCTCAGCGACGGCATCGCGGCGGCAACGCCCGCAGAGGAGAGCACGAGGCAGCCAGCGACGTAGAGATACGACGTGTCGCGGCCGACCAGTGACATCAGAAACACGCCGACCGCCATGACCGCCATACCGCCGGCGACGGCTCGCTTGGCTCCCAGGCGCTTGGAGAGCAGTGGGGCACGCGGCGAGACGAGGATCATCGTCGCTGCGAACGGCAAACCGCGCAGCCCGGCGCCAAGCGCAGAGTAGCCAGCAACGTATTGCAGGTATTGGGTGAGGATGAAGAACATCGAGAACATCGCGAAGAACGAGGCCGAGATGCCCATGCTGCCCATCGCAAAGCGCCGGTTGCGGAAGAACTTCATGTCGAGCAGAGGGTCGGTCACCCGCCGTTCGAACACAACGAAACCGACGAGGCAGACAATCGCGGCAGTAAAACCGGCGACCACTAACGGATCGGACCAACCACGCTCTGGTCCTTCGATGATCGCAGCCAAGAGACCACCGAAGCCGACGATCGACAACAGCGAGCCACCCTTGTCGAGTCGCTTCGCATTTGGTTCCCGCGAGGCGGGGGCGAGGATTGCCGAAGCAATGAATGCCACCAGCGCGATCGGTGCCGCGATGAAGAACACCGAGCCGTACCAATAGTGCTCGAGCAACACACCACCGAGGACAGGACCGATCGCTCCGCCGGCGCCAGCGAACCCGGCCCACATTGCGATCGCCTTGGCCCGCTCGCGTCGCGGGAAGCACGACTGCAGCAAGCTCAGCGTCGACGGCATGATCAGGGCAGCACCAATACCCATCACCGCGCGACAGGCGATGAGCGCGTTCGCCGATGTCATGAATGCGCATACGGCCGAGGCGGCGGCGAAGATGGTGAGCCCAATCAGCAGCGCACCCTTGCGGCCGAAGCGATCGCCGAGGGCACCTGCGGGTAACAACAGTGCTGCAAAGACGAGCGCATACGAGTCGACGATCCACAGCACCTGCGTGTCGCTGGGGCGTAGCTCGGAGCCCGACAGGCTCGGAATGGCGACGTTTACGGAACTGACCGTGGCGACGATCAGCACCAGGCTGAGGCACATTGTCGCCAAGATTGCCCAGCGGCGGTGATAGGTCTTCGGGTCGACACCGTCGAGTTCGTCGGCGGTAACAGCTGCGGTCGGGGTCATGGACGGTATTGCTGTGCGGCTAACTACCAGCGGTAGTGAGCGAAGGCCTTGTTGCTCTCGGCCATCTTTTGCATGTCGTCACGCTTCTTGATGCTGGCACCAAGGCCGTTACCGGCGTCGAGCAGTTCGCCAGCGAGGCACTCGGCCATCGTCTTCTCGCGACGGGCGCGGCTGAAGTCGACGAGCCAACGCACGGCGAGCGTGCTTGCCCGACGTGGGCGCACCTCAACTGGCACCTGGTAGGTGGCGCCACCGACGCGGCGACTGCGCACTTCCAGCGGCGGCTTGATGTTGTCGATCGCACGCTTCAGCGTTGCGACCGGCTCGGCGCCGGACTTCTCTTCCACGACCTTCAATGCGTCGTACACAATCTTCTCGGCGACGGAACGCTTGCCGTGCAACATCACCTTGTTGACCAATTGGCTAACGAGCAGCGAACGGTAGATGGGGTCGGGCATGAGCTCACGACGCTGGGCAGGACCTTTACGGGGCATGGTTCGTCTTCCTCTTTTACTTGACCAGTTTGGCGCCGTAGCGGCTGCGGGCTTGCTTGCGATTCTTCACACCGGCGGCATCGAGCGCACCGCGAATGATCTTGTAACGAACACCCGGCAAGTCGCGAACACGACCGCCGCGCACCAACACGATGCTGTGCTCTTGCAGGTTATGACCCTCGCCCGGAATGTAGGCGGTGATTTCGACGCCACTCGTGAGGCGCACACGGGCCACCTTGCGCAGCGCCGAGTTCGGCTTCTTCGGGGTGTTCGTATACACGCGGGTGCACACGCCGCGACGCTGCGGCGAACCCTTGAGGGCCGGCGTCTTGGTCTTGGAGAACTTGGTGCTACGTCCCTGGCGGACGAGCTGCTGAATTGTTGGCATGGGAGGCAAGGCTAGGAGCGGATAGCGCAGTTGACCACTACGACGAGCAGAAACACTGCCCATAGTCATCGGTCTATGGTCAGATACCGTAGGCTTGCCCGATGGCAGAACCCAGGGTACCCGCCAGTGTTTTCAAGGCACGCTGCCTTGCACTGTTCGACGAAATCGCCACCACGCACCGGGCGGTGACGGTGACTAAGCACGGTCAGCCCGTGGCACGGGTGGTACCGATCGACTCAGCGGCTGTCGTCATCGGCTCAGTCACGCTGCTGGCGGACGGCACCGACGAGTACTTCTCTACCGAAGCGGCACTCCGTGGCGACGACTGAACCAGAGTCGCTGCTACTGGACACGCATGCCCTGCTGTGGTGGCAGGCCGATTCGGATCTACTGTCCGCGCGCGCGAGGCGCCTGATCGACGCGGCCCCACGATTGTTTCTCAGCGCGATCTCGCTGTGGGAGATCGCAACGATGGTCGGGCAGGGCACGATCGCACTCGACCGTCCAACGCAGATGTGGGTCCACGACCTGCTCGCCGACGGCATCATCACGGTCGCCGAGTTGACACCGACGATCGCCGTCGCCGCCGCCCAACTCGACGACTTTCAGGGCGATCACGCCGACAGCATCATCTACGCAACCGCGATACATCACCAGCTCGTGCTGGTGACGAAGGACCCGATTCTCGCCGACTACGCACGCTCGCACGGAGACGCGATAATCGAGTGGTGATTCGCGGCGTTATGCCTGAGCAGGCTCCGGCTCGCCGTCGCTGCTGTATGTGCCGTGGATGTTGCTCAACCACGCTGCCGGATCTTCGTCGGCATCGGTGGTGAAGTAAGCCATCGGCTCGTAGTCGGGCGCCTGAATGTCGAACTCGCGGTAGCGCATCATGCCGGTACCGGCCGGGATGAGCTTGCCGATGATGATGTTCTCTTTCAGGCCGAGCAGGCTGTCGCCCTTGCCGTCGATGGCAGCTTCCGTGAGCACACGAGTGGTCTCCTGGAACGACGCTGCCGACAACCAGCTTTCGGTGGCCAACGATGCCTTGGTGATACCCATGAGTTCGGGGCGACCCTCGGCGGGCTTCTTGCCCTCTTCCACCATGCGGCGGTTGGTGTCGCGGAACACCTTCGCATCGGCACGCTCGCCCGGCAGGAACCCTGTCTCGCCCGGCTCTTGCACACCGATACGGCGAGTCATCTGACGCACGATCAATTCGATGTGCTTGTCGGAGATGCTCACACCCTGGTCGCGGTACACCTTCTGTACCTCTTCGACGAGGTACAACTGCGTCTCGCGAATTCCCTTGATCTCCATGATCTCCTTCGGGTCGAAGGGACCGTCGGTGATCGGATCGCCAGCCTTGACTTCCTGGCCGTCGGTGACGATGGCGCGGCTGCCCGTCGGCAAGATGATCTGGTGCTCGTCACCGGCATCGTCGATCACCGTGACCGGGATGCCCTTACCTTCGTCGTCGCCGATGCGCACAACACCAGTTGCGCGAGCGAGGCGAGCCGAACCACGGGGCGTACGAGCCTCGAACAGCTCGACGACGCGCGGCAGACCGCCGGCGATGTCCTTGCCAGCAACACCACCGGTGTGGAACGTACGCATGGTCAGCTGAGTACCAGGCTCGCCGATCGACTGCGCGGCGATAACGCCGACAGCCTCGCCGAGCTCAATGCTCTTCCCGGTTGCCAGCGAACGGCCGTAGCACAACGCGCACACGCCAAGTTCGGCGTCGCAGGTGACGACCGAGCGCACGCGTACACGGTCGACCTTGGGGTCGTCGCGCAGCGTTGCCATCTCGATGTCGCCGACGATCATGTTGCGCGGGTACACCGTCTTGTCGGACAGCACGATGTCTTGCGACAACGCACGACCGAACAACTTCGTCTCCAGGTGGCTACGACGGTTGGCTGTGTCGGGCTCGACGTTCTCGACCCAGAGGCCAAGGTTGCTACCGCAATCGGGCTCGCGAATGATCAGTTCCTGCGCAACGTCGACCAAACGACGGGTCAGGTAACCCGAGTCGGCGGTACGCAGCGCGGTGTCGACGAGACCCTTACGAGCGCCCGGCGTAGCAATGAAGTACTCGAGGGTTTCGAGGCCTTCACGGAAGTTCTTCTTGATCGGGCGCGGAATCATGTCGCCGCGAGGGTTGGCCACGAGGCCGCGCATGCCAGCAATCTGACGCATCTGCGTCATGTTGCCGCGGGCACCCGAGCCGACCATCATGTCGATCGGGTTGAAACGCTGCGCCTTGAACTCGGCTTCCATCGCGGCCTGCACCTTGGCGGTGGCATCGGTCCAGATGCGCACTTCCTGCTGGCGACGCTCGCCGTCGGTGATGATGCCACGGCGGAACTGGTTCTCGACCTTGTCGGCCATCGCCTCGTGCTCGTCGAGCAGTTGGCGCTTCGCCTTCGGGGTCTTGACGTCGTCGATGGAAACGGTGAGACCGCTCTGCGATGCATAGCGATAGCAGACATTCTTCAAAGCGTCGAGCGCGACCGCCACTTCTCCCTTGGGATAGTGATCCGACAGACGCTCGACGATGACGCCCATTTCCTTCTTCTTCACCAACATGTTGATGTGGCCGAAGCGGGACGGATAGTCGGCGGGTAGTGCCTCTTCGAACAGCAGGCGACCCGGAGTCGTGTCGAAGGTATCGGCCGGACGGCCACCGTCGGCCGGACGACGCAGCACGATCGGCGAATGCAAGTGCACGCTGCCCTCATCGAGCGCGCGCAGCACTTCCCACAGATGGCGGAAGACGCGGCCCTTGCCCTTGCCCTCTTCGGTGATCTCGGTGAGGTAATAGCCACCGATGATGAGGTCCTGGCTTGGGGTCACGATCGGGCGGCCCGATGCCGGCGACAAGATGTTGTTGGCGCTGAGCATCAGCACGCGGGCCTCGGCCTGCGCTTCCGACGACAACGGCACGTGAATAGCCATCTGGTCGCCGTCGAAGTCGGCGTTGAACGCGGTGCAGACCAACGGATGGATCTGCAGCGCCTTGCCCTCGACCAGCACCGGCTCGAAAGCCTGAATGCCGAGACGGTGAAGCGTTGGGGCGCGGTTCAGCAGCACCGGGTGCTCCTTGATGACGTCTTCCAGCACGTCCCACACCTGCGGCTTGCGACGCTCGACCATGCGCTTCGCGCTCTTGATGTTCTGCGCCAGTTCGAGATCGACGAGGCGCTTCATCACGAACGGCTTGAACAGTTCGAGTGCCATCAACTTCGGCAGACCGCACTGATGCAAACGCAGCGTTGGGCCAGCGACGATGACCGAACGACCCGAGTAGTCGACGCGCTTGCCGAGCAAGTTCTGACGGAAGCGACCCTGCTTGCCCTTCAACATGTCGGACAGCGACTTCAGCGGACGGTTACCCGGGCCGGTGACCGGACGACCGCGGCGGCCGTTGTCGAACAATGCGTCGACGGCTTCCTGCAGCATGCGCTTCTCGTTGTTGACGATGATCTCCGGCGCGCCCAAATCGAGCAAGCGCTTGAGGCGGTTGTTGCGGTTGATCACGCGACGGTAGAGGTCGTTGAGATCCGAGGTCGCGAAACGACCACCGTCGAGCTGCACCATCGGGCGCAGTTCCGGCGGGATCACCGGCACGACATCGAGGATCATTGCCTTCGGGTCGTTCAGGCGGCGACCGTGATCGTCGCGCTGGTTGAACGAAGCAACAATCTTCAAGCGCTTGATCGCCTTCTGGCGACGCTGCGCGCTCAGTGGCTTGCGGCCGCTGGCGTTGTGGTCGATTGCACCACGGAGCTTCTCTTCTTCGACATCGAAATCGATGCGGTCGATGAGCGACTTGATCGCGTCGGCGCCGGTGCCACCCTCGAAGTAGTCGCCGTAGCGCTCGCGGAGTTCGCGCCACAGAAGTTCGTCGTCGATGATGAGGCGCGAGTGCAGATTGCGGAATTCGTCCCACGCACGAGCCAGCAGATCGAGCTCGACCTCGTAACGGTCGCGAATGGCGGTGATTTCCTTCTCGGTCGCCGTCTTCATCTTGCGTGCGTCGGCACCTTCGGCTTCGCTCTTGGCTGCTTCGTCCTCAGCCTCTTTGAAGCGCTTGTCGACCGCGAGTTCGAGTTCCTTGCGGATGGCGTCGCGCTCTTCGATGTACTCGGCCTCGGCGTTGGGCAACTCGGCGTGGCGCTTGTCTTCGTCGACCCAGGTGACCAGGTTGGCGGCGAAGTAGATGACCTTCTCGAGCTGCTTGGCCTTCAACTCTTCCTTGGGCTCGAGACCAGCAAGCAGATAGGCAAGCCAGCTGCGGGTACCGCGTAGGTACCAAATGTGGACAACAGGTGCGCTGAGCTCGACATGGCCCATGCGCTCGCGGCGAACCTTCGAGCGCGTGACTTCCACACCGCAGCGCTCGCAGATGATGCCCTTGAAGCGCACGCGCTTGTACTTGCCGCAGTAGCACTCCCAGTCGCGGGTTGGTCCGAAGATCTTCTCGCAAAAGAGGCCGTCCTTTTCGGGACGCAGGGTGCGGTAGTTGATGGTCTCGGGCTTCTTCACTTCGCCGTGTGACCACAACCGGATCTGATCGGCCGTGGCCAACCCGATCTTGAGCTGGGAGAACATGTTTACGTCGAGCATTTGTTCAGCCTCTCCTAGTACCCGCTCGTGCGCGCGGCCCGACGGGCCTCACGCTCGCGGTCGTCTTCGTCGGTGCCGCGTTCGTTGCGGCTGATATCGATGCCCAGCTCCTCTGCGGTGCGGAACACGTCTTCGTCCATCTCACGCATCTCGATCTCGCTGCCATCGCTGGCCAAGACCTCGACGTTGAGGCACAGTGCCTGCATCTCTTTCATGAGCACCTTGAAGCTCTCGGGGATGCCGGGTTCGGGGATGTTCTCGCCCTTGACGATGGCCTCGTACACCTTCACGCGGCCAAGCACGTCGTCGGACTTGATGGTGAGCAGTTCCTGCAAGCAGTACGCCGCGCCATAGGCCTCGAGTGCCCACACTTCCATTTCGCCGAAGCGTTGGCCACCGAACTGCGCCTTACCACCGAGCGGCTGCTGGGTGATCATGCTGTACGGGCCGGTGGAGCGGGCGTGGATCTTGTCGTCGACAAGGTGAGCCAGCTTCAAGATGTACATGTAGCCAACGGTGACGGGGTTGTCGTACACAAGGCCGGTGCGGCCGTTGTACAACGGCGTCTTGCCGTCGAGCTGGATCAGGCGCTTGCCATCGACCGATTCGGGGTTGAGGTTGGCGAAGATCGACTGAATCGTCGGGTGCTTACCGGAAGCCTCTTCCTCGTCCCAGTGAGCGCCGTCGAACACCGGAGTGGCGATGAACGTGCTCGGCTTGGTGATCGGACGCGTCTTGGTCTCGGTGCCGCGAATCGGTGCGTCGCCAACCGTCTTGTTGTTCTTGACGTCGGTCCAGCCCCAGCGCGCCGCGTAACCGAGGTGCGCCTCGAGTACCTGGCCGACGTTCATACGACTTGGCACACCCAGCGGGTTGAGGATGATGTCGACGGCGGTGCCATCGGCCATGTACGGCATGTCTTCGATCGGAAGGATCTTGGAGATGACGCCCTTGTTGCCGTGACGGCCGGCCAACTTGTCGCCGACGCTGATCTTGCGCTTCTGCGCGACGTAGACGCGGACCAATTGGTTGACGCCGGGCGGCAACTCGTCGCCGTCGTCGCGGCTGAACACCTTGACGTCGATGACCTTGCCACTCTCGCCGTGAGGAACCTTCAAGCTGGTGTCGCGAACTTCGCGAGCCTTCTCGCCGAAGATGGCGCGCAACAGGCGCTCTTCCGGTGTGAGCTCGGTCTCGCCCTTGGGCGTGACCTTGCCGACCAGCACATCGCCGGGGCCAACTTCGGCACCGACGCGGATGATGCCGCGCTCATCGAGGTCGCGAAGGATGTCGTCGCTGAGGTTCGGAATGTCGCGGCTAATTTCTTCCGCGCCGAGCTTCGTGTCACGCGCATCGACTTCGTGCTCCTTGATGTGGATCGACGTGAGCACGTCGTCTTTCACCAAGCGCTCGCTGAGGATGATTGCGTCTTCGAAGTTGTAGCCCTCCCACGGCAGCAGCGCGACGAGCAGGTTCTTGCCCAACGCGAGTTCGCCGTGATCGGTGCTCGGGCCGTCGGCAAGGATCGTGCCCTTGACGACCTTGTCGCCATCCTTCACGCGCACGCGATGGTTGATGCAGGTGTCTTGGTTTGAACGACGGAACTTGCTGAGCGGATAGACCACCTTGCCGCCCGGCTCTTCGTCCTTTGGCTTGTAGTTGACGGTGATGCTGGTGCCACTCACTTCAACGACATCGCCTTCGCCGGTCGCCTGAATGAGGTCGGCTGCGTCGCGCGCAGCACGATCTTCGATACCGGTACCGATGTACGGCGCTTCGGCGCGCACCAACGGCACGGCTTGGCGCTGCATGTTGGCACCCATCAGCGCGCGGTTGGCGTCGTCGTGCTCGAGGAATGGGATCAGCGCGGTTGCGACCGAGACGATCTGCTTCGGGCTGACGTCCATCAGCTGCACTTCGCTCGGCGGCACGGCAGCAATGTCGGTGGTGGCGCCAAAGAAGCTCTCGGCTTCCAGCATCTTGCGCAGGTCTTCGAGGCTGGCGGACTGCGGGCTACGACGAACGAGAATGCGCTGATCGACGAACGAGCCGTCGGGCTTAATCGGCGTGTTGGCCTGGGCGACGACGTAGTTCTCTTCTTCGTCGGCGGCCATATAACGAATCTCGTTGCTGACCTTGCCGTTCTTGACCACGCGATACGGCGTCTCGATGAAGCCATACGAGTTGACGCGGGCGAACGTGCTGAGCGCACCGATCAGACCAATGTTGGGGCCTTCCGGAGTCTCGATCGGGCACATACGGCCGTAGTGACTGAAGTGAACGTCGCGGACTTCGAAGCCGGCGCGCTCGCGGCTGAGGCCGCCCGGGCCGAGTGCGGACAGGCGACGACGGTGCGTCAGACCCGACAGCGGGTTGACCTGGTCCATGAACTGGCTCAGCTGGCTGGTGCCGAAGAATTCCTTGATTGCAGCGACCACCGGGCGAATGTTCACCAACGTGGTCGGGGTGATCGCTTCGACGTCTTGGGTCGTCATGCGCTCGCGCACAACGCGCTCCATCCGGCTGAGGCCGATGCGCACCTGGTTCTGAATCAGCTCGCCGACGCTGCGGATGCGGCGGTTGGCGAAGTGGTCTTGGTCGTCGAGGCGATAGCCCGGCTCTTGCTTGACGAGGTGCAACATGTAGCTGATCGTCGCCAGCACTTCGTTGGGGCGCAGCACACGCGCATCGTCGGGATCACTGAAGATCGGCTTGCGGTTCGGGTCGTCCTGTTCGGTCTGGAAGAACGAACCGAGCTGGATTGTGCCCTTGCCGAACAACTGGTCGAGCTTGGCGACTTCGGTGCCCAACTTGCGATCGAGCTTGTAGCGACCGACGCGCGACAGGTCGTAACGACGGTTCTCGAAGAACGCGTTGCGGAAGTAAGCCTTCGCCGATTCCACCGTCGGCGGCTCGCCCGGGCGGGCACGCTTGTAGATCTCGACCAGTGCTTCGCTCTGGGTCGGAGCGACGTGACGTTCCTTTTCCCACTGACCTTCGAGAAAACCGAACTGGGCAACGAAGCGCTCGAGGAAGCCAGGAGCGTGCTCTTCGTCGTAGCCGAGCGCGCGCAAGATGGTGAACACGCCCATGCGGCGCTTGCGGGCAACGCGCGTTCCGGCGGTGACGTCTTTACCGGGCTTCTGCTCGACATCGAATTCCAACCACTCGCCGCGGTAGGGGTGGATGGTGCCCTTGACGAGCTGATGCTTGCTGAGGTTACGAAGGCGGAAGCGCTCGCCTGGTTCGAAGATGACGCCGGGGCTACGCACGAGCTGCGACACGACGACGCGCTCGGTGCCGTTGATGATGAATGTGCCCTTCTCGGTCATCATCGGGAAGTCGCCCATGAAGACGGTCTGCTCTTTGATCTCGCCCGTGTTGCGATTCATGAAGCGAGCGCGCACGAAGATCGGCGCGCTGTACGTCATGTCCTTTTCTTTGCACTCATCGACAGTGAACTTCGGCGGTGGGCTGAGGTCTTCGTCGTTGGGGTCGAACTCGAGCTCGAGTTGCAATGCCTCGCTGAAGTCCTTGATCGGCGAGATGTCGTGAAACGTCTCGGCGAGTCCGTGCTGCAAGAACCATTCGAAGCTGACGCGCTGAATGGCGATGAGGTCCGGAAGCTCGAGCGGCTCGGACAGGTTGGCAAATGAATAGCGCTCGCGGGAAACGGAACGGGAGGCCACGTTTACTCCTCAATATCAATCGGCAAGGGGGCGCGAAAAGTCACCGGTACAAAGGAGTAGCGGAAAACAAGACGCACGGCAACGTTTGATGCTACCTGCCGTGCATACGGGAGTCAACCGCCTGCGGGCAGTTTGCCCGGCGGTCGAATCCGTTCGCGAACGGTAAGCCCAACCGCCCGCCGATGTCAAGGGTATAGGTCACCCCAAAACGGCAACTGGGGCTGGATCGTCTCGGAATCCGAAACGATCCAGCCCCAGAATTGCAGGACTATTGAACTGCGACTGCCTTACTTGACTTCTACAGAGGCTCCAGCCTCGACCAGTTTGGCCTTGGCGGCTTCTGCTGCGTCCTTGGCGACCTTCTCGAGCACCGGCTTCGGCGCCCCGTCGACCAGGTCCTTGGCTTCCTTCAGACCCAGGCTGGTCAGCTCGCGCACGACCTTGATGACCTGGATCTTCTGTGCGCCAGCCTCGGTGAGAATGACATCGAACTCGTCCTTCTCTTCTTCGACCGCTGCGGCACCGCCGCCTCCGCCGCCACCGGCAGCGGCAACTGCCACTGGAGCTGCTGCGGTGACGCCGAACTTCTCTTCGAACGAGTCGAGGAGCTCTTTGAGCTCGATGACGGTCAACTTGCTGATGTCGTCGAGGATGCTTGCGATTGACATTTGGGATTCTCCGTTTTCTTTAAGTCTTGAATGAGTCTTGGTTGTGAGTACTTGATCGCTGCCTCAGTGATCAGGCAGCTTCTTTTTGATCAATGAGTGCCTTGAGGCCGTAGGCGAAGTTGCGCGGCAAAGCCTGCAACAGACCGGCGGTCTTCACGAGCGGGGCTTGTAGCGCACCAGCGAACTGAGCGAGCAACACTTCCCTGCTCGGCAGATCGGCAAGAGCTTCGACATCGCGCGCCGACAACGCTTTGCCAGCCAGGACGCCACCCTTGATGACCAGCAACGGATTGGCCTTGGCAACATCGCGCAGCGCCTTTGCGGCACCCGCGATATCACCCTTGACGAATGTGATGCCCGATGGGCCCAACAGCAATTCGTCGAGACCGGCAACACCCGCGTTCTTGGCACCGAAGCGAGCCAGCGTGTTCTTGAACACCTTGTACTCACCACCGACGCCCTTTAACGTGCGCCGCATTGCGGCCAACTGACCGACGGTCATGCCGCGGAATTCGGTGATGATCACGGCGTCGGCAGCTTTCAGCTTGGCGGTGACCTCGTCAACTACGGCAACCTTTGCTGGACGGGGATTATCTGAAGTCATGTACACCTCCTCTCGCTACGACTCGGGGTGCTCGCTTGGCAGCGAACACCGCGAGGAGCGATCGGCAGGCAGACGCCGTAGCGAAACCTGGCAAACGACTCCGGCGAGATTCACCTCGGCTGGTGGGAACTTCCCATTGTCACGCCACCTCGAAGCAAGGCTCGAAGCGGAGTGGCCAGCGGTCTACGGCGAGAACCGGTTTGGTTATCCCGGCAAGGATAACGCCGTGTCGGCTCGGAAGCACAACCGTTCAGCACCACGTTCCAGTCCGTGGAGACCGAACTACCAACCGTCGTACTAGCACCATGTTCGGACCGGCGATCGCCTTCTACCCTGGCGTCATGACCGCAGTTTTTCTTCGAGCGAGTTCCTGGTTGCGGCGTTACAGGATGCGCCTGATTTTTGCCGCGACCCTGATCGGTTTGCTCAGCGGCCTGATCTTTGGGCTCGTCGCGGGTACCCGGCGCACGAACACCGCTGCCGATCGTTACACCGCGTCGGCGGGCGGCGACCCTGAGCTCGGCATCCTTCAACTTGGCGGGGCTCCACTCACCGAAGAGGTAGCGGCGATTGAGGGAGTTGCGGGTGCCAAGGCTTGGACCTTTGTCGCATCGTTTCTTATCGCGCCCGATGACGGGTCGGTAATTTTCGACCCAAACTCCTTCGCTGGCACCGATGCGCTCCTTGGGACGCGCGTGGTGGAGGGTCGCTTCACGGACCCGGGCAATCCCGACGAGTTCACTGTGAACGGCGCCTTCGCCGAGATGCTCGCAACCCGGTTTGATACCCGCGTAGGCGACTCATTCCAAGTCACGTCGTTTACCCAGCAGCAGGTCGAGAATGCCTTCGACACCGGCGAATCTCCGGCTGCACCGCTGTTCACCGCCACGCTTGTCGGCATCACCCAGTCACCGTCGGAGTTTGAGGATCCGGCGCTGAATCTGGTGTTTTCGGAAGGGTTTCCCGCAGCCCACCCCGAGGTTGGCGTGGTGCAGACCTTCATCGCGGCCCAACTGGCCAATGGAATCGACCCGGTCGCAATCGTCGACGAAGTACATACGTTGCCCAATGGCGCCGACGCCTTCAGCGTGCCGACCGAAATCATTAGCGCCAGCTCGCGCCGCGCAATTGGTTTTCAGGTTGCCGCGCTGTGGTTGGTCACTGCGATTTCTTCCCTTGCTGCCGCGGCGGTCGTCGCGTTGATTGTTGGTCGACTGCTGAGATTGAGCGCAGAAGAGCGACTGACCCTCACGGCCTTCGGTTGGCGCCCAGGAGATATCGTCGCGGGACAAGCTGTACTTGGCGCACTCGTCGCATTCATCGCCGCACCCATCGCTGTCGTCACTGGATATCTGATTTCCGAGTACTTCCCGCTTGGGGCGTTCGGCGCCTTTGAACCCGACCCCGGTCGACGGATGGATTGGCTCGCCGCAACATACGTCGTCGTCGCGCTCACAGTCGTGGTCGTCGGCCGCACCGCGTTCAGCAGTTTGCGGCGCGCTCGCTCGGGTGATGCCAATCACTCGATTGGTGGCCTCGGGCGGCTCATCGAAGCTTCCCCGGCGAGTATGCCGCTCATCGCAGCCGCGGCATTGACGAGGTCCGGTACCGCGAGCGTTCGATCCCGATCTGGCCGTTTCGTGGTCGGCGCCCTAGGTTTGGCCGGCGTCGTCGGCAGCGTTGTCGTCGGCGCGAGCCTTGATCAGATTGGGACCTCGCCAGCGCGGTGGGGCGCCAATTTCGACGAGCTCTTTGGCAATCCGTACGTCGCCGCTAGCTCAGACATCGTCACGCCCATGGTCGCGGCACCCGGCGTCGAGTCGTTGACGGCAGCAACAGTCAGCTCGATCTCGGTAAACGGTCAGGAGACTGCCCTCTTCGCGTTCGACCCCGTCAAGGGAGCCCTGCTACCTCCCGCCATCAGTGGTCGGCCACCCTCGGCCGATGATGAGATTGGTCTCGGCGCAGAAGTTGCTCGACGGCTCGGCGTGGGAATCGGCGATCTTGTGACGGTGACCGGGCCGACGGGTAGCACCTCGCAACTCACCGTGGTCGGCATCGTGGTCACACCCGACAGCGCGGGCGGCGGCGCTGCAATGACGTTCGCTCAATTCGCCGCTCTGAACCCAACGGCAACGTTGAATATTTTGCTGGTCGACTTTCTGGACTCCGCACCACGGGATGCCGCCGATGCGATCGCAGCAGCGAATTTTACGCCACCGGCAGCGCTTCCGAAGCCGCTGAGTATCGCTGCCCTGTCGCGAGTGACTTCCGTGCCATTCCTGCTGACGGGATTGTTAGTGGTCCTGCTCGCTGCGGCCTTCATCTACCTGTTGAGTAGCTCGCTACGAATCCACCGGAACAACCTCGTCGTCCTACGCGCGCTCGGAGCCAATCGACGTCAGCGGTGGGCTGTGATCCAGTGGCACGCAACGTTGATTGCTATTCCCGCGATCTGCGTTGGGGTGCCTGCAGGTGTCATCGTCGGTCGGCAGGTCGTTGCATTGGTTACCGACGCATTAGGCATCGTCCCGGGCAGTCTCGTACCGATCTGGCTCATCGCGAGTTCGACTATCGGGACAATCGCAATCGCAAACCTGCTAGCCCTGGTGCCGGGTTGTCGCGCCGCCCGCTCGCGAGCGACGGATCGCACCGTGGCGCTGGGCAGCTAGACCTTCAGAGCGAAAGCACCAGCCGCATTCCGTCGTCGATCTGCGCGAGCAACGGAAACGGCACGCGGCCGACCCGGTCGGCGAGGATGCTCTTGTCGATCGTGACCAGGTGACTGACGTTCACGACCGAATCTCGGGGAAGACCGGTGTCCTCGGACTTGATCAACACGTTTCCCGGCGCCGTGGCAAGTGAAAGGTTGGAGGTAATCACTGCCACGATGACAGTGCCGATCCGCGACTGGTTGAAAGCGTCGGCCTGCATGACCAGTGCCGGACGGTTACCGGCGGGCGAGGACCCGCGAGCGTCGCCAAGGTTTGCCCACCAAATCTCACCACGCTCCGCTACCACGTATAGCCAATTGCGTTGAGTTGAGCGTTGAGCAGTTCTGCGTCGAGGTTGGACGGAACGGTGGCGTACACATCGTCAAGGCGCGCCGTGATCTCGTCGTCGGAGGGCGGCCCCAGGTAGGCGTCCAGGGCCTTCACATAGAGCTCGCTACGGGAAGGCCAAGCTGGCGAGCGACTGCATCCGCCCTACGAAATGTGGCATCGGGAAGAGAAATCGCGGTTTTCATCGACATGAATTTCACCATGTCATACCCATCTGATAGTCTACGTACATGAGTTCGCAAGTGCCCTCTGTCGCCGAGATCTCGGGCATGTCGGCGACCGATCTTGAGGTGCTGGCGCGCGGGCTTGAGGGCGAGCGGCGGCGGGTTGAGGCTGCGTTGGCGACGTTGGTGC
>Ga0163152_10001115_pt1 | contig 43490 bp, 37 predicted proteins | sample OliLakLV19MP8IB2_FD_148635 | JGI IMG/M metagenome (GOLD analysis project Ga0163152, IMG submission 148635) | Freshwater microbial mat bacterial communities from Lake Vanda, McMurdo Dry Valleys, Antarctica - Oligotrophic Lake LV.19.MP8.IB-2 | ecosystem: Environmental > Aquatic > Freshwater >...
GGAATTTTAGTTATCATATCCAAAACATCACCATTTAGTGCCTTGAATTGATAATCAGGATCATCGGGAGCCTCCAAAAAATAATGTTGTTCACTTTTCAACCATAATACAATATTGAGTTGCGGTTGAAACCAGGCTGCAGCAAATAAAATGGTAAGTGCAGATGCAGTGCAAACAATAAAAACCCGATATGCAGTTTGAGGAGTCCTTTTGGCAAAATACCAGATAAATAGATTTGGTATTATAAGCGCAAGTAAATAGTCTCTGATCAGCAATAAAAAGAAAAGTGATAAACACAACCACAATATCCGTTTATAATCAAATAGTTTTTCAAGGTTCAAACATTGAATTATAATTATACAAAGTAGCAACAATGTGGGACCCTCTTTGAGCAAACCGCTGCTCCAAAATACAATGGAGGGTAAAAAGAGTATGATATATTTCTGTATTCCGGTATAGGATTCAACAAGATTAAATTTTAAAAAGGTTTTCAGCAGCGCTACTAATCCCATAAAATACATAAAGGATAAGATGATAATATTGCTATAGGGATTTCCGAAACTGAAAATATTTAAAATGGCATTAATACGCACCATATGATATTCGGGAACCGATTGAGCAATTGTTGTTTCACTTACATATTGATGCAGGTCTTCCGGCAACGCAGTTTTATAGTACCCAAAAACCAAACGCAGAAAGTCTTTAGGATGTTCCGGTAGCAGGTTGTAGATGTCCTTACTGTCGTTAAAATATCTCAAGCTATCTCCATGTCCGATTACATTTTGCCAGATATAAAAATTAATAGCGCCAAGTATTATTCTGAAAAGAAATGCTGCTATCAGAACTTGTTTGGTTATTCCGCTTACGGTAAAGAATTTCCATTTATAAATACATAACAGGAAAACGAGGATCCAGAAGGGTATGATGAGATTGGGTAACACAAATCAAAGATAACGGAATGGAATAGAATTTTTAAGTTGTTGCAGTTTATTTATTAACTACCAGTTTTGTCAGTACCCGGAGTGGCCGATGAAAAATTTAGTGATAGATATATTTTCATTGGAATTGCTTTTTACGATATAAATTCCCTTTGAAAAATGGTTCAGGTCAATCGCAGTATCACGTGAAGTAATTTCATATAACTCAATTAATTCACCGGTTAAAGAGTAGATTTCAAGTTTAAATGGTAAATTTTCAAAACTTCTTATATTAAGAATGTTATCGGAAATAAAAAAATTATTATTTATTGAATTTGCACCTTGCAAAAGGTTAAATTTTGTAGATGGCAGCGACAAGGCAATTCTTTGCGGTTCACTTTTGCTTACAAGTGCCACAAATATTACATAATCCTTTTCAATGCTGAGGGGAATTCCATTTACATCCGGAATATTACTTTGCATTAAAGTATTTAAAATAGTATCGGGAGGTTTGCCTAAAAAATTTGTTGTAGCTAGAGATGCGGCTTTTTCAATGTCAAAATCATTCATTTCCTCAAAAGGCACAATATAGATCCAGTACTTCGCTAATCCTGATTTAATATCCGGTCCATCTAATTGTACAGATATATCTGCGGCAGTTTCTGAAGTGCCTACAATTTCAACATTAGGTGCTACTGGATATAATTCGCAATATAATTCAACCTCTTTTCCATGTATTTCGCCGTAATAATCTTCATAATATATGGAGGAGTTTGCATCACTGCCGGTCGCATGGATACTGTCTGCAATTGTTACCACTGCAGCATAATATTCCTGAAATAACACAGGTAGTGTATCCCCAACTATTTTCTTATCTGTATTAAAACCAACATTGTAGTTGCTGCTATTATTAGGAATAACATTAACATAAAAAGAAGAATCTAATGCTAAAAGCGAATTATTAAATCCGATTACGTAATCATGTATAAAATCATGATTTAAAATGAACACCCGATACTCTTTAATTACCGATTCATCAGTTGATGGGTTAAAAGAAACCGTAAAGTCGGAAATGTTGCAATTTTCAGATGATGTTGTAATATCAATAACTTCGGGAGCTTGCGTATTTATAATAACACACTTTTTAAATTCGCTTGGGAGTGAAACATTATTCTGACTGGAAAAAACACCATCGGCAATGGAAAGTATTATAGCTCTGTAATTAGACGCAGGAATATATTCATTGCCATAGATATCTTTAAGGTTTACAGGTAATACAACATCGTAATTAATCAAACCTGAAGGAATTACTTCCATGTATAGTTCTGCTGAAAGTGTTTCTAAAAACGACACAGATGGTGGCGGCTCACTATATGGATATAAAAATATTCTGTAGGCACTAACTGTTTCCGGCAAATCGGCTTTGGTAAAGGATAATTGAAAATCACTTGCATTTAAATAATCTGTAATATCATTTAGAAAAAGATCTTCTGCAATAGAGGCTGTTGGATTGTTTATTATTATAGTAGCTCCCGGAGTTGCCTCATAAGCATAGTCCTGTATTACAAGATTCGGAATTTTTCCATATTGCGTTGAAAAATCATTAATACTTAGTCGCACCCACCCATAATGATAATTCCCATCAATTAAAAATTTTATACCAAGATGTTGATTGTTCGCAAACCAATTCTCATAAAATACATAAAAACTGTCGGGTATCAAATAAGTAACTTCCGCATATCTATAAATGTACATTAGCTTTAAAGTATCTAAAGCATTCCACGGGCCATAATTTCCAATTGCTGCTCCGGATTCTAAATTTTTGACATCGAAATAGAAAGAAGCACCAGCAGCACTTATTGCAGATTCGAAATTCTTTATTGAAATTGTTTCCTGAGCATGCCATGAATCCCACCCGGATCCTGTAACAAAACTCCATTTATATAAATCGAAATTTATTTGCAGATCTGAAACACCATCAGCATTAAAATCGATTTCCACGGAATCTGTTTCAGATAAAATAATATCGGGATCAATATTATGATATACAACTTGTGAATTTCCATCCTTTGCGGTTAGCAAAAAAGCTGCCGCAGAAACAGAATAGGCAGTTAGTTTTTTGAGTTTAGGATGCATGTGTTTATCAGTAAGCAAATTTAATCATATTCCCGGTTCAAATGAGCATTATTGTACCAAATCTTCGATTTTAAGTTCGAAATATGCATATTAATTAGCGGGCTTTACCTTTATTCACAAATATCTGCTCCATCTGCGTAGCTTTTTCCGCTTTCCAACTTACATTTGTATCTCAATTACAAGCATGTCAGAACAACTCGCAACAATAGAACAAGCCAAACAACTTGGTATTTTAGAAGAAGAATTTGAAAAAATTAAGGTTATTCTGGGCCGCACCCCCAATTTTACCGAATTGAGCATATATAGTGTGATGTGGAGTGAACATTGCAGTTATAAAAACTCTATCACGCTGTTAAAAACGTTACCTCGCAGTGGCAAAAAGATGTTGGTGGAAGCCGGAGAAGAAAATGCCGGTTTGATAGATATTGGTGATGGATTGGCATGCGCATTTAAAATAGAAAGTCACAACCACCCTTCTGCAATTGAGCCGTATCAAGGCGCTGCAACCGGTGTGGGTGGAATTCATCGCGATATTTTTACCATGGGAGCAAGACCAATATGTTCTTTAAATTCACTGCGTTTCGGAAATATTAAAAACAAAAAAACACAACATTTAGTAAAAGGAGTAGTTAAGGGGATTGGCGATTACGGAAATTGTTTCGGCGTGCCAACCGTTGGTGGTGAGGTGTATTTTGAGGATTGTTATAACACAAATATCCTTGTAAATGCCATGAGTGTAGGCATTGTAAAAGTGGGGGAAACCGTTTCTGCAATTTCTGAAGGAGTCGGGAATCCGGTGTATATTGTTGGAAGCGCAACGGGTAAAGATGGAATTCACGGAGCCAGTTTCGCAAGTGGTGATCTGCACGACGATAGTCATGAAGATCTGCCTTCTGTTCAGGTTGGCGATCCGTTTCAGGAGAAATTATTGCTCGAAGCAACTTTGGAAGCAATAAAAACAGGTGCAATTGTGGGAATGCAGGATATGGGTGCGGCGGGAATTACCTGTTCCACTTCAGAAATGAGTGCCAAAGGGAAACACGGTATGAAGATCAATCTCGATAAAGTGCCTACGCGCCAGAAAAACATGAAGGGTTGGGAAATTTTGTTGAGCGAAAGTCAGGAACGTATGTTAGTTGTCGTGTTTAAAGGAAGAGAAAAAGAAGTAGAGGCTGTTTTTGATAAATGGGATATCCACTGCGAAATAATTGGAGAGGTAGTTGAAGGAGAAATGTTGCAATATTATATGCATAACGAATTGATTGCTGAAGTACCTGCAGAAAGTTTGGTTTTAGGTGGCGGCGCGCCAATTTATAAAAGAGAAACGAAGGAACCGGAATATTTACAGGAGATCAAAAAATACGATGCTTCTAAAATAAATATACCCAAGGATTTTATTTCCGTTGCAAAAAAATTAACATCCAATCCAAATATTGCAAATAAAAGATGGATAACTGTGCAATACGATTCCATGGTTGGATTAAAAAATACCTCTACTAATTTAAAAAGTGATGCTACATTAGTTCGAATTATAGGACAGAATAAAGGTCTTGCAGTTACAACAGATTGTAATGCGAGATATGTACATGCCGATCCATATATCGGAACCATGATAGCAGTGAGTGAAGCCGCAAGAAATATTGTAGTGAGCGGAGCAGAACCGGCAGCAATTACAAATTGTCTCAATTTTGGAAATCCGTATAATCCGGAAGTATATTGGCAGTTTGAGAATGCAATTAAAGGAATGGGCGAAGCATGTCGCAAATTTGATACGCCAGTTACAGGTGGCAATGTTTCCTTTTATAATCAAAGTGAAGAGGGTCCGGTTTATCCAACTCCAACAATTGGAATGGTAGGCGTAATTGAAGATTTCAAAAATCAAATGACACTCGATTTTATCAATACAGGAAATGTTATTTTATTGATTGGGAAAACTACCGATGATATTGCTTGCAGCGAATATTTAAAAGAAGAACACAATATTAAATTTTCACCGGCTCCTTATTTTAATTTGAATGAGGAATATAGTTTGCAACAATCTATAAAAGAACTTATTCGCAATCAGCTCATCTATTCAGCACATGACGTAAGTGAAGGTGGATTATTTATCACTTTATTGGAAAGTGCACTGGTAAACCTTCTTGGATTTGAAGTGGAAACAGATAACACGATAAGAAAAGATGCCTATTTATTTGGCGAGGGACAAAGCAGAGTTGTTGTTTCTACCTCTAGCGAAAAAGTTTTTGTTATTGAAAATATTTGTAAAGAATTTGGTGTTCCCGTAAATGTTTTAGGCAGGGTAACTGATGGAAAAATTTCGATTGATGGAGAACAATACGGAACAATAAATACTTTCAAAGAATTGTATGACAATGCAATTGGGAAGTATATGCAGGATGAGGTGTTGGTATAGGTTTAGATTTTACGTTTTTGCTTATAATTTGTAGAGAAACAATGCATTGTGGCGCTACAAATTATAAACCAGAATTTTTTTTATTCACAGTTAGCATTTATTAATTTCTAAAAAAAAACGCTATTAATTTTTATTTTTCTTCATAAACGCAGAAGAGTATTGGCATATTCATATATTTATTTCATCCACTCAAATTAATTAACTGCAATGTTAAAACGTATTGGTACTCTTTCTTTCACCTGCTTTCAAACTTTTAATGCCTAACTACGAGTTATGTTTGCAAAAAGAAATCTACCTGAACTTTTTTTCTTTTTCATCATATTGGTATTTATCCTTTTAAAAATTCCTGCTTTGCAATTGCCCTATTTTTGGGATGAACTCGGTGTTTATTCCCGTGCAGGATTGTACATGTTTGATAATGGTTTAGGATTATTGCCAAAGGATCTTCCGCCGGTATTATTGCGAGGGCATCCGCTTTTATTTACTTTTTTTCAGGCAATTGGATACTCGATTTTTGGTGATGGAGTTGATGGTGGCCATATCACTGCACTCTTCATTTCAATTATTTTATTGTGGAGTGTTTATTTTGTCACAGCAAAATATTTTTCAAAATATACAGGTCTGTTAGCGGTAATGTTGTTGATAGTACAACCTTTATTTTTTGCACAATCGGTATTAATCCTGCCTGAAATTTGTCTTGCCGTCTTTATATTGTGGACCATTTATTTTTGGGTAGGAAAAAAATATATTTTGTTTGGAATATTTTCTACGTTGGCAATATTGATCAAAGAAACTGCCATAATTATTCCGTTGGTTATCGTTTTTTCAGAACTCGCCTTATATTTTATAGGTAAAGGAAACAAAGGAAAATTTAATTTTCGCGGTAAATATTTAATTTTATTTCTTCCCTTTGTTGTATTTGGTATTTTTTTGTTGATACAGAAACAGCAAAATGGATGGTATTTATTTCCATTACATGGCGATAATGTAAAAATAAGCCTTAACAGGATATTTGATTTTGGAGGTGATTATCTTGCCTTTTTATTTCTTGAACAGGGAAGGGTAATCTTAAGTATTATGCTTGTTTCCTCAATAATTTATTTAATCGTTAACAAACAACTGACGGAAAAGAGGATATCTGTATTTCTGATCACTTTAATTATTGGCGGCGTTGCATTTAATGCAATTAATTTTTATATGAACAGATATATGCTGTTTGTTTTGGTTCCATTTGTGATCCTTTCCTCAGCAATTATTATTCAATGTATTCAGAAAAATCGGCTTGTTGTATTAATATTACCCTTAATATTTGTTGCAGGCATATATTGTACAAATGGTAAGGAAATATTGCCTGTTGACTCAACATTAAATATATTGCAGAAATTTCAGTATGATGAGAATATGAGTTATGTTGAATATTTAAAAGAACAACAAAATGCAATGAATCTTGTTCTGGATAAGATAACACCATCTGATATAATATATGCAAATTTTCCGATAAGTGTTGCAATTCTAGATACAAGGTATGGGTTTACTGCACTTGTTCCAAATAAAGATTTTAAATTGTTAAATGCAGGAAATATTCAGGAGGGATTTCAATATGCCCTTATTTCTGATCCGGGTTCCTATGATTATAAATTACCGGATAGTGCAGCAATAGTTTTAACGCATCAAGTTGAAAATCAAACGATTAACATTAAAATTTACGAAAGGAAATAATTAAGAATTTGTGAACTAAAAGCGTAAAAAAATTGTTTCACTTAAAAATTTTGCAATGAAAAATACATTAATATTTACGGTTATATTATTGTTGACCGGTATTTCTTTTTACAGTTGTCAGCAATCTGCAAATGGAAGTAACGGGAAGGAAGATGCAGTTTCAGGTGACGTGCAATTATCAGCAACATATAAACCCGATGCGGCATGGAACAGTTACTGGTATCAGGGCAAGGCAGAACTAACCAGTTATAAACTGCTGCAAAATAGGTATGGGGAAATTCATGAAGGCACGGTTGTAAACATTTTTGTTACGGAAGATTTTTCAAAATCTAAACAGGTAAAAGTGGACGATGCATCTAAAGCAAGCGACGATAAATTACCAATATTGAAATTAAATCAGTCAATTAAATTTAATACCGGAATTTATCCCTATTCCATTATGATGAGTGCTTTTTCCCCAATAGATATTAGCAATTATCCTCATGCGGTAAAAATTACCGGGTCAATTCAGGAATGGTGTGGAATGGCCACTTATCAGATGAACCATAAAAAAAGTAAATTTGAAATTGAACAACGAAGTTATTTCGAGCAGGAAGGAGATACAGAGGTAGTTTTATCAGCTGTGGTTCAGGAAGATGAGTTGTGGAATCTGATCAGACTCAATCCGGATAAATTACCGAAAGGGGAAATATCTATTTTACCCGGCACAGAATATCTTAGATTGGCTCATAAACCAATAGAAGCGGTAAAAGCAAATATAGATTTGCGCGATGCAAACGGAATTAAAGTATATGTAATTGATATGCCTTCACTCCAAAGAAAATTTGTTATTAAATTTGAAAAGAATTTCCCTTATAAAATTTTAGGTTGGGAAGATTCATACCCTGGTTTTGATGGTGTGGTGCTCACAACTACTGCTGTTAAAAATAAGGAAATGTTATTAGATTATTGGAGGACGCATAATAATGCTGACAGGGTTTTGAGAGAACAATTAGGACTACCTAAAGATTCTCAATAATACTTTGGTATTAGTGAGATATTAAATTAATATTTACTCAAGAAAATTTAATTCGTAGCGCTGGGAGAATCTTTTTTGGGTGTTAATGAACGATTCTGCCTGTTGTATTAACATGTTTTGATTTGATTTCAGTAATTCCTGAACATGCAAAGAATCTTCTTTTAAATAAAGTGTATCTGAAAGAATATTATAAATGGTGTCGTATATGGAAAATGCATACATATAATTATCTACCATGTTCAATCCTGCTAAACGTAAAGTATCGTCTTTTTCCAAAGCTGTTAATGCATTTAATGAATCCTGCATGGCAAGTAATTTTGTAATGGAGTTTTGTTTCTTAATTGCATATTCCTGCATAAAATTAGTGGTATTCCAAACCTTCATGGTGCGTTCACTCTGTTCCACAAATTTTACAACCTTATCATTATAAGTAGTTATTTTTTCAAATTTTTGTTTGTTACACGAAGTAAAAACTAAACAGGCCATAAAACATAAGATTCCGCTTCTCATAAAAAAAACTTTAGTTTTGTGCAAATTTACAGAATGAAAACGGAAGTGAAGGAAACCAGAGAATGTATCGCAATAACAGGTGCTTTGGGGTTTATAGGAAGCTGCCTGGCAGCGCATTTAAGCAGAAAAGGAAAGTACAAGCTGATTTTGATTGATGACTTCAGCGATGAGCAAAAACTAAATAACTTGAAGGATGTAGATTCTGACCTTCAAATTGAAAGGGAGGATTTTATTGACTGGGCAAAAACAAACGCAGATCAGAAAATAGATAGCCTAGTGCATATTGGAGCCAGAACTGATACTACAGAATTTGATGTTGCCATATTCGATAAATTAAACCTGAATTATTCGAAGGAGATTTGGAATATGTGTTGTGAAAGAAATATCCCCTTAATTTATGCATCCAGTGCAGCAACTTATGGTGCAGGAGAAAATGGATATAACGACGATCATCATTCCATTAATAAACTTGTACCCTTAAATCCTTATGGCGAATCTAAAAATGATTTTGATCTATGGGTGCTAAAACAAAAAAGTTCCCCACCTTTTTGGTATGGATTAAAATTCTTTAATGTCTACGGTCCAAATGAATATCACAAATCAAGAATGGCTTCTGTGATCTTTCACGCCTACAATCAATTTAAAAAAAATGGTTCGGTCAAACTTTTTAAATCACACAAAACTGAATTTAAAGACGGTGAACAATTGCGTGATTTTATTTATGTTAAAGATGTTGTTGAGGTAATTTACTGGTTAATGAAATCACAAACCTATTCAGGAATTTATAATCTTGGAACAGGAAAGGCAAATACTTTTTATACACTCGCTGCTAGTGTTGCAAAGGCAATGCAAATACCATTAAATATCGAGTGGATCGATATTCCTGAAGATATAAGGGATAAATACCAATATTTTACGGAAGCCCAAATGGATAAACTTCTATCTTCCGGTTACACTAATAAGTTTACATCTTTGGAGGCCGGAATTGAGGATTATGTAAAAAATTATTTAATTCCCGGAAATTATTATTGAATTTAACACTTTTCGCATCTCACTTGTTCGACTGATTTCCTAACTATTATACTATATTTGTTGTCAGCAATCACGCCATTATGTCAACATCATCAGAAAAAGCACGACGTTTACTGGAGCTATTTTCAAAAATTAAACCCTTTGAACAGGTTTTGGATGAACTGGTTCCATACGATGAATTATTATCTTCCGATCAGCGTATTCCGGGACCGCTCAATTGGTCGAAGGAAGCACAATTGGAACGCCTGGAATTTATTAAAAATAAAACCGGAAAATCACTGCTTACTTTATCCGGAAATTCTGAGATTACTGACCCCCATAATTTAAAAGGAAATATCGAACAATATATTGGAATGACCCAAATTCCAACTGGCGTTATTGGACCTGTTCGTATACACGGCACACTTGCTCAGGGAGATTTCTATGTTCCTATGGCGACTACTGAAGGTGCACTTGTTGCTTCCTACAACAGAGGAGCCCGCGCAACTGCGCTTTGTGGAGGAATAATTTCTGTATGTCTCACCGAAGGAGTGCAGCGTTCTCCAATATTTAAATTCAGGTCGCTTTCTGAAGTTGGTGTTTTTATACAATGGTTATTACAACAAATGACCGTATTTGCCGAAATTGTTTCTAAAACAAGCAGATATGCTGAGTTACAAGACATGCGATTAAATATGGAAGGAAATACAGTGGTGGTAATTTTTGAATATACCACAGGTGATGCCGCAGGACAGAATATGGTGACAATTTGCACTAATGAAATTTGTACTTTTATTAATGCAAATACACCTATAAAGCCGCAATATTGGTTCATAGAAGGAAATTATTCCGGTGATAAAAAGGCAACTGCAGTTTCTTTTACAACTGTGCGCGGAAAAAAAGTAACTGCGGAAGCATTTATTAAAAAAACCGTTATCGAAAATGTATTAAGAACATCCGCAAAAGATATTGCACAATATTGGCAAACTTCCTCGGTTGCTTCCGTGCAAAGCGGTAGTATCGGAATTCAAGGTCACTTCGCAAATGGTTTAACTGCAATTTTTATTGCAACAGGTCAGGATGCTGCATGTGTTTCTGAAGCATATGTTGGCATTACGCGCATGGAAGTATTAAACGAAGCTGACCTCTACGTCTCCGTTACTTTGCCAAGTTTAGTGGTTGGAACTATTGGCGGGGGAACGGGATTGCCAACCCAACGCGAATGTCTCGACCTTTTGGATTGCAGTGGACCCGGTAGTGCACGAAAATTTGCAGAAATATGCGGAGCTACTGTTTTAGCCGGAGAATTATCAATTGCAGCTGCAATGGCCTCCGGTGATTTTTCAGATGCACATAAATTATTCGGTAGAAAAAAATGAAAAATCCCCAGGGTTCTTTTTTATATCGTTTTTATATTTATCAAAAAGAAAGATTTCCTTTTGTTGGATATATTTTTTTGGTAGGAGCATTTAGTTTTTCTGCAATTTCCTTTTCCCGTATGTGCCGCGGTGCAGGTGGATTTATAGAACTTCAACCATTTTTGGTATGTGTATTTAATACACTAACCCTCTTTTTTCTTGTCAGAATATTTGATGAATTTAAAGACCAAGAGGATGACAGAGCATACCGAAAATATCTGCCTGTTCCGAGAGGATTAATCACGCTTGGTGAATTAAAATATGTTGGAATTTTTGTGTTTATGCTGCAAGTGATAATTAACAGTATCTTTTATCCGCAAATGTTATTACTATATTTCTTTGTAATATTTTATTTGCTGCTCATGGGCAAAGAATTTTTTGTAGCTGATTGGTTAAAAAAACATCAGTTCTGGTATGTTGCTAGTCACATGTTCATAATACCATTCATCGATATTTTTGCGAGCGGTTTTGATTGGCGCTTAAGTAATCTTGAACCTCCTCAGGGTTTATTGATATTTTTTTGTATCAGTTACTTAAATGGTATCGTTTTAGAAATTGGAAGAAAAATTAAAACAACAGAAACAGAAGAACAAGGAGTGCTGAGTTATACAAAATTAATAGGATTAAAAAAGGCACCCGCATTTTGGGTATTTATTTTATTCATCACCATGTTATTTGCCTTTGTTGGAGCTTGGTATGCCGATCTGGGTTCCATTGCATATATTGTTTTCTTTTTGCTCTTTTTAATCTGTTCATTGCCGGCTTTTCTTTTTATCAAAACCCCTTCCGTTCGAACGGCAAAATATATAGAATATTTTTCAGGACTATGGACCTTCGGAATGTACCTCACTTTAGGTGGAATTCCCATGTTCCTTGAATTGATGGGAATATGAACACCTTCATTTTCAGCAACGAAAATCAACCTCCTTTGCAAAGGATAGGAGGCAAGGCGTTTAACCTTTTCCAATTGATAAACCTGGGGATAGTTGTTCCAAAATTTATTGTAATTCCAAATACAGCACTCCAACATATTTTACAAACTGTAAATCCAAATAATATTGAGGAAATCAGGTCGCGTATTACAACTTTTAAATTTCCTGATGACCACTTTATAAAACTTCAGGATTATTTTAAAAAGCATGCCTTATTTGCAGTTAGGTCATCAGGAATAGATGAAGATGGTAAAGAAAGATCCTATGCCGGACAATTTGAAACAAAACTCTGTATGCCCTTTGAAGAATTGGGTAATGCAGTTAAACAAATTTGGTTATCAGCATATAGCGAACGTATTAAAATGTACAAGCAATCAAATGCGTTTTCGCAGATCGGAAATATAGCTGTTATCATCCAGGAAATGATACCTGCAGAAACAGCAGGAGTTGCATTCGGAATTAATCCGTTAAATAATCGCAAAGAAGAAAAAATTATTAATGCAGTTTATGGTTTAGGGGAAGGATTAGTTTCCGGATTGTTGAATGCCGATCAATATATTTGCCAAGATACCGAAATTGAGAAAATTATCATGGAAAAAACAGAAAAGGTAGTTTTTGATAAAACGAGTTTGCAGGGCACTGTAGTTGAAAAAGTGGCAGCAAACCTGATATCCATTTCTGCATTGAATGACGAACAGATCCATGAAGTGGCAAAGGTGCTAACAGTATTGGAACAACACTATAATCATCCTCAAGATATTGAATTTGCATTTTATGATAACAATTTATATTTATTACAAAGCAGACCTGTAACTGCTTTACAAAAAAATAAAGGGACTGAAATAAAGATTATATGGGATAACAGCAATATCATCGAATCATATCCCGGAACAACTTTACCTTTAACTTATTCATTTATTATAAAAATGTATGAATCGGTTTATCGCCAGCTTTCATCCGTTTTGGGTATTTCAACAAAAAAGATTAATACACATACACATATTTATGCAAATATGCTGGGACTCTTAAAAGGAAGAGTTTATTACAATCTAAATAGCTGGTATACTTCACTTTCCTTGCTTCCGGGTTATGCGGTAAACGCAGAGTTCATGGAAAAAATGATGGGAGTAAAAGAAAAATTTGATTTTCCTGTTCAAAAGAAAAAAACAGGAATAAAAGATTATTGGGATATTGTGGTTGCTGTTTTTAGTATACTGAAAAACCTCTTTACTATTGAGCGGCAGCGTAAACAATTTCAATCCTATTTTAATAAGATAATGTCGGAATACGAATTGATAAACTTCCTGGATAAAAGCGCCGATGAATTAATGGTTTTGTATTTTAAATTTGAACAAACGCTTGTAAAAAAATGGAAGGCTCCTTTGGTAAATGATTTTTTTGCCATGGTGTTTTTTGGTCTTTTACAAAAACAAGTTGTAAAATTAGGTTTTGTTGAGGAGGATAATTTGCACAACGACCTTATTTCCGGATCAAAGGATATAATTACCACAGAGCCGATAGAGCTCACACTCAAAATAGCTGCTTTAATCTTAAAAAATCCGGACGCGATTAAATTGTTTAAAGAAAATGAGCCCCATTTTATTGCAATAGCACTTTCAGGTCACGAATTTTCTGAAATAAATGAGGCAATTAATAATTACATTCATTTATGGGGTGACAGAAGTGTTGGAGAACTGAAATTGGAAACTATTACTTATAGACAGAATTCCGAAAATTATCTCCGTGTTTTAAAGTCTTATGTAAATAAAGGTTTGGAAAGTAACAGCTATTTTGATTCAACACCTTCTACCGTAAGAGAACAAGCAGAGTTAAAGATAAAATCAAAATTAAAAGGGCCTTTTAAAAGATTTGTATTTAGTACAATTTTAAAAAGAGCAAGATATTTTGTAAGCAATAGGGAGAATCTTAGATATCAACGAACAAGAGGGTTTGGAATGGTGAGAAGGATATTTATTTCCATTGGAAATAAATTCGCCGAGGCAGGAATTTTAGAAAATGGGGTGGATGTTTTTTATCTTACAATTGATGAAATAAAGTATGCTTTAAGTAGGGAAAATAGTTATCACAATTATTTGTTGTTGGTAATTGAAAGAAAAAAAGAGTACGCACAATATGAAAAACTTAAACTACCCGAGAGATTAATTACAAGCGATGTATCAGCAACTGATCTGGTTTTAACTAATAATAATGTTCAGGTTGAACATTCTGATAAACAGGAATTAAAAGGTATTGGTTGTTGTGCAGGGATTGTAAGGGCAAAAATTGTGGTTGTTCATTCTCCTAATGAATTGGATGATTTGAATAATTCAATTTTGGTGACGAGCAGTACTGATCCCGGATGGGTTACTTTATTTCCTACCTGTTCTGCAATTTTAGTGGAACGGGGAAGTTTGCTTAGTCACTCTGCAATAGTTTCCAGAGAGCTTGGAATTCCATGTATAGTTGGTATCAAAAATCTGTTACAGATCGTAAAAACAGGTATGGAAGTGGAAATGAACGGAAGTACAGGCATTATAAAAATTCTTTCGAAATAAATGGAAAAGAAATTTTTACACAAGGCAAATCTGAATATCATTCATTATGCAAATTGTTGGGAGGATGCAGATGTACTTTTAAATGTACTTGCACCCCAACCCGGATCTTCCATCTTATCCATTGCATCTGCAGGTGATAATGCTTTTGCATTGTTAAGTTCGGCTCCTGAAAAATTAGTAGCAATTGATCTCAACCGCGAACAGTTATATCTTACAGAATTAAAACAGATCGCAATTAAACATTTTGAACACAATGAATTTCTACGGTTTAGCGGGATATTGCCATGTTCTGATAGATTAAAAATGTTTAATTTAATAAATTCTGATCTATCATCACCGGCACAAAATTTTTGGTGGCAGAATCGTGAAAATATTGAAAAAGGAATAATTTTTTGTGGAAAATTTGAAAGATACTTTTTATTATTCCGAAAGTATATTTTGCCATTGGTGCATTCGAAACGCGATGTTCGAAAGTTATTCAGTGTTAAATCTGCTGCCGAACAGGAAATATTTTACAGAAAATACTGGAATACTTTTCGTTGGAAGTTGTTGTTTAGGATATTTTTCAGCAAATTTGTCATGGGTCGTTTTGGACGTGATCCTGAGTTTCTGAAGCAAGTGGAGATTAATGTAGAAGAGTTTATATTTTCGAGGGCCCAAAAACACCTTGCCGATATAAACTGCCAAAGAAATTATTTTTTAAGTATGATAATGAATGGGCAATTCAATAATCAATTGCCTTTTTATATGCGGGAAGAAAATTACCTCCGAATCAAAATGAATATTAACAAACTTGAGTTGCTGGAAGGTTATGCTCAGGATGCAGTGAAACTTGGGGAAAAGTTTGATTATATGAATCTTTCCAATATATTTGAATATATGCCTGTAACCGTTTTTAAAGAAACAGCGGAAGTTTTGTACAATGGATTAAATAAAGCGGGCAAAATGGCGTATTGGAATTTAATGGTTGAACGAAATATTTCGATGATTTTACCTGAAAAATTTAGCCCTGTTGCTGTTCCATATCAAATTAAATCAGCTGATATGGGATTTTTTTATCGCGACTTTGTTTGTGAGGAACGTATATGAATACAGAAATTAAAAATATCATAATATTGGGTTTTGCATTTTTAATTTTATTTGGTTGCGCAGAATTGTTATACCGAAAATTTAAAGTAAAGGCCGAATATACCAGAAAAATAGTGCACGTGGGAACGGGATTACTTACACTACTATTTCCTATACTTTTGTCAAATCATTGGTCCGTTTTGTTTTTATGTGGGTCGTTTCTCCTCATTCTTTTATTGAGTTTAAAATACAAATTCCTTCAGGGAATAAATGCAATAGATCGATTTTCGTATGGAAGCCTTGCTTATCCAGTAATCGTTTTTATTTGTTATCTGGTTTGGGAACAATTGGAGAAACCACTCGCAGAGGATAATACTCCCTATTCTTTTTTTTATTTGCCCATACTCATCATGGCACTTGCCGATCCAATGGCTGCACTGGTTGGTAAAGCTTATCCTTATGGTGTTTTTAAATGGGGAGGAGAAAATAAATCGTTTGCAGGAAGTTTCGCGTTTTTTTGTGTGGCCTTTATTATAAGTATAATTTTCTTTTTCAGTTCTTCGGGATTTCCACTGATCACTTCTCTAATTTTTGCATTTATTTTAGCAGTCTGCTCAGCTTTCATCGAAGTGGTCAGTAAAAAAGGATTGGATAATCTCACAATTCCAATAGTAGTACTTATCGTGCTTTACATTTTAATCATTTTATTATGAGTGATTTCCGTTTAATAAAATTAACGGAAATTAGTGCAATTGGAACACTATCCGCTGATTTGTTAAAAAATATTTATACCCCCGAAGAATTAAATGGTAAAAATGATGGAAATTTTAATCCCGAATATTTATTGTTCGTATTATTTGTAAATAGAGCGGAACTTCCCCTTGGAAGATTAGCAATTTATGAAAATCCTTTTATACGTGTTGCTACAAATAATGCACTGATACTTGGTAATTTTGAATGTATTGCCGACCGGGAAGTTGCTGATCTGCTTTTTAAGGAAGCTGAACGGTTTGCAAAGGAAAATGCTTATTCCTCTCTTATTGGTCCCATTAATGGCAGCACCTGGGATAATTACAGGATACCATTAGAGAGTGAATACCCAAGATTTTTTACTGAAGAGATATTCAAAAATTATTATTCAAAACTTTTTGAGGAGTTTAACTTTGAAATACTTACGGAATATTATTCCGGTATTATCTACAATCTAAATGATATTGGTAATAATTCAATTCAACCAAGGGAAACCTTTACAAATTCCTCCGGATTAAAGATTCGGAGCATTTCGAAAGAAAATTTTGTAGAGGATATAGAAATGATCTATCATTTTTGTATGGATGCATTTTCAAAAAATTATTTATTTTCGCCTATTTCTAAATTTTATTTTGTTGAAAAATATCTGCCATTAAAACAATACATAGATCCTGATTATTGTTTGATGGTGTTTGATAGAGATAATAACCTGGTTTCCTTTTTCTTCTGCCTCCCGGATATTTTGAACTCCGGTTCCTCCACCCTTATTGTTAAAACTATTGCGGGAAAATCAGGACGGAATTATGCCGGAGTTTCCTCGTGGTTATTCAGAATGATTGTGGAAAAAGCGATTCAAAACGGCTATACCCAAATAATAAATGCCTTTATGCATAAAAATAATGTTTCGTTAAATATTTCACGAAAGTATAAAAGTGAGGTTATTCGTACCTATCGACTATATGTTAAAAAACTCCAATACTGACTATGGGTTATTCCGACAATATAAGCGCTCTTTTTATAAATGCTGCAAGAAAATATCCGGAGGAGATTGCCATTATAGAAGTGGAGGAAAAAATTACCTTTGGCCAATTGGAAGCAGAAGTAAAAAATTATGCTGCGTATTTATTAAAAAAGGGAATTCAGCCGGGTGACAGGATTCTCATTTTTGTTCCAATGAGTATTGCACTGTATAAAACAGTGTTAGCTGTTTTTCACATCGGGGCTGTTGCTGTATTTCTAGATGAATGGATAAACATGGATCGTTTGGAATTGTGTTGTAAAATTGCAAAATGTAAGGCATTTATTGCGCCATGGAAGATCAGGGTTTTATCTGTTTTTTCTAAAGAATTAAGGTCCATTTCGATCAAATTAAATATATCAGGAAAAAGTAATTCTGCCGTTGTTTTATTACACCAATCGTTAACTGATGATACTGCGCTGATAACATTTACTACAGGAAGTACCGGAAATCCAAAAGCTGCAAACAGAACGCATCATTTTTTACAGCAACAATATTCTGCCCTGCAACCAATATTACCCGCTAATAGTAAAATTGATATGACTTTGTTGCCCATCGTTTTGCTTTTAAATTTAGGAACCGGAAAAACGTCAGTAATTGCAAAATTTAATCCCCGTAAACCAAAAAGTTTTAATGCGGAGAATATTTATTTTCAGCTAAGAAATAATATGGTGCATTCGTTGACCTTCTCTCCCTATTTTTTGGTGGAAACTGCAAAGTATCTCTTAAAAAATTCGCTGCATTTGCCGGAACTTAAAAGTATTATATCAGGTGGTGGGCCAATTTTTCCTGAAGATGCAAAAATAATTGAGCAAGCCTTTCCAGGTGTAAAATGTACATTTGTTTATGGGTCTACCGAATCAGAACCTATTGCACATACTGATATCAAAAACTTTTTGGAGGTTAGCAATAGTTTCAAAACGGATAATGGGTTATATGTTGGCAAAGTGGATGTTGCAGCCACTGTTAAAATTATTCCTATAGTGGAAGGAGAGGTTATTTCATTGGAAGTTTTGCCATTGGGGCAAGTGGGGGAGATAATAGTTTCAGGCGCGCACGTTCTTACATCCTATTTTAACAGTGATCAAGCTTTCCGATTAAATAAGATCACCAACAATAATTCGATCTGGCACAGAACAGGTGACGCAGGCTGGTTAAATGAAAATAATGCATTGTTTTTAATGGGAAGATGTAAACAAATAATTCGGTGGCAGAATAGGGAACTTTATCCATTCTTAATTGAACAGCAACTTAAGTCAATTCCCGGAATTTTGAATGGAACTATCATCGAATTTAATGATGAACCATGGATAATAATTCAACCGGAAATGGAAGAAATGGAGGAGAAAATTCTGACCGGGTTAAAAAATACGTTATATTCCGAATTTAAATCACTTTTTGTATTGAATATTCCAATGGATAAAAGACATAATACAAAAATAGATTATGAGGGCTTGAAACAATCTATCCGCAATAACAAATTACCCACTTAAATCTCTATAATGATACCAATACTTGGCAACACTGTTCCGGATATATTTTCGAGAGTACTGATTTGGTATCTTGATGGGTCTATCGGATCGATCAAATTATTGCCGTCGTCATCTTTTGCTACAATTATATACGGTTGAAATTCAGTTTTATGGTTGTAGATATTTTGAATATCAACATAAACATCAAGATTCCAATTTTCAAAAAACCATTTTTTATCTATTCGTATATCCAATTGATGAAACGGATCAAGTCTTTTTGCATTTAATTGATCAAAATCCAATACGCCTTGCCCGTTAAGATCCCAAACATAAATTAGTGCAGAGTAATTAGCATCGTAAGGTGTATAAGGCAATCCACTTGAAAATCTCCATTTGATCCCCGCTTCCCAATTGCCTTTGAATTTTTTTCCTGCTGTTAAGGAAATGATCGTTTTATTGTCCCAGGCGGAAGCTACCAATGTTCCGGTTTTATCTTCAAACTCACTTGTTACATAAGTTACGGCAATTATTCCATAAAAGTTTTTATATAATTTTTGTTGAGCAAAAAATTCAATTCCATAACTTCTTCCATTGCCTATTGAATTTACTTCCTCATCACCTATCACACCAAAATCGGCCCCGAGGTTTGCGAGCGACAACGAATCGCGGATACTAAATGGATAACCGGAATATCTTTTATAAAAACTTTCCAGTGTAAAACGCAAACCGTTATTTGGACGAAATTCTACACCTCCCACTAAATGCTCACATTTTATATAGGTGATATTATTCGATTGATTTACAAAATTATTTTCTCCTTCTGCATATCCTAAAATAGTATATGCCGGTAATTGATAATAGATACCTGTGTTAAAATTCAGGCTCCATTTATCAGTTAATCTATAACTTGCCGATATTCTCGGTGATATTTGTTGCAATAAATTTTTCATTTCCTCTGAATAATCATTTGCATCTGCGCGGAGACCTAATGATAAGGTAAGTCGGTAATTAAACAAACTCCTTGAGGTTTGAACAAATGCTCCCCACTTATTTAATTTTAAATTTGAAATATAATCTACAGTTATTACAGATGTATCGATGGGAATAAGTTGATAAGTATTATTAGAATATTTTGCATATTCATAATTCACTCCCGCTTTAAGCCGCCATCCTTTAATAGTTGTAGTTTCTTCATACCGGAATTTATTTTCAGCCTCCCTGCTTGTGTAATCAAATATCAGATTTGATTCAATGGATTCGTCATTATTAAGATATTTATATGCACTGTTATCCAGCATATTCCTGCTCATTACAAATGTAGAATACCCATTTTCCCGATAGTGTTTATATACTCCTCCAATTACATAATTCCATTGCGATTGAACCGGTAAAGTACCAAGAATATATTGCTGCAAAGCACTGGTATCATCCTCTAAATTTAATTCGAATTGATCTATTGCGCCTAAACCAATTATAGTGAGTTCATTTTTTGTATTAAACTTTATTTTTTGTTTAAATTGAAAATCGTTGTAAGTTGGTAAAAATGGCAGGCCAATTGCATCAAATAAAAATTGCAAATAACTTCTCCTTGCCGAAAATAACAAAGAAGATTTTTCACCTACTGGCCCTTCAGCTGTAATTCCTACATCACTTGACCCCAGTGTAAAAGTTCCACCCCATTTATCTGTTCTTCCATCGCGTTGTTCAAAGGATAACACACTGCTCAAAGCGTTTCCATAATTAACCGGAAAGGCACCGGAATAAAATTCTACCTCGCGAATAAAATCTACGTTTATCATTCCAACCGGACCACCGCTTGAACCTTGGGTAGCAAAATGATTTATATTAGGAACTTCAATCCCATCCAGATAAAATCTATTTTCATTTGGAGCACCTCCGCGAATTATAATATCATTTCTGAAGGAAGCAGTATAACTAACCCCTGGCAAACTCTGAATCACCTTTGAAATATCTCTGTTGCCTCCCGGATTTCTCTGTATTTCATTAGTTCCAATAGTTCGCAGTGATAAGGGTGATTCCTCTGTTTTATCTGTGATAGCCACCTTAATCTCCACCGTTTCCAATTGGTTAATGTCTTGCTCTAATAAAACATCTAAAATATAAGGTTTTGCATTGGTAACTTGTATCTCAAATACACTTTTTTTCTTAAATCCTATAAAACTAAATTCAAGATTGTATAATCCGGGTTCCATGTTTTCAAATTTATAGTAACCGGCTTCATCTGTTATAGTTCCGGTGTTGGTTCCTGACAATAGAATTGTAACAAAAGGCAGTGCTTCATTATTCAAACTATTGCGCACTGTACCATAAATTATTCCGTTTTGAGCAACGGAAACAGAACTTATGAGCACAATTAAAATGGTTATTAATCCTAACTTCATAGTTGGCTACAACAACAATTTCTATTATTTGTTTATTGTAAAATACAGAAATTTTTACAAGCTGAATTAAAAGCAATAATGATTTCAGATTTATTTATTGTTTTTTCAATTTCTCAGCCTCCCATTGTTCGGCGGTCATAACTCCTCTGAATCCGCTATGATCCTGGCCTGTATCATAACTTGTGGCCATTCTGGCGGAAACTCTGTAACTGGAGCAATAAATTTCGTTACATAAAAAAGATCCTCCTCGTTTTACCCGTACAATATTTAATGGTTGGTTCGGATCGTATGATTTTAGAGGCCCCGGTGGGTTAGTTATCGTTTTATTATCAAAACAGGTTTTGTAATAACTTACATGGTAAAAATCACTACACCATTCCCAAACATTTCCTGCAATATCATAAAGTCCATAATTATTCGGGGAATAATTTTTCACCGGTGAAGTTGTTAAATATCCATCCTCCTTCGTATTAATGTTCGGAAAATTTCCTTGCCAGGTGTTGGTGTATTTAGTGAGGTCTTTATCATTGCCCCATGGATAAATTGCATCCTGCATTCCACCACGGGCAGCAAATTCCCATTCAGATTCCGTGGGTAGTCTTTTTCCGGCCCATTTACAATATGCAACAGCATCATCCCAGCTAACCTGAACAACAGGGTGATCCTTTTTATCGGTAATATTTGTAAGTGGACCCTGTGGGTGTTTCCAATCAGCTCCTTTTATGAAGGTCCACCAATTCATATAATTATTCAGATCAACTGGTGTTTCGGTTTTAGTAAATACCATACTGGCAGCCATTAACATGTCTTCAGGTGGTTTTGGTGTTTCGGGTGGCAGCTGCAATTTAAGTTCTTCCCAGTCTATCGGCTTTTCTGATGTTGTAATATAACCCGTTGCTTTTACAAATTCTTCAAATTGTCTATTTGTAACCTCTGTAATATCCATCCAAAAGCCATCTAATTTTACTTTGTGCGCAGGCGATTCATCCACTCTGCGCTGTGGGTCGGTGTCGCTGCCCATCATATACTCCCCACCTGGAATCCAAACCATACCGGGCGGACCTTCCACTGGTTTTGTCGGGTCATTTGCAAAAAGAAATGTATTAGATTTATCCGGCTCCTTGTTATTTTCGGTGGTGCAGGAAATTAGAAAAATAAATACGGGTAAGACCAAATTCAGGGGGAAATACTTTTTAGTGTTTAGGTTCATACTAACAAAGATAATAAGGATGTGCCTAATGTAAAAGGATGGAAATAACCTTGATATAATTCCAGGTAGAAAAATTCGTAAAAAAGCGTTCATTTCATAACGTTTGTTAATAGGAGCCGGAGAAATAGGTTTTTGTTTATATTTGATCATTCAACTATCCAATTTATGAAAAATAATACTATCCTAATCCTTATCCTGATATGCACAACAATTTCTTGAACGCACTAAAAAGATCGTGGAACAATTTAATAATTGTATCATCATCTTAGAAATCAGAAATAATTTTTATAAAACAAACTTTAAACCTATAAATCCTCCAAAGGTTTTAATTGTGGAATTATTGGGTACAATGTTCAATTGGTTTGATTCTATATCAACATTATTACTAATATTACTAAGACCATAAGATCCTCTGCCTCCAATTATAAATTTTACAGCATTAAATTTTTCAAGAGAAATTTCAACGGAAGCGCCATACATAATTCCAAAATCTACTTTATTTAATGCTAAAACAGTATTCGTTGTATCTTTGTTTTCATTTGACATGGATAAACTACTCAGTGAAGAGGTTAATAAAGTTCCCACTTGTGGCCCCGAAAATAAAGAAAAATTTACCTGTTTGCACAGATCAGAATTATAGGTAAATATCAATGGAATTATTATCTTTTCCATATCAATATTGTATAATGATTTCCTGTCATATCCGAGTGTAAAATTATGAGATTGATATTGCATTCCTGATTGCATTGAAAAAAATCTGCTTAAAATTCTTTCATAGATCACACTTATCTCGTAACCTTTATCGGGTCGTGTAAATTCCGTTGTGGTTTCTGAAATTTTCGATTCCATGTAAGAATACATTTGACCGTATTGCAATTGGAAATTCGTGTTAGGCACTTCCTCCACAACTTCAATTAACTGAGCATTTGCAAAAAAACAACTGCATAACAAGATATAAAAAAGTATATATTTATTCATTTTCTGAATTATTGTTCATTAAGTTTGGAAGTAATAAAATGCTCCCATACTTTATATTTCAAGAATTCAGCCTATACGCTAAAATGCTGCAAATGAAGGTTTAACGATTATTTCCAATCGCATAACCAGTAGAAAATTTCTGCAAATGAATGTTTATTGTGTTGTATTTTCCACAATATTAACATGGAAAATAAACGTGTTTTGATTATAAATGACAGATAAAATGTAAAATTTTCAGGGTTTGAAAAACAATAATCAGATCGTGACACCTTTTCGCACTAAAATATCACTTCCTTCTGCCAATAAAACGGAATGCGGTTTCTCTGTTTGTAAAAATTCAAAATCTGACCCATATAACTTTCCGTAATTGCATCGAATTTCAAAATTGTGTAAGGGATAAACCAGCCAGCGCGGATGTTCTACAGTGTATTGCACTGTTTTTAAGGCATTCATTTTTGCAAAACCCTTATAATGTTCTGTTATAAATTCTTCTATGCTGCCAACTCCCAATTCGTTTTTTTGGACAGATGCCAGCGCCTGGAAAAAATTATCCTTGCCCCAAGTGTAATGCAGGGAAAAAGTATCCCCATGGTTATTGGTCTTTAAAGAAGTTGGAAGTGTTGTATAGTTTTCGTTGTAGAGCGTATTGGCAATAAATGTAATCATGAAACGGGGAACAATTTCGCTGATAAATACTACACCGCGTTTCCATTCCCCATTTTCCTTATATTTCACATAAAAACGCAGATTCACCTCCACAAAATTGGTATGAAATGGAAATTTTATACCTAAAACACTTGTTTGTAAGAACTGAAATGCAACAAGACTTACTAAATTATTGTTTTCAAAAGTATCTAATACCGTTTTAGCCGGAAGGTACTTTTGTAATATTTTTTCATCACAAATGAAATTTGCAATGAGCAAATTTTTCCATTCAGCCCTCAAAAATATTTTTTGTCGTGAACTCATCTTATCAGGTTGAGCAATGAGTAATAAGTTTTAAATTATTCCATCATTTTTCTCATTTCTCATTACTCATTACTCATTACTCATTACTCATTACTCATTACTCATTACTCATTACTCATTCTCAATTCTCAATTCTTCCTCCATTCCTCCAAACTCGTATTCACAGTTTGGGCAAATCCTGTATTTTTTGCTTCAACAGCTAAAGTGTGCGATTTTGTAGCTGTTTCAATTGCTTCAGCTTTCATACCATTTGCTGCATATGCTCTTGCAAGTGTATAAAGATTCCAGTAACGCTCTTTCTGAGCTACCGATTTTTTTGCCCATTCCATTGCTAATTTATTATCAAGATCATTATCAAGGTAAAATTCCGCAGCATCATTATACAATCCCGTCGTGTTTTCCGCAGCAGCAATCGCGTCTTCTATATTTTTTTTGCCTTCCTCAATAAACTCACTTACAATGTCGAAACTAACTTTGGTAGTTTCCCAATAGATCTGAACAGTAGCACTTTTATCTTTAACATTTGCAAAATCAATAGTAAAAGATTCTGTATTGGAAACAGTAGTTGATTTTACGGTAAAACGCATTACATCCTCCTCCTGTTTGTACCCTCCCATACCCCATAATTCTGTATTTTTATTGATAATGATGGTCCAATCGGTAGCTCCGGGAATTGTAAATATGGAATATGAACCCGGTTCTACTTTTTGATTATTTATCATAGTAGCACCCTCTAATTTCAATTCCACAGGCTTATTTGCTCCTGTGCGCCACATTTCACCATAGGGAACTAGTCCGCCAAAAATTTCACGTCCCTTCTTCGCAGGTCGCGAATAGGTAATTGTGGCCTGAGCCAATCCAAATTTCTGTGAAACCTGCGCCCATGGGCTTAGTTGAGGAAGTTCGAGTTCTTGAGCAACAGCAGATTTTGTCAATAATGTAACAACTGCAATACATGTAAAAATTATTTTTTTCATCATTTCGTTAATTTTGTTCTGCAAATTTAAACAAAACCTTTGCACACTTGTTCATCACTCATATTGTTAAAATCTATGAATTTTACTATTTTAAAAAATAAACTATCGGCAGCGCTATTCATTTCCGGGCTCTATTTTATTCTATGGAGTCTTATAGTGCTTATATTTCCATCTTTTCTTTCAAGGTTAGTAATCACCGGTGTTAACACGCCATTGATCTTTTGGGACCTCATGGGACTTATAACGCTGGTTTTGGGTTTAGGCCTTATTCTCGCTGCCTATGACCCCTTCCGACATTGGCCTATAATTTTGTTGGTCAGCCTTTTTCACATGGCAATGATAGGTGGATTTGTTTATGGATATAATCACGGGTTCTTTAACAACAATTTTATAAAATTCGTTTTTTTTAATCATATCATTTGGCTCATACCCAATGTAACAGCACTCTATTTTGCCTACAAAAGAAATTATGTCACAGATGAACTCCTTATCGACTCCTTTAGTCAAGATCAATATCCTCTGGAACTTTTCGAAACAACAAATGGAGAAAATATTGCAGAGCTCAGCAATGAATCTCCCATTATGTTGGTTTTTCTTCGCCATTTTGGTTGCCCATTTTGTAAAGATTCACTGATGAGTTTGAATAAATACAAACAACAATTATCTGAAAAGGGAATTAAAATCGTGGTGGTATATATGGTAGATGAGGCTATAGCGAAACCCTACCTCGCACAATATGATCTTGATGAGGAATTGCAGGTAAGTGATCCCGAGGAAATATTTTATAAAAGTTTTAAACTTAAAAGAGGAAGTTTTACTCAATTATTCGGACTAAAGGTTTGGATTCGATGGGTCGAATTAGGGGTATCTAAAAAATTATTTAATACTAAGCCTGAAGGAAATGTATCGCAAATGCCCGGCATATTTTTACTTAAAGATGGAAAAATTGTGGAACAATATCACTATAAATCCATTGCAGATATACCGGATTACGGTTTGTTTCTGAATTAAAATACCTAAAAATTCCTATCCTCAAAATTATGTTTTGGGCGCGCCCTTGCAGGTCGGGCTTTACGCTACAACTCCTCGCCTCTCCCGATGAAAATCGGGATAGGCTGTGGGGTTTTCGCTGCAATCCCTCGCGCATCTAAAACCTGAAATTTGTCGTATACCAATCCTGCTATCACCTAACAAATGTTATTTTTGTGGTTTACCGAAAATATTGGCAACACAAAAAAAATATGACTACAGGTTTTTATTCAGACGATATATTCTGATTATTGTTGATGTATTACTCGTGGTTACAGCGCTGTTAGTTTATTTGCGTTTTTTTCATCCCACTGCACTTCAATCATACCACACCTTTCAGGATAATTTATTGTGGATGGCAGTTATCATCATATTGTGGTTCATCTATTCCTACATATTTAATTTATATAAACTTTCCAATGTAGATCGCATTACTGCAACTATAAGAAATACCGTTTTTACCGCAGTATTAACAGGGGCAACTTATTTATTTATACCCTTTTTAAGTCCTACCCTACCAATTAGTAGAACACCGGCATTTGTGTTTATTGCCGTTATGGTAATTTTAGTGCTTATTTGGCGTTTGTGTTACGCGGCATTTATTATTCATCCCATACTTAATAAAAAAGCCCTTGTGGTAGGTGCGGGATATACCGGAAGAGAGATCGTAAGAACTTTATTACACGATGCATCCATTTACCATAAAACAGCCTATAAAATTTATGGGTACATTGATGATGATATTTCTAAACATGGAAAAGTATACGACGACCTGAAAGTATTGGGCGATGGAAAAATGTTATTAAAATTTGCGAAAAGATTGGATTTGGATGAAATAATAATGGCAATTCCCGACAAAGAAACCCTTTCTGCAAATCTCTTTTCAAATTTAATTGATTGCGAAAATTCAGGTATACAGGTAATTCCTGCAACTCAGATATATGAGGAACAAACCGGAAGAGTAATGATAAAGATTAAGGAAAATGAATTTCATCTCACAAATCCGTATAGTATAATTCGTAAAGATAATTTCTACACATTTACAAACAGGATCGTTAATATTAGCTGCGCTTTAATTGCAGGATTGTTTTTTATTCTTGTTTTACCCTTTGTATGGATTGGGAATTTAATTTTCAGTAAAGGTCCTTTATTTTTTTTACAGGAAAGAATAGGGGAAAACAACAAAAAATTTAATATCATTAAATTCAGAACCATGATTGTGGATGCGGAAAAGGATACCGGGCCTCAATTTGCACAAAAGAATGATAACAGAATAACCAGGGTTGGTAATGTGTTGCGCAAAACTCGTTTTGATGAATTACCCCAATTTTGGAATGTGTTGCGCGGAGATATTAATTTAATTGGTCCGCGACCTGAAAGGGAATATTTTGTGGAGGAACTCAGCAAAAAAATTCCATTTTTCAAATTGCGCAATTCTGTAAAACCCGGCCTCACAGGATGGGCCCAGGTAAAACATCACTACGCCTCCGACTTTGATGATACCCTCGTAAAATTGCAATATGATCTTTATTATATTAAACACCGCTCACTCCTCTTAGATCTTTTAATCATATTTAAAACTATAGCGGTAATGATAAAATTTAAAGGAACTTAATACCCGGAGCTTGGAAACAATTAAAAGAAATATTCCGGAAAAAATACTTTTAGTATTGATATGTATTATTGCTGTCTTAATCCCTGTCCATAAAACACTCGCATCACCAGTTATATTACTTTCCATTTTAGTTATCCTTTTTTCCGGAGATTATAAAAATAAATGGAATACACTTATTAGCAATAAACGCAATTTTGTTTTTATTGGAATATATATCATTTTTTTATATGCATATCTTATCTCCGAAAATAAACAGGAAGCATTTATCGACCTTAAAGTAAAACTTTATTTATTATTGATCCCTGTTTTTTGGACTGCCGCAATAACCTTTACAAAAAAGGAAATCCAAAGAGTGTTATATTGGTTTGTACTTTCCTGTATATTATTTGCCGCTTTTGCAATTGCCGTTGCAGTGTATAATTTTATTATTACAGGGGAAAATAAATTTTATTATTTGGATCTTGTATCCTTTACTTATATGCATCCGGCTTACATCGGAATGTTTGAAGCCTTTGCATTTATCATCATTTCAATAGACCTTATTAAAAGCTGGAACCAATTTACCGTTAAACGCAAATGGACTTATTTGTTGGTGTTACTTTTTCTGACACTTTTTATTTTCCTTCTTACGGCTAAAATGGCCATAGCCTCCCTTTTTATATTTGGGAATATTGCATTTTTTATCCTCGCAAAAAATAATTTGGGAAAAAAATATGCATTTCTCATAATCTTAAGCTGCAATATTGTTGCCCTTACAGCACTCCTGAGTTTACCTTATACCAGAGAACGATTTAAACTTTTATTCACCTATAATGAGGTTGCTTATGCCAATTCCGTCAACTCGCGATCAGAAATTTGGAAGGCATCCCTTGAGGTTGCCAAACAGCACCTTTTATTCGGAACAGGATCGGGAGATGCTGAAAAGGCACTCACCGAAGCGTATGCGCGCAACGGGTTCGAAAAGGGAGTAACGGAGTCATATAATACCCATAATCAATACCTCCAGATGTTAGTGGAGACCGGAATTATCGGTTTATTGCTGTTCACAGCCTTTTTTGGGTTCTGCATCCGGGTTGCTATTTTGGACAAAAACTATCTGTATCTGTCCTTTCTTCTGCTTTTCATGGTGAATATTTCCACCGAATCCATGCTAAAGACCCAAAGTGGTGTCGTTTTTTTTGTTTTCTTCAACTCCTTGCTGGGCTTATATTTTAAGGCGAAATCTGAAGAATAAACCACATTTTTTACTTTTTTTTTCACCCTTCTGTAACTTTTCTCCGGGCTGATTCGCTATATGTTCAAATTTAGAAAACTAAAATCTTAAACAAAATAAAACAACAAATTATGAAATCATTATTCACACTTGCAGCAATCCTATTTAGCGTTACACTTTTTGCCGGAAACGAAAAAACAAATGTTACCGACAAAGATAAAACCAGGGTAATTGAAAACATTTCTCAACTTATGGGTGGACAAGAAGTTATTTCCGCACTCGGCATCAATGGCCAGGCTGACGTTACTATTAAAGTAGATGAACAGGGAGTTATGCACGTAGAGGAAGTTCAGGCAAATGATTATTTATTGGAATATCACCTTCGTAAAAGTATTGATGGCGTAAAAATGATAGTTAGTGATTCTTTAGTAGGCAAAACAGTTTCTTTTTTTGTAAACGTTGTGCAGTCGAAATAGTGTCATCCTTTCGATTGCAAAAGGCTCTCAGAAATGAGGGCCTTTTTTGTTTACATGATTTTCAATTTAATAAAAGGGAGTTAATGATCTTTTGTTGTACTATTTTAATAAACCTTCACATAATTTAAAACTTTTTGCTGTAACTATTTAGCTGTTAAACATACTTAGGTATATTGATAGGAGATTATTCCTATCTGAACAATACCACTATTTTTTTAATATTAAAAACAATAATTATGAAAATTTATCTTTTAATCTTCGCGCTGTTTCTAACAACACTATCCTTTGCAGGTAATGATAAAACTCCCTGTAATAACAATTTAATTGTAGAGGAAATTTCTGAAAAAGTGGGCCAAAAAACACCATTTGCATCCTTCGATCTGGAGGGATATGTAACAATTTGGTTTACGGTTGATGAAAATAATATTCTACACATAACAAAGATCCAATCTGAAAATGTATTTCTCAAAAATCATGTTATGGAAACACTTGATAATGAAAAAATATTGTATCAATGCGCTGATCATACCAAAACGTATGCATTAAAATTGCATTATCTGCAATACAGTTAATCCTCCCATTTATTTAGTGCACGCCTGCCTGTTTGAAAAGTTCAAAAGGCAGGCTTGTAACTTTTTAAGTATCTTTCACAATACAATCCCATCTTCACTTCTCAGCTTCGATGAAAATCTTTATCACTGGGGGTAATCACCATCCTTTCCTCCTTTTTTGCAGAAAACTTTTCATTATCGCACCTCGTATTCAATATCCTTTCTATTTTTGTATATCAAAAGCAGACCCAGATATGGCAAACGGAAAATATAAAACATGGAGAATATTCCTGATCGTGTTCTTACTCGCAATTGGCATTGTTGGAGTATTGGGTTATTCCAAATATAAAAAAGTGGTTGCGCCAAACGTGACTACAGCAGAAAATTTTTCCTTGTATATTACCGCTAATGCCGATTTAGAATCAGTTACCGAACAATTAAAAAAGGCAAATATTTTAAAAGACGAAACATCCTTTTATTGGTGGGCAACTAAAAAGGATTTATACAAAAATTTACATCCGGGAAGGTATGTTCTTAAAAACGGAATGAGCAACCGGGAAATTGTAAACCTTCTCATGAGCGGCAGGCAAACACCGGTGAATGTTACCTTTAATAATATCAGAATAAAAAAAGACTTTGCCGGCAGAATTGGTGCACAAATTGAAGCCGATTCTATTGATTTTATCACCTATTTTGATACCACATCCTATTTTAAATCGCTGGGGCTTACCAAAGATAATTTTATGACCCTCTTCATTCCGAACACCTATGAATTATATTGGAATACCAGTGCGGAAAGTTTTATTAAAAGAATGCAAAAGGAGCACGAAACATTCTGGAACAGTGCAAGATTAAACAAAACAAAGGAAATTGGATTAACACCGGAAGAAGTGTATATTCTTGCATCCATTGTTTATTCAGAAAATGACAGAGCATCCGACGAAGCTTCCCGAATTGCCGGCGTGTATATGAATCGTTTACATAAAGGAATGAAATTGGAAGCCGACCCAACCGTAAAATTCGCAATTGGTGATTTTGCAAAAAAGAGAATTTATTTTGCGGACTTGGAAATTGAATCTCCATATAACACCTACAAATATGCCGGTCTTCCGCCGGGTCCAATACACATGCCTCCTATTAAATATATTGATGCAGTGCTTAATTATGAGAAAAATGACTACATATTCCTCTGCGGACGTGGCGATGGATCAGGACGTCATTATTTTGCAGAAACATTATCCGAACATAACAAAAACAGGGCAATGTATATACAAACGCTTAATAAATTGGGTATTCGATAAACTAAATTTAATCAGGGATATACCAGCTCAAATGATCCCGGTATTATTTGATTGAGATGGTGTTTCAAATGTTTAACATAATCATCGGCAAGCCAAATTATTGTTTGTGGAATGAGACTATCTCTGCCTGTGTCAATACAATTTTCATATTTTTCAATGGGTATATTATTCAACACAGCACAAATCCTTTTGTTTATTAAAACCCAAAGTGTTATAATATCCTGTCGCGATTCAAATTGATAATTATTTGCAGTATTCCAAAAATTCTGATCATAAATTATTTTATCATCCTGCTGGTATTGTCCTACAATAAAACGGCGCAAATTATTCTGCGCAGAATCTATCAAATGGCCTAATACTTCTTTCTTGCTCCACTTTTCCGGACTTGGTTTTGCATTAAATTCATATTCTGATATGAAATTAAATTTAGAGGGAAAATCCCGTAGTATTTGGTTCAGATCTGTAATGATGTTTTGCATATTTTAGTATTTAGTATTTAGATGTCTCTAACGTGATTATCTGATTTTGCCAAAGGGCATTTTGGTTCACTTCCATTTAAAATTCATCCAAAGTAAAAATGTAAAATGAAGTTTACCTCGAAGCAAAACCATGCTACAAACTGCCCACTTCTCAATGTTCACTTCTCACTTTTCACTGTTCACTTCTCACCGCTTACCCCACCCCCAACTTCTTCTGCATCATATTTTCAACAAATAATGCGAGTAGTTGCGGTTTATATTTTCTCCAGTTCAGATTGTTAAATGGTGCACCCAATAGAATATAACGGTCTATATGTGTTCTTATCATTTCATCTTCCACGTGTTCTCTAAAATTAATCCCGGCTATCCAGCCATCCTCAATATCGTCGAACCATTCTTCATAATAATCATCATCTCCGCCATGAAAATTTAAAACATTTTCACCTATTAAAATAAATTTAGTGATCCCATTACCAATAAATACATCTATCACATCCCGCTTTAAGAACATAATATCATTATATAAAGTATCGTTCCACTCACCAATAAATTCAATAATTGCAACACCTGTTTCGTAGTCTGCTAAAAGCACTTTTAAATAGAGCGTTGCAGAACCAAATTCATCCCAATGCGGATGTATAAAATAATTATAAATCGTATTGGTAAATTCAAATTCATTGTATTCCTTTCCAAAAAAAGGGCTTGCCTCATCTTCTTCCGATGTGTAATATTCCAGCCAATTGTAAAACGGTTCTATTTCCTGCATAACGAATATCTTCTGCCGGAAAATTATTTTGTTTTACGGAAAGAAAAAAATTTATTTTTTATAATAAAAATCCGGAATATGCGTAACTTTCACCTTCTGTATTTTTCTATCGCCTTTTTTACGCTTCCTTCCTTTAACAAAAATTCTTTTGCGGCATTATAATCAATTGCTAACGCCTCCACAAGCATTTTAGTGCCCCTGTCTACCAATTTATCGTTGCTCAATTGCATATTCACCATTTTATTTCCCTCCACTCGCCCCAATTTGATCATAACGGCTGTGGAGATCATATTTAAACAGAGTTTTTGTGCCGTTCCGCTTTTTAATCTTGTTGAACCGGTCACGAATTCCGGACCTACAATTATCTCAATTGGGTGATCGGCATTTGTTGCCATTGGAGAATCGGCATTGCAAGTGATACATCCGGTAAGAATATTATTTTCTCGGCATTTTTTCAACGCAGCAACAACATAAGGCGTTGTGCCGCTCGCTGCAATACCTATCACCACATCCACAGCGGAAATATTGTGGTTAACCAGGTCATTCCATCCTGCATCCACATCGTCTTCTGCAAATTCCACTGCTTTTCTTATTGCCGCATCACCTCCTGCAATAAGTCCTATTACCAAACCCTGTTCCACTCCAAAGGTAGGAGGGCATTCGCTTGCATCCACCACACCCAACCTGCCTGAAGTGCCAGCACCCATATAAAATAGTCGTCCGCCACTTAACATTTTATCACTAATTGCATCCACTAATTTTTCAATATTTGCTATAACCTTTTCTATGGCAAGTGGAACAGTTTTGTCTTCTGCGTTCATATTTTGCAGAATTTCTGTGGTGCTCATTTTTTCAAGATGATCGTATTTTGAGGTTTGTTCTGTTATTTTTAGCATAACCTGAGAATTCATTACAAAATAAGTGATTTTAAATTTACAAAACTTTAATTTTGAATAATTGTTTTCACTGTAAATATAACGTTATGGAAAAGAAGAATTACAGCAATGGAACTGTTACCGTAGTGTGGCAACCAAAACTTTGTATACATTCCGGTAATTGTGTAAGAGGATTAAACAGCGTTTTTAACTCAAGACAATCGCCCTGGATTAATATGGATGGAGCAGATTCAGAAGCTATTATTGCGCAGGTAAAAAATTGTCCTTCCGGAGCCTTATCCATTATAATGAATGAAGATATTGTAAAGGATAAATCGGATATTTAATTTCCAAACCTTCCGAAAGCGGCCATTATAGAAATGCCAAACCCTCCCGGTGCACTCAATAATTCAAAATCGTCGGCAGCGGCTGTAGCGGGGTTTATGGCGCGATTCACATCACCATAATCTGTTTCCACCAAATTCAAATGATAATATGGTTTAATAAGCAGGCCCGCCCTTTCGGTTAAGGGCACACCAACTTGTATAAAAAATTCTGCCGCAGGTGAAAATGATTTAATAATGTCGGTATAATTTTCATTCTCAATATCCGCTGCCGGACCTACACGGGATTCTATTTTTTCAGAACCAAGTGTTTGATTATACCCAAGCGCCAACATAAAATCGGTGGAGTTGAGAAAATTATAGGCAAGTGCAAAATTCCATACACCAAATTTATATTTCAGATCGCGCTGCTGATTTATTCCTGATGCATCAATTCCGCTCGCAGAAACTTCCGCACCGCGCCAGGCATATCCAATATCAAAAATTACCTTCGAGCCTCCTCCAAAATGCAAATCCAATCCATCGATATAATGTGGGTAATCCATAGTTTTATCAAGATAGGCCCTGGTTTCATTATATCGGTCAATTACAAAATCTAATTTTTCAGATTTAAAAATATTCCCGTTATAGCCAACGCTGAAATAGCCAAGCTGTGCAAATACAGGACAAATTGCACCGGAAATCAACAGGAACAGTATACTTTTGCGCATTGGGTTCAATTTTTAGCTAAGTTAAGAAAAAAAAATATGCGGGAAGATATTCAGATGCGAAATGCTGTTGATGTAATTACAACATACACCGGAGAAGGTCCGCTGCAAATGCATATTAAAAATTATTGCCGTGAAAATAAAAACATTGGATCTAAGGACAGGAAAATTTTATCGGAATTGGTATATGGATTTTTTCGGATAAAAGGAAACAAAATTATTGAGGATATTACTCCATTTATTGTCGCAGCTGCAGAAAACTCAGAATTGTTAACCGATTTTACAATGCATTGGAAAAACAAAGTTGAAACAATCGCAATATATCAGGAATCTGAAAAACAAGACTATTTTCCATTATTTTCAAAAGTTTCGAAAAGTATTGAAACTAAATCCTTTATGCAATATCTGCAACAAAAACCAAAAATATTTATTCGGTGTAACGTGGAAACACTGCAATTGGTGATGGAGGAGTTAATGTTATTAGGATATGAATTTACAATAAAAGAAAATATAATTGTATTTGAAAAAAATTATCCCCTCGATACTTTAAATAGTTTTGAAGATGGTTTATTCGAAATACAGGATATTGCATCTCAACATGTTGCCGAATTATTTCAACCTAAAAAAAATGAGGCCTGGTGGGATTGTTGTGCTGGTTCCGGTGGAAAGAGTTTAATGTTGCTGGAAAAAATGAAACAGATACAATTGTTTGTAAGCGATTCTCGTGCGAGTATTATTCAAAATCTGAAAGACAGATTTGAACGTCACGATCACACAAACTATACTTCCTATATTCTAGATCTGGAAAAAGTTACCGAAAAGGATCTCATAAAGATTCCGCAGTTCAATGCAATAATTGCAGATGTTCCCTGCAGCGGTTCCGGAACCTGGGGAAGAACACCGGAGTGGTTGTCTTTTTTTACGGAAGATAAACTAAATGAATATATTTTAAAACAACGTAACATTATTTCTACAATAACCGATAAATTATTGCCGGGTGGAAAAATTATTTATATTACCTGTTCAGTTTATGCAGACGAAAATGAAAAAAATGTTTCGTGGTTCACAGAAAACTTACCACTCAAATTAGAACAACAAAAATATTTTCAATTTTCGAGGGAGGGTGGTGATACTTTATTTGGAGCGGTTTTAATTAAGGTGTGAACGCGGTTTTCTTTTTTTACCCGCTTATTTGGATTGAAAAAGTAGCCTCGAAAACAAGAATCTTTATTTTCAAAACCACATTATCCATTACTTTTGGCTGTTTATTCGTGCATTCGTGGCTAACTTTTTCACCCGTATTATGGACAAAAAAAAGGGTTGCCACGAATGCACGAATGAACAGCCGAAGGAAAGGGTTGTTTGTGGTCTTAATTTTTTTTTTAATCGTGCATTCGTGGCTAATTTTTTCATCCGTATTATGGACAAAAAAAAGGGTTGCCACGAATGCACGAATGAACAGCCGAAGGAAAGGGTTGTTTGTGGTCTTAATTTTATTTATTTATTTTTTTCGTGCATTCGTGGCTAATTTTTTCATCCGTAATACAGACAAAAAAAAGGGTTGCCACGAATGCACGAATGAACAGCCGAAGGGAAGGGTTGTTTGTGGTCTTAATTTTTTTTTTAATCGTGCATTCGTGGCTAATTTTTTCATCCGTATTGTGGACAAAAAAAGGTTGCCACGAATGCACGAATGAACAGCCGAAGGGGAAGGGTTGTTTGTGGTCTTAATTTTTTTTTTTAATCGTGCATTCGTGGCTAATTTTTTCATCCGTATTGTGGACAAAAAAAAGGGTTGCCACGAATGCACGAATGAACAGCCGAAGGGAGGGGTTATGTTCTGAATTTTATTTAATTATTACCTTACACAGGGTTACTTCGGCAACTGTGGCAAAGATATTTGGTAGTTCCCCGAAGTGCCGAAGCAACTCTTGACATCAAAAATACAAAACAATAACCCCCTGCTTTAGCAGGTGGAAAAACAGCACCCACGTGTCACGGGCTTTAGCCCAATCGAAAATGATTAGGAGAGGTAAGGACCTTCCTTAATCACGAAAAAAACCTTCATTAACTATATGACAAAGATGTTGATGAAATTTAATTTATCTTCCCGTAAACAATATCCAAAATTTCCTTTTCCAACTTCTCCGCTTCTGCAACAATTTTTTCCCCGGCAGATATTTTATTTGCCGCAAGTTCTTTGTCGCTCAGTCCACTAGCATTTATTTTCACATTTAAAAATGCACCTATCACAGCTGTTCTTGCACAAAGTGCACCAACTCCCGCATCGCTCACCGAATTCGGGTTTCCAATTTCAGCCATTGCTTTAATGGTTAGCATACTTTCCAAACTCAGTTCCATTACTTTAAAAGGAATATTAATTGCATTTAAAGTAGCATCCTGAATGCCTTTTTTTCTCGCTGCTTTTTCTTCCTCAGTTCCTTTAGGTAATGAAAAAGCAAACATGATCTGATTAAATGCATTGGTATCCTCATCCACCATCTTCAATAATTTGTCTTTTAACTGTTGCCCTTTTTCTGCATGGTCTGAAAATTCTTTCCACCTCTCGTCCCATCCTTTTTTATGAGAAGATAAATTTGCAACCATAGTTGCTAAACTAATTCCAAGCGCACCAACATAAGCAGATATACTTCCTCCGCCCGGGGCAGCACTTTCACTTGCAGTTTCGTTTGCAAATGCGGTCAAACTCATAGAAATTAATTTTCCATGTCTTTCCTTTCCCCACAATTTATATTCAATTATTTTATCTTCCGGATTAAAATCATTTAATTCATCCAGACCCATACTTTTTATTGCGATTTTTATTAATTCTTCTTCACTTACACCGGTACTTCTGTTTTGTTTTTCCAGAAAATATTTTCCGGCATCCAACATACATTGCAAAGGAATTAATCCGACTAATTCGCTTCCTGTAACACGCATTCCTCTTAAAGCTGCGCTTTTTACTGCTTCATCAAATGCAATATGAACAGGAGTGATATTGATATTGATAAGATTCATACTTACCTGCGCAATTCCATATTCTTCAATAAACCAACCAATTGCTTTTACACTTTTACAGGAACCCGAAATTCTTATTTCATTACCGGCAGCATCTTTTTTTCCGGAGGGATCCACTCTTCCGTTTTCGCGCAAATCAAAGGCAATTGAATTAGCGCGGCGAACACTTGTTGTATTTAAATTCACATTAAATGCAACCAAAAAATCACGAGCGCCAATAATAGTATTTCCACTTTTTGGATTAAAAACAGCTTCTCCGAAATCAGGTTTCCATTCCGGAAGTTTTATTTTTTGTTCTATACCTTCATATTCTCCTGCTCTCACATTTGCAAGATTTTTTCTTTCCGTATTGCTTGCAGCACTTTCGTATAAATACACTGGAATATTTAATTCTTCTGCAACACGTTTCCCTAATTTTTTTGCACAATCAATACAATCCTGCATAGTTGCATTAGCTACCGGAATAAAGGGACAAACATCCGTTGCGCCCATTCTCGGGTGTTCACCGTGATGTTTGCGCATATCAATAATTTCCGATGCTTTTTTTATGCCGCGAAAAGCAGCTTCTACTACATCAGTTTCATTTCCAACCAACGTAACAACCGTTCTGTTGGTAGCTTTGCCCGGATCAACATCTAATAATTTAACTCCTTCCACCGATTCAATGGCATCCGTAATTTGTTTGATGATGCTCTTATCGCGCCCTTCACTAAAATTTGGAACACATTCGATAACTTTCTGCATGCTGATTTTTTTTTCAAAGATAAACAGCTATTTATTATTATAATGTTTACTTTATAGCCAATTCCCACTGCTATAAAAACCCTGAAAAGTATATGTACACTGCATTCCGTAGCTTTCTATAGATAACAAACGACAAGACGCTAAATTGCGTAAATTCGCAAAAAAGTTTCGAAACCCTTTGAATGAACCAAAATTCCCCTATATATTTGCACTCCCTAAAGGGAAAATCACAATCTGCGAGAGTAGCTCAGCTGGTAGAGCACGACCTTGCCAAGGTCGGGGTCGCGAGTTCGAATCTCGTCTCTCGCTCAGTTTTTTAGGCACGGTCTACCACCGTGCCTCTGTTTTCTCACCCGCCCGGGTGGTGGAATTGGTAGACACGCAGGACTTAAAATCCTGTGGGCAGCAATGCTCGTGCGGGTTCAATTCCCGCCCCGGGTACAGCCTCTGAGCAATCGGGGGCTTTTTTGTTTATAGTTGGGTATAACTAAAATGCCAATTGGTCTTTTTATAAATGTTAGTAGCCCTAAAGAGTCCATTATCGAACCAATTGGTATAGAGAGTGAAAGAGTTACATAAAATTTGTATCTGAATTTCTGTTAAATGCATCTTTTTAGTAATAAATCGTTTTCCAAACAACCAGATGGTTGAACCTCCTTTTTAGTAAGATTTTGTCAATAATTATAACGTTTTTTTGAATTTAAATTGAAGCCCCCTGGCATATTAGATGAAAAACCGGAAAACATCATTAAATTTGGTATTAATCAACCAGATAATGAAAAGGTTAACCATATTTATTTTCCTTCTTTCAAATGTTTTTGTTGGCCTGTCCCAAGCTCCTGAAATTGAATGGCAGAATACTATTGGTGGAAGTTTGATGGACAATCTCCAATCTGTTCAACAGACGACAGATAGTGGTTTTATTTTAGGTGGATATTCTAATTCTACTAATACGGGAGACAAAAATGAAATCGGAAATGGTAGCGAGGATTATTAGGTAATTAAACTTGATAGTTTAGGTAACATTCATTGGCAAAAAACCATCGGCGGTAATTTCGATGATATATTAACAAGCCTTCAGCAAACTCCTGACAAAGGTTTTATTATTGGAGGCTCTTCATTTTCAAATATTTCAGGAGATAAAACTGAATCGACCATAGGTATATTAGGTCGTAATGATTTTTGGGTAGTAAAACTGGACTCTGTAGGCAATATTGAATGGCAAAATACAATCGGAGGGGATTCCTATGACGACTTATCCAGTATTCAACTAACCTTTAATGGAGGTTATATTTTAGCAGGTTCTTCACTTTCCGGTATCTCTGGAGCCAAAACCGAAACTAATTTCGGGCAGGATGATTATTGGATAGTTAAGGTTGATAGTTTTGGAAATATTATTTGGCAAAAAACTATTGGCGGCAGTTCTGTTGATTTTTTAACTGCAATTATGCAGACCTTTGAAGGCGGTTTTATTGTAGGTGGTTACTCAAATTCGGAAATTTCAGGAAATAAAACTGAAGATAATATAGGCAATAGCGATTATTGGGTGATTAAACTCTATCCTGAAGTTTGCATATCTCCTGTAACATATTATATTGATAATGACGAGGACGGTTTTGGCAGCTACTTAGATACTATATTAGCGCGTGTTCCAATAGAAGGGTATGTAACAAATGTATGGGATTGTGGTGATACAAATGCGGAAATCTATCCAGGGACATCAGAAATTTGTAATGGAATTGATGACAATTGTAATTTTTTTATTGATGATGGCCTATCCTTTTATAATTATTATTTAGATGATGATAATGATGGCTTTGGCAATATTCTTTTGCAGTTAACTTCTTGTATTAACGTCCTACCTTCCGGTTATTCTGTTGACAGCACAGATTGTGATGATACCAATAATATGATACATCCTGGAGGAATTGAGATTTGTAATACAATAGATGATAATTGTAATGTTTTTATTGATGAAGGACTCACGGAATTTAAATTATTTAATGATGACGACAATGATAATTATGGAAATTTGTTAATAGATACTCTCACTTGTTTAAGTGAGATTTTTGGATTTGTTATTGATTCTACAGACTGCGATGATTCAAACCCGAATATATATCCTGGAGCAGTTGAAATCCAAAACACTTTGGATGATAATTGCAATGATATAATCGACGAAGGGTTTAATGGCATAGTTGATTTGCCTGTTGAAAAGTTTCAACTTTTTCCCAACCCAAATATTGGAGAATTTGAAATTGTAATGCAAAATTTATACTCGAGTTCTTTGCTTATTAAGGTTTTTAATTTGATGGGGGAAATAGTTTATTCTAAAAAGTTTGAACCCAATGAAAAATTAATTATTTGCTTACCCTTTTCATTCAATGTAATGGCAGAAGTGGCAATTTACATTAATAATATTTACCTAAGTCAAATTATTAATGTATTGCAATAATTTCTTAAACCTAATATTTAAACAATATGAAAACGATATTAATTGCAATTTTATTATTGTTTCAGGTTATCTTGAACGCCCAAGTTGACCAATTCAAATCTTTAAATTTGGACTATCTATTTACTGCATCGCCTTCCACCTATGCAACAGGCAATGTTACTCTTCAATTTACCCCTATTGGTGGAGCGAAAACATTTACAACAAGCTTGGCGATTTCAGGAACCTCAGGTAACACTTTTGCGCTCGAAACAAGCGGTTTTGTTTACGATGCAACAAATGGCAGAATTGGTATAAATAATTCCGCTCCATCATATTTATTTGATATGATAGCACCATCAACAACCGGATAATATTATACACATCGAAGACCGGGAATGAGTGGATCTAATCCGATTTCTTTGTTGATCGACTTTCAGGATAGCGATATCAATTGGGGTTTAATCGATGGCGACAACATTACCACCATAAAGTTGAGGTCTAATGGCGTTTCTTTTATTCAAAATCATTTCATAGTGGGCGACAGTGCAAACGATATGATTAATCCTCAATTTAAAGTTGTTGGCATTCAGGACTATTCCGATGGAAACACTAGTTGGGTGAATTACCAAAGCACAGTTCAACATCATTCAGATACCAATGGCGAATCAGCTTCTATAGGTTTTGGGGTTGATAATACAAAAAGTACCATCGGAGGATATATCAGTTTTGTGCGCACTGCAAACCCAAGTAAAGGCGGATTGCATTTCGGAGTCTATAATAGTGCAGGAACTTCCATTGACGATGTGCTTACACTAGATGCCGGCCAGGTTACTTTCAACAAACAAACAGCTTCCAGAATTGCTGTTTTAAATTCCTCTAAAAATTTAATCTCAGGTACATTAGGTTCCGGATTATCTCTCAGCTCAGATATACTTGCCATGGATATTAACGGGCTTACGGAAGAAACTAATGTTGACAGAAATGCAGATTATGTTGCCATTTATGATGCATCGGCGGGAACAATTGATAAAACTAAAACTTCAAATCTATCTTTGGGAATAACTTTACAAGGGGTTTAAAATGATATTACGCCAATTGACGATGATGATTATTATATTGGTGCAATTCCGCAAATTACAGGCACAACAGCAAATATTAATAAAGTATTTATTCCAAAATCTGGGATTGTAAAAGCTGTTTACGTTTATTTTGTAAATGGCATAACGGCAGCCGGCGGCGATCTTTCAACAATTTTCTTGAAGATTAATAATACGATATTTGTTAATTTAGGAACTGTCGCGAATAATACTGCCCTAAGTTTAGTAAGCAATACCGGCTTAGCCCAAGCAGTTAGCCAAGGTGATTATCTTGAAATTAAATGGGAATGTCCCGACTGGACAGGAGCTGCACCTGAAGGAGTTAAAGTTGCTTTTGTTGTTTATATGGATTAAACCCGGAATAAGCAATGGAAGTAGCAACAAATTGTTGTTTGTAATAAAGTCAAATGTTTCTAGCCAATAACATGCGATTTCCAATTGCTTGCTATTCAGGATAAGCCCTGATTAAGCATTGAAATCCTTCTAAAATAATTTTTCAAAATAAAGGTAAATGTTGCAAGCTTGTAAAACATGCGTTTCAAATTGCATGCTAATCAGGGCGAGCACAACTAAATCAATAGGTTAGTTGATTTTTAAAAGTCTATTGATTAATTTGTGCTAATGCAACAAATTCCATTTTCGGCCGCCTACTTAAAACAGCAAGCGGACATATTGTTACACTCGCCTATTGGAATCAAAAAGAAATTGTTTCACATGATGAAATTCCTTATTTTGAGAAAACGTAAAGGAGATTGTTATTTGTTTTATTATTACAATTTACTGTAAAATAATTTTTTGTGTTTCAATGATATTGTAATTTTCATCGCTGAAAATTACAAGATAAATACTTTTTGCAAAGGTTTCTAAAATATTACCGCACTGAATGTCTAATTTTGAATTACTATCCAACAGATTTAATGTTTTTGCATTTAATATTAATTCACCCTTCGGCAACATTGGTTTTCACAATACCCATTTTCAAAAAAACAAAAACCTGCAATTATTCATGTGCAGTTGTTTCACACTATTTCACTATTTTCAATTACTTACTTGCCGGCTTCTGCAATACATGAATTTGGTTTTACAACTAAATAGAGTCTGTCCATAGAGTTAGCAATTTCGATGTGATTTTGCAATGTATTTTAAACTCTGCTGATTTTGCTGCAATTTAAATAGATTTTTTACTTAAATGTATAAATATTCGCCTTCCCTCCAGTTGAAAAAGACCTTTCCCTTACATTTTGGGGTTTAAAAAGCAGACTAATCCCACTTTTAATTAAATATTTTATTGATAACCTTATTTCATTTGCATTATAAATCTCGTAGTCATTATTCGAATATTATATCCAATTGCACTCCACATTA
>Ga0163152_10001118_pt1 | contig 43472 bp, 41 predicted proteins | sample OliLakLV19MP8IB2_FD_148635 | JGI IMG/M metagenome (GOLD analysis project Ga0163152, IMG submission 148635) | Freshwater microbial mat bacterial communities from Lake Vanda, McMurdo Dry Valleys, Antarctica - Oligotrophic Lake LV.19.MP8.IB-2 | ecosystem: Environmental > Aquatic > Freshwater >...
CACATACAACGACGCGGCGACGGCCGTCATGCGCGCACGGTTCCCGCCCTTCCAGCAATACCTGCGCCCGCTTCTCACGACCGGCGACGTGTACCTCTACGAAATCGTCGCCTGGCCCAACTGAGATCACGCTCGCAAGGCCCTGTCTATTTGTTTCACAGGAGACACGGAGATGGGGAGAAGTCCGATACCGTACCGAGTGGCGTCCGGTGACGCGGGGTTGAGGGCCCGGCGTTGCCGAGCCACGTCGCCCATGCCGCCGACGCCAAGAAGGCCGACGATCTCATACGGACCGATGCGGGCGCCCGCGCTATCTGACCTTGCGCTTGCCGCCGCGGCGCGGCGCGATCGCGCGCGCCATGTCCTCGTAGATGGTTCGCCGGGGCCCGAATGTGACGATTTCCGCGCCGGCGCTGTCGGGCCGATAGATGATCCGGTGTCGACCGACCCTCAGGCTCCAGTAGCCGTCCAGTTCCCGCTTGAGTGGTTTGCCGCAGCCGGGGTCCGACAGGATGTCGGTCAGCGCGTCGCGGACCTTGCGCTTCAACTCCGGATGGAGCCGGCGAATCACGTCCCGGACCCGGCTGGGAACTTTAAGCGTGCGCGCGGACATCGCCGACCCTATTTGCCGAGGAGGTCGTCGAGCGAGTAGCGCCTGCGGGTGCGGGCCAGGCTGCGAATGCCGCGCCGAATCTCGCCGACCAGTTCGGCATCCCTGAGGATTTCCGTCGTCTCGTGCCACCCCTCGTACTCGTGAGCGCTCACGATCATCGCGACCGCGGTGCCGTTACGTGTAATCGTGATGGACTCGTCCCGCCGGTCGACCACATCCACCAGCTCGCTGAGCTTCGCCTTGACGGCGGACAATGGCAGGATTCTCACAGGGCCTCCTCGCAGTTGGTCTGAATTCAGCCTAATCGTAACATTGTCGACTCTGTTTTTTTCACAGGAGACACGGAGATGGGGAGAAATCCTACTATGCTGAGTGGCGTCCGGTGACGCCGGGCCCTCAACCCCGCGCCCCTGCCGTGTCTCCGTGCCTCCCTGTGAAAACACTAGCTCGCGCCGCCTCTGGGTGCGGTCAGGTACGCGACGGCGCCGGTCAACGAAAAGACCATCATCAGCGCCGCGCCGATGAGTGATACGGCGAGCGCAGATTCGAGCGGGAGGCCAAGGCGACTGAAGTAGACGCTGAACGTCGCCTCGCGCACACCAAAGCCGTTCACCGAAATCGGCGCCATCTGGATCACAAACGAGAGCGGCACCAGGATCGCCAGGTGGGCGATGGGAATCGGCACGCCGAGCGCAAACGCGATCGCCGCGTAAAAGCCGACCAGCATCGCCTGCACGACAACCGCGCCCACCAGGCCAAGTCCCAACGCACCCGGGGCGCTGCGGAACTTCGCCAGCGCCGTGACCAGCCACGAGATACGCTCCCCGACCCACTCCTGATGGAGTGCCTTGAGCGGGTGGAGCATCCGGCCCACCCCTTCGGGCCACATGATGATCGGGACGGCAACGCCGACGCCTGCCAGGCAACCCACCCAGAGCAGCGCCGCGCCCCACGGGCCGATCGTGTCTGCCGCCCGCGCGGTCACCGACGCACCCACGGCCGCCACAAAAACCAGCCCCAGCAATCCGATGCCACGGTCCACGAGGACGACGGTGGTTGCCAGCGTCTTTGACCCGGCCGCGCCGGCCGTGTCACGAATCCGGATGACGTCCCCGCCGATGTTCGATGGCAGGAAGTTGTTGAAGAACGTGGCCACCAGATACGACCGCACAAGAGCGGTCGTGCGGGCGACGATGTGTTGGGCGCGCAGGAGGAGGCCCCAGCGCCAGGCGCTCACGACGACCATCAACAGATACAAGGCCAGCGCCGCCGCCAGCCAGGTCCAGGAGGCCGTACGCGCGATCGCCCAGAGGCGCTCGACGTCGACCCTCGAGAAGAGCACGTAGAGCAGGCCGCCGGAAATCAGTCCTTTGGCCACCCAGAGCCAGGGCCGCCGTTGTACACGCGGGGGATTCACAGCGATGTATCCTACAGGGGCTTTTTACGGCATGCACATTCTCATGATCGCGCCCGAGCCGTTTTTTGAGCCTCGAGGCACACCGTTTTCAGAATTTCACCGCATTCGCGCGTTGACCACCCTCGGCCATACGGTCGACCTGGTGACCTATCCCTTTGGGAAAGACGTCGATTTGCCCGGACTCCGGATCATCCGCAGCCTCAAGCCGCCATTTGTGTCCCGCGTGAAGATTGGGCCTTCCTGGGCCAAGGTGCCCCTCGACGCGCTGCTGGCCCTGACGTCCCTCCGGATGGCACTGACCCGCAAATACGACGTCATCCACTCCCACGAAGAAGGCGGCGCCATCGGCATCGTCCTCGCCGGACTCCTCCGCAAACCACATCTCTACGACATGCACTCGAGCCTGCCGCAACAGATCAGCAACTTCGGCTACGGCAAGGCGACGTGGCTGGCGAAGGGTTTCGAATGGGTCGAACGCTTGATGCTCAAGCGATCGCAGGCGGTCATCGTGATTTGCCAGGATCTGGAAGACACGGTCAAGGCCCTCGGCGTGAACGTGCCTACCGTGTTGATTGAAAACGCGTCGGGCACCGCGCCGCTCCTTGGCGCGGGACTTGGCGTCCGCCGGTCCCTGGGTCTCGACGCCGACACACCGGTGGTGTTGTACACGGGGACCTTCGAGGCCTATCAGGGACTCGACTTGTTGTACGGCGCGATGCGCCACGTCCTGGCGACCACGCCATCGGCGCGCCTGGTGATGGTCGGCGGTGATCCCGACCAGGTGGCGGCGGCGCGAAAGGCGGCCGCCGCAGCGGGGCTTCGTGAGTCGGCCATCTTTACCGGTCAACGACCTGCTGAGGAGATCCCCGCGTTTTTGGACGCGGCCAGCGTCCTGGTGTCCCCGCGATCGAGCGGCACCAACACACCGCTCAAGATCTACCAGTACCTTCGCTCGGGACGCCCCATTGTGGCGACGCGCCTTCGGACGCATACGCAGGTACTCGACGATGACGTGGCGATTCTGGTGGCGCCCACGGCGGAGGGGCTGGCCGGAGGGATTGTGCGGGCGTTCACCGACGCGACCGTGCAGGCACTCGGCGCAAACGCGCAACACCTGGCGAATACGAAATACAGCGACGAGGCATTCATCAGCAAGACCAAACGCGTGTACGAGGTGCTGGTCCAGTGAACCGACAGCACTACAGCTACACGCACTACGCGAATCGTCAGGTCGCCGAGGGTTTTGACTCGCTGCGGTTCAGCGGTCCCATTGGCGAGATGCTGCTTGAGACGCAGGAGCGTTTGCTGATGGATGCGATCGCGCCGCTAGCGACGCATCCAGTGCCTGGCCGGCCTTGCCTCGGTGTGCACGTGCTCGATGTCGGCACGGGCACGGGGCGCGCGGCCATTGGACTGGCGCGTGCCGGTGCCACGGTGGTGGGCGTGGATGCGTCGGCCGAAATGCTTGATGTGGCGCGAGACCGGGCCGCGGCGATCACCGATCCGCCGTTGGACATCACGTTTGATGTGGGGGATGCCCACGCCTTGCCGTTTCCGTCCGAACATTTCGACGTGGCCGTGTCGCTGCGTGTATTGATGCACACGCCGGACTGGCGGCGCTGTGTCGGCGAGTTGTGCCGTGTGTCGAAGCAGCGGGTCGTTGTGGACTTTCCGGCGCTCTCGAGCGCCGCGGCGCTTGAGAGTCTCGTGCGTCACGGCCGTCGCGCGTTTGGTGCCAAGGTCGAATCGTACCGCGTGATGTCGGAGCGCGCGGTCCGTGCGGCGTTTACGGCGCAGGGCTACCGGGTCATCCACGTCCATCGGCAATTTGTGTTGCCGATTGCTGCGCACAAGGCGATGGGCTCTCGTGGCTTCACACAGGGACTCGAGCGCGGGCTGGCCGCAGTCGGGTTGTTGTGGTTGCTGGGGTCACCCGTGACGGTGGTGGCTGAGCGATGAGGGCACTGGTCACGGGCGTGACGGGATTTACAGGCGGTCATCTCGCACGACGACTCCGGCACACCCATGGTGATACCGTCCGCGTCCTGGTCAGGAACGAGGCGCAGGCGACGGTGTTTCGCGACGAGGGTTTCGAGGTCGCGATGGGCGATCTCACGGATGAAGGCAGCCTCCAGGCCGCGTGTGCGGGCATGGACGTGGTCTACAACATCGCGGCGCTGTATCGCACGGCGGGCCTGCCGTCGTCGACCTACCGCGCGGTGAACGCCCTTGGAGTGGCGGCCATCGTTCGCGCGGCGGCGGCCGCCGAAGTTCGACGTGTCGTCCACTGCAGCACGGTCGGCGTCCACGGCGACATTGAACATCCGCCGGCCGGCGAAGACGCGCCGCTCAAGCCCGGCGACGTGTATCAGGAAACCAAACTCGAGGGCGAACAACTCGGGCGCGAGGCGGCGGCCGCTGCCGGCATCGAGCTGGTGATCGCCAGGCCCACCGGTATTTACGGGCCCGGAGATCGTCGCCTGTTCAAACTGTTTGGTGGTGTGGCGAAGGGACGGTTTCTGCTGCTCGGCACGGGCGAGATCTTCTACCATCTCACGTACGTGGAAGACCTGTGTGACGGTTTCCGGTTATGCGCGACCGTGCCCGGCGCTGCCGGACGCACGTACATCCTTGCCGGCGGGGACGTGACCACCTTGCGCGAACTCATCACCATCACCGCGTCTGTGGCCAGGGTGACGCCCCGACTGCTGCGGTTGCCGGTGTGGCCGGTGTGGATGGCCGGCGCGGCCTGTGAAGCGATCTGCGCGCCGTTTGGCATCTCCCCGCCGATCTATCGCCGCCGTGTGGACTTTTTCACCAAGAGCCGTGCGTTCGACATCACCCGCGCGAAGACCGAGCTGGGCTTTGCGCCGGCCGTGACCTTGCGCGACGGAATCGGCCGAACACTGGAGTGGTACCGTGCAGAACGATGGATCTAAACGCGACATTCCGCGCGCACAAGACCAGCTGTTTGCCGAGGGCGGCGCACGGGCGAAATATTCGTCCCTGATTGTCGGCGTGCCCGGATGGGCCGCGCTGATCAAGTACGAGCTGGTCGTGATGTTGTCCCAGTGGGTCCCTGGAGCCCTGGGACTCGCGCTGCGCAAGTTCCTCTATCCCATCCTCCTGGGGAACTGCGGCCGCAATGTGGTGTTCGGCCAGGGCGTCGTCCTCCGGCATCCGCACAAGATTCACATCGGCGACAACGTCGTCATTGACGACAACTGTCTGCTTGATGCCAAGGGCGACGTCAATCAGGGCATTCGTATTGGCAACGGGGTGTTCGTCGGCCGCAACAGCATCCTCTCGTGCAAAAACGGCGACATCACCCTGGCCGACGGTGTGAACATCGGATTTAATTGCGAAGTGTTCTCGGCCGGCACGGTCACCATTGGCAAAGACACCCTGCTGGCCGCCTACGCCTACCTCATCGGCGGCGATCACGACTTCAGCGACAAGACCGTTGCGGTGAATACACAACCCCGTCGCGCGGCCGGTATCACTGTCGGCAGCGGCGTCTGGATCGGCGCCGGTGCCAAGGTCCTTGACGGCGTTCAAATCGGCGATCGCGGAATCATTGGCGCTGGAGCCGTGGTCAGGTCGTCGGTCCCCGAGGGTGCCACGGCCGTGGGTGTTCCCGCGCGACTGGTCTGACGATGGCGCGAATTGCGGTTGTGACGTCATCTCCGCCCAACGTTGAGGGTGGGCATCTTGTCATCGCGCGGTCGCTGGTTCAGGCCCTCAATGCACACGGGCACCACGCGAGTCTGGTGACCACGCCGTCGTATCAGTTCGGGAATCAGGCGCGCGAGTATTGGGACACGTGGCGCACGAACGTGCGCACCATCGACGGCAAGGTGGTTAACCACGTCATCACCACGCGGTACCCGTCCTACGCGGTGCGGCATCCTTCACACGTGTGCTGGCTCAATCACACGATGCGCGAGTACTACGACCTGTGGGACCCGTTCTGCGCCAGGCTGTCACCGCAAGGACGTCTAAAGGAAGGTGTTCGCCGCCAGTTGATTCACGCGGCGGACTCGCACTTCTTCTACTGGCACGTCAAGCAGATGTACGCGCAGTCGAAGACGATTCAGGCGCGCCTCCGCCGCTGGAATCGCACGTCGTCGACCGTGTTGTATCCGCCGGCACCCCCGCGCGCGTATCGCTGCGAGGCATTTGAGCCATTTCTGTTTGTCGTTTCGAGACTGGCGCCGCTCAAACGCATCGATCTCGTGTTGAACGCGCTGGCGACGCCGGCGGCACAGGGCGTGCGTTGTGTCATTGCGGGGGAAGGGGAGGCGCACGCGTCGTTGACCGCCCTGGCTACACGACTCCAGCTCAAGGACCGCGTCACGTTTGTCGGCCGCATTACCGATGACCAGTTGGTTGACTACCTGGGGCGATGCCGCGCTGTGGCGTTTGTCCCCTTGCAGGAAGACTACGGTTTTGTGACGGCAGAGGCGTTTGCCTCCGGCAAACCCGTCATCACGACCACCGATAGCGGTGGTCCTGCCGAATTGGTCATCGACGGCACCAACGGCCGCACCGTCGCTCCGACCGCCGACGCCCTGGGCGCGGCCATTGCAGAGGTGATGAGTGACTCGGCTCGCGCTGAACGGCTTGGCCAGGCGGCGCGCTCCACGGCCGAAGGGATGCGGTGGTCGGACGTGGCCGCGACGCTCGGACGCCCCCTATAATCGTTGCTGAATCATGTCGTACCGAACTCCACTCGAACAACGCGTCGCCAAAAAGGCCACCCAAGCCATCATTGAGCACAACCTTATCGAAGATGGCGACCGCGTCATGGTCGGGCTGTCGGGAGGCAAAGACAGCTGGGCGCTCATCCAGATTCTCGACGTGCTGCAGAAACGCGCGCCGATTGACTTCTCGCTGTGCGCCATCAACGTCAACTCCGGCTACGCGGGTTTCAAACACGACGTCGTGTCGCAGGCGTGCAAAGAGCGCGGCTGGGAGTTGCACATCGAGCACACGACGATTGGCGCCATCATGGACGACATTCTCGACGAAGGCGAAACGCCGTGCTCCTTGTGCGCACGACTGCGCCGCGGCGTGCTGTATCGTCTGGCCAACTCCGTCGGCGCGACAAAAATTGCCCTCGGACATCACCTCGATGATTTTGTCGAGACGTTGCTCCTGAACGTGTTTTTCCAGGGCTCGCTCAAAGCCATGCCGGCGCGACTCACCTCCGACAACGGCAAATACATCGTCATCCGTCCGCTCGTGTATGTCACTGAGGCTGAGGCGCGCGCATACACGGCGGAGAATAATCTGCCGGTGATTGGGTGCTGTTGCCCGGCCTGCGGCGATCTGAGTCTCAAGCGCCAGCGCCTGAAGCGCATGATTGCCGAGATGGAACTCGAACATCCCGAGATCAAGAACTCGATGATCAAGGCGATCGGCAACGTGCAGCCGCGACACCTGCTCGACACCCGTCTGCATCCGGTGGCCCAGGCGGCTGCGGCCTTGACCGCCGGGTAACTGTGTTCGCGATCGGACAGGGCCTGCCGGTATCGATCGGCGTCTTTCAAGCCGATAGGCAGGTGTCATCGGTCAATGACGGACCGGTCACGATCGTGGTCGACGGAAAGCTGGAGGAGTAATGACGAAGATCGTACGCGCTGGACTGCTGGTCGCGCTGGTGGCCATTTCAACAAACGCGGCGGCGCAATCGCGCCCGCTGGTCACTGAGGATCCCGAGACGGTGGGTCCGGGCCAGATGCTCGTGGAGGCCGGGATCGATTATTCAAAGGACGCGCGGTTTCCCGCCTCGGGACTCCAGGGTAATCTGTTGCGCCTTGGCACGTTCGGGCTCAGCATCGGCATCAGTTCCATCGCGGAAGTTCAGCTCGATGGTGGCGTCCGCAACCGCCTGTCGATCACGAATCGATTCAACGCGCCGCTGAGCGACATGTTGACGACGACGGGCGACAACACCAGCGACGTCGAGGACGTCGTCATCGGCACCAAGATCCGATTCCTGACCGAAGGCGTCAACCGCCCATCGATGGCGCTGCGTTTTTCCACGCGGTTGCCCAACGCCGGCAACGAGAGCGGCCTTGGCACCGACACCACGGATTTTTTCTTCGGTCTGGCCATGGGCAAGACCATTCAGTCGGTGCGTGTCGTGGGCAACGTCGGCTTAGGGATTCTTGGCGACCCCGTGAGGGGCGACCGGCAGAACGATGTGGTGACGTATGGCGTGTCGTTTGCCCGCGCGATCGCGACCGGTGTCGAAGTGGTCGCGGAACTCAACGGACGCGCCAACACCAGAAGCGGCGTCCCGCCGATTGCGACCGAGAGCCGCTCCAACCTGCGCGTCGGCTCACGCATCACGCGGGGGCCGGTGCGGTTTGATGGCGCGCTGGTGTTCGGCGTAACTGACAACGACCCGACGTGGGGCCTCTCGACCGGCTTCACCTGGGTGTTCAACGCGTTCCGGATCCCGTAGATACGGATCGTATGATGCGTGGTATGCGCAAACTGAAGATCGCCGTCGCCTTGCCTCCGGCTCTGGTAAGTCGGATGCGACAGGCCGTGCGCCGCGGCGACGCGGCGAGTGTCAGTGACTATGTCAGCCGCGCCGTCGAGGAACGTAGCACGCGCGACAATCTTGGCCACATGCTCGACGCCATGCTTGCCGAAACAGGCGGGCCGTTGACGCGGGCGGCACAGCGCACCGCCGACGAGGCGCTGGGCATCAAATCCCGGCGCCGCACGCTCAGCTGAAAACAATCCTCGCCAGCGACGAGCCGAGTGGACCGAGGTCTGGTCATGGCATCTGAGCCGAAATGACCCTCGTTGTCGCAGTACTTCACAGGAGCGAAGAGGAGTGCAAATAGTGCGATGCGCGGCAATGGGGCTGCTCGCGATAACGGTGCCCGTGGTGGCGACGGCCCAGGGACCAGCCGAGCGCTCGCCTACGCGCGCTCTGACGGTGGGGTATCAGCACATCATCACCTCGGAGGGCGAGCGTTTCAGGGGTGGGTCTTCGAATCTGGTCTTCGGCGAGAGTGATCGATGGGCGGGTGTCCTTCACGCGTCGTTGACGCGGAGCCGACCGGAGTCCTTTCAAACGGTGACGTGGCTGTTCGTGGGCGGCGGGGTGCGGGTGCAGGGGAGACCTCGCCGAGTGGTCCCCTGGGCGCAGGCGACGGTCGGCCTCGTCCGGGTCGCCGACCGGACCGACCACTTCGGGCGCACGCGGGTGCGTCACCATGTCGGGCCGACGACACATATGGGTGTGGGTGTCAACGTGGCCATCACCACTCGCGTCGGTTTCACCGCATCAGCGGAGGTCCGACCTTACGCGCTGATCTCGTCGGTCGGTCTGCGGTATCGCTGGAATTAGGGCACTGGCTGGCGCGGTCACTCGCTCAGTCGATCGCTTAGCCGCGACACTGGTGTCGGCGTCAGAACTGCCGCTGCCGCATCCGAGAGCGTCTGCGTGACCTGATCGGGCAGCGCACCAAGGTCGCCATCCTCAAAATACGAGAGGGCCTTCAAGGTGATCAACGGGGCAAAGTCTGGATACAGCGCCTTGGCGGCCCCCAGGGCCGTCGGCAACGCGATGCCGTGCGCGAACAGCGTCAGCAAATCGAGGTAGTCCTTGCGCTCCGCGCGAACCTGGACCACCCGCACCTTCTGCGCGGCAAGATCCAGCAAGGACGCCACTCGCACGCCGTTGTCCTCGCACACCGAGATCTCTCCGACGCGACCCAGCAACAAGCCTCCAAAGAATGACACTTTCACGCGACCTGATCGGTCGACCAGATAGGTCGCGGTCGCTGGTGCCGCCTGAATCAGTTCCGCGCCCGCAAGGAACGGAAGCGTGGCGTGAAGCGCGTGTGCATCGAGCGGCTCGTTGGAGAAGAAGTCAAAGTCTTCTGACTCTCGACTCCCGGTTCGTAGCGCAAGCGCGGTGCCGCCGTACAAGACGAACGCTGGCGGAAGGCCGTCACGAAACTCGGCCCACAGACGCCGCTGCGCGGCAGGCAGGACGTCAAGCCTCGGCGCGAGTGTATTCACGGCAGCCGTCGGGTGGGCAGGGGGCCGGCCGACCCAAGACCCAGCCGGTGATGCCAGTAGTGCCACGAACGCGGATCGAGGATCCCCGGCGGTGCCGTCTGCAGGGCGTGGCGCAGCCGGTCAGGGCCGTAGGTGGCCGACACGTAGTTGGCGTCGGCGAGATCGGCCAGGGCCATGACTCGACAGAGGAAGTCATCCTCGCGCGCGAGCACCCGGTCCGGCGTCTCCCACCAGACCACCCGCGAGGCAATCCGCTGCAACTCCGGAGTCATGGCCACAGCTTACCGCTGGATCACGGCAACCGTGCGCGCACGAGGGCCAGTTCTTCCGCGAGGCGTGGTTTGGACCATCCCAGTTCTTCAGCAGCGAGTGCTCCGGCGCGGGTGAGCGCGGCGTCCCCGGGGTGACCCGCCGACGCGAGCGGCGTCCGGCGAAACACGATGTCGGCCAGGCGCACGACTGAACTGTTCCGAGCGGCGTAGGTAATCTCCCCACACAACACCGGCGTCTCCGGCGACAGCCGCTCGAGACCGTCGCTCTGCGCCGAGGCCTCCACCACCGTCGCGCCTTCGGTGCCGTACCACGACGCGAGGTGTGTCATCACCTCGCGGTCCAGCGTCCGCCGCAGACGACGGAGTGTTTCCTGCAGCAGGCCGTCGCTGTCGGCCACGTCGGCGTGCGGCAACAACGCGGTGCCGGTGCGGCCCGTAGTGCGCGCCAGTCCGAGTGCGTCCACCGCGCGCTCCGCCGCCAGGCGTGCCGTGGTGTATTTCACACCCACCAGACTCACGATGCCGCCGACCTGCGCGTGGGTGATCACCTGCGGTTCCCCCAGCAGGTCGACCGTCCGCCCGCGCACGGACGCGGGCACCATCGCATCGTGGACCATCCGCACATCCTGCGTCGTCGCGCGAAGCATCGGGAACGCCGAGTTGACCTCCGCCAGGAATTCATCGATTGCGTCCGCCGAGGCGGGACCGTCATGTCCGGTGCCCACCGCGTCCGCTTGATAAGTGCCGACCAGGACACGGCCCTGCCACGGCACGGCGGTGTACATGCGTCCGCGCGCGGAGGCGGCGGCGACCGCGATATCCCTGGCCGGACGGTCGAGCAACAGGTTCATCGCCCGCACGAGTGGGGGAGCCGGCCCGAGGCCACACGCCGCCTGCAGGGAGGCGAGGCCACTGCCTGCGGCGAGAATGACGTGTGTCGCGGCGATCACCATGTCGCTTCCGGTGAGCCCGTCACGAGCAGCGACGGCGCTCACGCGACCGGTGTCCTTCACCAGGCCCGTCACCTCCACGTAGTTGCCCAGCACCGCGCCGTGCGCCGCGGCGGCCAGCGCCACGCACCACGTGAGGCGATCCGGGTGCACCGTCTGGTAGTCGTACCAAATCGCCCCGCCCGACAATCCCGACTCGGCGATCCCGGGAAACAATCGACGGGTGGCGGCCGCTGATTCCAGGCGGCCGTTCGGCAGGTGCAGCTCCGGCAGCACCTCCCGATTGCGACCGCGCCCGATGATGTCATACGCCCTGAACCCCGCGCGCACTGCAAAACGTGAGCGCTTCGTTCCGCGATACGTCCCCAGTAAAAAAGGCAGCGGGCGGACCAGATGCGGCGCGATGCGCGCCCACGCCCGCCGTTCGTGAATCTGCTCACGACACTTGCGGAGGTGCCCGCTCTGCAGGGCCCGGAGCCCGCCATGCAGCGTGCGCTGATGGTTGAACGAGATGCCGCCGCCGAAGTCGCCGCTGTCGACCAGCGCCACCGAGAGTCCGCGCGACGCCGCGTCATACGCAGCAAACAGCCCGTGAATGCCCCCGCCGATCACGAGCACATCAAAGCGGGGGGCCGTCAGCTTGGCGAGGTCGCGAGTCATACCTGCCATATAGTAAGGCCCGCATGAACGAACGTGTCCGCGCCTATTGGAATACCCACATTCATGACCTCGATATTTCGACGAATGCTCCCGGAACGCCCGGGTTTTTCGCCGACCTCGACCAATATCACTTCGAAAAACTGCACCATCTGCTCGACCTCGTCCACTTTGACGACTGGAAGGGCAAGGACGTGCTCGACGTCGGGTGTGGTGCCGGGGTGGAGGTGGTCCGGTTCGCCAGGGCCGGCGCTCGCGTGACCGGTGTGGACATTGCCCAGAGCGCCGTCACGCTCGCACAGGCGAATGTGACACAGCAGGGGCGTGAGGCCCGCCTTGAGGTGGCCGATGGCGAACACCTGCCGTTTCCCGACGCGTCCTTCGACCTCGTGTTTGCGCACGGCGTCGTGCAGTACACCGGCAACGACTCCGCCATGGTCGCCGAGATCCATCGGGTCCTGCGTCCCGGCGGCCTGGCCATCGTCCAGGCCTACAACCGCAATTCCTGGCTGAACCTGCTCTCGAAGGTGATGAAGACGCCGCTCGAACACGAGGACGCGCCGGTCCTGAAGCGCTACTCAGACACCGAGTTCCGCCGACTGGTGTCCGTCTTCACGGACGTCCGTCTGGTCTTTGAACGTTTTCCGGTGAAGTCGCGCCTCCACAAGGGGTGGAAGGGCATGGCGTTTAATACGTTGTTTGTCGGCACCTTCAACCTCGTCCCCCGCGTGCTCGTCCGCAAATACGGCTGGCACATGCTGGCGTTCTGCCGCAAAGGTGACCGCTGACCATGCGCGTCATCAAGGCCCACGCCTATGGCAATGACTTCCTGCTCGCCGCCATGGGGGACCTCGCCGAGAGTGCCGATCGCGCGGATCTGGCCCGTCGCCTCTGCGCTCGTCACACCGGCATTGGCGCCGACGGCCTGATGCTTGTGGCGCCCACAAAAACCGGCGCGGTCACGCGGCTCCTGAACGCGGACGGCAGCCGCTCGGAGATCTCCGGCAACGGCATTCGCTGCGTCGTGGCCTGGCTCGCACGCCGCGACGATCTCGCGGCCGGTTCGACGGTCGTCATTGAGACAGACGCCGGCAAACGGCGGGTCGACATCCTCGCGCGTGAGGGCCCCCGTGTCTTGTGTCGCGCCTTCATGGGACCAGCCCGCGCCCTCCGCGAGACCACGCTGTCTGTCGCCGGGCAGGACGTGCGCTGCGTGGTGATGAACATGGGCAACCCGCAGTGTGTGGTCCTGGGCACACCGGATACGCTCACGCAGGACCGCCTGCACACCATCGCCGCCGGCCTCGCCACCCATCCGTATTTTCCCGAGGGCACCAACGTGGAATTGGCCGCGGTTGAGGCGCCCGGGCGCGTGCGGATCCTGATTTGGGAACGCGGCGTCGGCCCCACGGAAGCCTCCGGCACCGGTGCCTGCGGCGCGGCCGTCGCCGCAGTGCACTTTGGCGGGGCGTCGTCTCCCGTCGACGTCGAGGCCCCGGGTGGCACCCAGCAGGTGGAGGTCACAGACGACGAGGTGCTGTTGACGGGCTGGGCTGAGGTGATCGCGCACGTGGAATGGTGGGGGCCGTCGTGAGGCGGTTTCACGAAGCGTCCGGCTCCGGGGAAAGTTATTCGCCGGCCGAGGATTTGTTCAATCGGCGTCGTCGCACAGCAGGACTGATTATTGGTCCCCTGCTCGCGATCGTGATGTTGCTCCTGCCGATGCCTGGACTCCCGGACGCCGCGCACCGGCTCAGCGCGGTCCTCATCCTCATGATCATTTTCTGGATGACCGAGGCCATTCCTCTGGCCGCCACCGCGCTGCTGGGCCCGACATTGGTGGTGCTCCTGGGTATCGCCCCCGCACGTGCCGCCTATGGGCCGTTTGCCGACCCGATCATTTTTCTGTTCATCGGCAGTTTTATCCTGGCTGAGGCGATGTTTGTGCATCGTCTGGATCGACGCATGGCGTTTTCCGCGCTGGCGTCACCGTGGATCGGATCGAGCGCCTGGCGGCTTGTGCTTGTTTATGCCGGTGTCTCGGCCGGACTCTCCATGTGGATGAGCAACACCGCGACCACGGCCATGTTCTTCCCGCTGGGAATGGCCGTGTTGGCGGAACTGGGTCGCGGCCGCAACAACGATCCGGCCTTCCAGCGGTTCGCGATGGCGATGATGCTGGTGACGTCGTTTGCCGCATCGATCGGCGGCATGGCGACCCCCGTCGGCACTCCGCCCAACATCATCGGCAAGGGACTGCTGCTCAAAAACGCGGGGATTGATATCTCGTTTGCCGGCTGGATGGCCTTTGGCGTGCCGCTGGTCATCGTCATGATGGGCGCCGTCGCGTTGTGGATGTTGTATCCCGCGTCGAAAGGCGTGGTGCTTGGCGCGGCCGCCACCGCCGGTGTGCGCGATCAACTCAAGGCGCTGGGGCCGATGACCACGGGGGAGCGCAACGTGGTGATGGCCTTTGGCCTCACGGTGTTCCTCTGGACCCTGCCGGGCATGTTTGCGCTGGTGCTGGGCCAGTCCCACGCGGCCACGGCGCGTCTGTCGGCACTGGTCCCTGAATCGGTCGCCGCCATCGTCGGCGCGCTGCTGCTGTTTGTCATTCCCATCAGCTGGCGTGCACGCAAGTTCACGCTCACCTGGGAAGAGGCCTCACACATCGACTGGGGGATCATCCTGCTGTTTGGCGGCGGCCTGGCGATGGGCGGTCTCGCGGACTCGACCGGACTCGCCGACGCGTTTGGCCGGTGGGTGGTGGGGCATGTTCCCGGCGCGGGCACGGTGGGACTGACCCTGGTGTTCACAGCCGTGGCGATTCTGATGTCGGAAGCCGCGTCCAACACGGCCGCCGCCACGGTGGTGGTCCCGACCGCGATTGCGGTGGCAGTAGCTGCCGGCGTATCCCCGCTTGAGCCGGCCCTGGGCGCGACCTTTGGCGCCAGCATGGGCTTCATGATGCCCATCTCGACCCCGCCCAACGCCATCGTGTACAGCAGCGGCTACGTGCCCATCAGCGCGATGATGCGGTATGGCGTGGTGCTCGACGTCATCGGGTACGTCGTCATCGTCGTGGGTGTGCTCAGCTTCGGCTGGGTGGTCAAATAACGCGTACCCCTCGCGATTGCGAGGGGCAGTTTCTGCCACGTTCTACTCGCGGTCGCGGCGGGGGAGATTGTCGAATTCCTTCTGCAACTCCGTCAATGCGGCCTCCAACCGTGTGATCGCCACCGGGTACTGACCATCATCAATCGCTGTGCGCGCTTCTTGCAGAGCAGACGCACTGGCGGCCACGGCTGCACGCAGTCGCTGCGCGGCGGCAGCGGTCAGGCGGGGTGTGGCGGTGCTCGCAATGCGGCCGTTGATGGTGGTGGCCAGGGCATCGAGTGCGACGACCAGACGTTCGGCCTGGCCACGGGCGTCCGCTTTGGCCGTGCTGGCACGTGTGACGGCCTCGTATCCGCGGTCGCGCGCGTCGAGGGCGGCGTTGAGGGCCTGGCGGTAGTCCTTCTGCGCGACGGCGTCGTCGTAGCGACTCAGGGCCTCCTCGGCGGCGAGCAGTTCGTCGGCGGCATACACCTCGGCCGACGCGGCTCGGGCGGCGGCGATGGCTCCCTCCGCCTGGCCACGTTCCTTGTCCGGGGGCTGCGAACACGCTGACAGGAGGGTTACCGATGAGAGAACGGTCGCGGCAAGGGCGAGGCGGTACATGGGCGAGCTGAGTATAACGCGCCACTCCCATGGCGAACGTGCCGAAGAGGGTCCGCGGGAGCGACTCGCACGCGCCGGCCTGGCGGCGATGAGCGACGAGGACTTGTTGTCGATTGTCCTGGGCAGCGGGACGGCGAAGGCCTCGGCGGCCACGCTGGCCAGAGCCCTGCTGACGCAGGCCTCCGGCGTGCATGGACTCACGCGAATGACGCGGGACGAAATCTGTCAGACGCGCGGCCTTGGAGAGGCGCAGGCCGCACGGGTGCAGGCGGCCATCGAACTCGGCCGCCGCACGCTCGCACAGCGAGCCGGGTCACGTCCCCTGTTTGCCAGCCCGTCGGAAACCGCGGCGTATCTGCTTCCGCGATTTGGCGCCTTCCCGGTCGAGCGGTTCGGCATCGTCCTGGTCGACACCAAATATCGGCTGTTGCGGACCCATATCCACTCGGTCGGCGCGATCGACGCGTCGATGGCCCATCCACGCGACATCTTTCGCGTGGCCGTGGGGGGAGGCGCGTCAGCGGTGGTCTTGTTCCACAATCACCCGTCCGGTGATCCTGAACCCAGCAAGGCCGACATCCAGCTGACGCTGCGGCTGGCTCAGGCCGGCCAAATCATCGGCGTCCCCGTGGTGGACCACGTGATTCTGGCCGACACGGAGTACTTCTCGTTCCGGATGGCCCGGATGCTGCCGTAACTCCGGCCCGGCGCGATACAATACCGGTTTGCGACCTGCATCATGTCCCGTGTCTATCTGACCACCGCCATCGACTACGTCAACAACCGGCCACACCTGGGCACGGCGTACGAGAAGATCGCCGCCGATGTCATCGCCCGGTATCACCGTCTCGTGGGTGATGACGTGCGGTTTGTGATGGGCAACGACGAACACTCGCAGAACGTCTTCAAGCGCGCGAAGGAACAGGGGCTGGACCCGCTCGCCTACTGCGATCGGATGGAAGGGGAGTTCCGCGAGGTCTGGGCCCGTCTGCACCTCTCGTTTGACGACTTCATCCGGACCACCGAACCGCGGCACAAGACGGCTGTCCAGAAGATGGTGCAGCGGTCCCTGGATGCCGGCGACATCTACGAGGGCGTCTACGAAGGCTGGTACTGCGTCTCGTGCGAGGAATTCAAGCCCGAGAAGGGCCTCGTGGACGGCCTGTGTCCGGTCCATCGCACCACGCCGGACTGGATCAAGGAAAAGAACTTCTTCTTCAAACTGTCGAAGTATCGGGATGCGTTGCTGGCCCATTACGCCGAACACCCCGACTTTGTCGCGCCGGAGTCTCGCAAGAACGAGATGCGGCGACTGCTTGAGGGCGGCCTCGAGGACATCTCCGTCAGTCGCGCCGGGCAGGCGTGGGGCATTCCGCTCCCGAATGACCCCGGCAGTGTGGTGTACGTCTGGTACGACGCCCTGATCAACTACGCCGCCGCCGTGGGCTACGGGACTGACGACGCCCTGTTTGAGACGTGGTGGACGCAGACGGGCGAGTCGCCACGCACGGTGTTTCACCTGGTGGGCAAGGACATTACGCGGTTTCACTGCGTGGTCTGGCCGGCGATGCTCCTGAGTGCGGGCCTGCCGCTGCCGACGAAAATTTTTGGGCACGGCTGGGTGTTGTTCAAGGGCGAAAAAATGAGCAAGTCGCTCGGCACCGTGATCGATCCGCTTGCCGCGGTCGAAAAGTTCGGCCCCGATCCTTTGCGCCTGTACCTCACCAAAGAAATCGTGTTCGGCAACGACGGCGATTTTTCGTGGGACCGCTTCGAGGAGAAGTACAACGCCGACCTGGCCAACAACCTCGGCAATCTCGTGAGCCGCCTCACGTCGATGGTCGCGCGGTATCGGCAGGGGCAGTTGTCGGGCGTGACGCCTGACGCCGCCATGGTGGAGGCGTTTGTCACGGTCGAAACCGAGTGGCGCGAGGCGTTTGGCCGTCTGGCGCTCGACGACGCGTGTGCGACGGTCTTCAAGTGGATCGATCGGTTGAACGAATACATCGCGACGTCCACGCCCTGGCACCTGGCCAAAGCCGGCGACCAGGCCGCGCTTGATCGTGTGTTGTGGACCGCCTCCGAGGGACTGCGCCTCGCAGCCGTGCTCCTGACCCCGGTGATCCCGGCGTCCGCTGCAGAAATTCTCGACCGACTCGGCGTCGCCTCGACGTCGCTGACCTGGGCCTCTGCGCGTGACTGGCGCACCTCTGGTGACCGCACCGTCACCGTGAAGGACGCCCTCTGGCCCCGACTTGAACCCAAGGAGACTTCCGTGTCCGAACCGACGCCACCCACGCCGCCTGCCTCACCGGTCACGCCCCCCGAAGCGCCCGTCGCTGCCGAGGCCACCTCCGCACCGGCCTCGCAGTGGCCGCTCGAATCGCGCATCTCGATCGAAGACTTCCTGAAGATCGACCTGCGCGTCGCCAAGGTGCTCGAAGCCGAAAAGGTGCCGAACTCGAAGAAGCTGATGAAGCTGAAAATCGACCTCGGCTCGGAGCAGCGCACGCTGGTGGCCGGCATCGCGGAATCGTATGAAGCGGAGCAGTTGGTCGGCCGCACGGTGGCCATCGTCGCCAATCTCAAGCCCGCGAAACTGATGGGCATTGAATCAAACGGCATGATCCTCGCCGCGAGCGCCGACGGCGGCAAGGCGACCCTGGTGGCGTTTGAAGAGACGCCGGCCCCGGGCACACGGATCAAGTAGTGCGAGTGTCTGTTCGATTGCAGTTCGCCGATTTAAGTCCCCGATTGCCAATGACCATTTGCCAATCAGGCGACTACCGTTTTCAGCGTTCAGATTTTCGATGTTGATAGACAGCCATTGCCACCTTGCCGACGCGGCGTTTGAGGCCGATCTCGACGGGGTGGTGACTCGCGCGCAGTCGGCCGGGGTGGAGCGTGTGCTCTGCATTCTCTCGTCGGACACGCCCGAGGAGTTTGCCCGGGTGCCTGCCGTGCTGGCCGCGTGGCCGGCCGTGCAGTTTGCCACGGCGATCCATCCCCATCGGGCGGGCGCGTATGCCGGACGCATCGCGGACGTGACCACCGTCGTCACTGCGGCGGTCGCACAGGTGTCAGCCGTCGCGCTCGGGGAGATGGGACTCGAATACCACTACGACTATGCGCCCAAGGGCGTCCAGCACGAGGTGTTTGCCGCACAGGTCGCGCTGGCGGTCGAGTTGAACCTGCCGGTCGCGATTCACACGCGGCAGGCCACCGACGACACCCATGCCATCCTGCGCAGTGCCGGGCAGGGGCGCGTCCGCGGCGTGATGCATTGTTTTACCGGCTCGAAAGAGGAAGCCGACAAGGCCCTGGACCTGGGTTTTTACCTGTCGATTCCCGGCATCATGACCTTCCCGAAAGCCGGCGACCTGCGAGACGTGGTCCGGGCGTTGCCGATGGACCGCTTGCTGGTGGAAACGGATGCACCGTACCTGGCACCGGTGCCGCACCGGGGCAAACGGAACGAGCCGGCCTTCCTGCGCGAGACAGTGATCGCCCTTGCGGCGCTGCGCGACGTGCCCGTCGAGGAAATGGCCCGCCGCCTCTGCGAGAACTACCACGGGTTTTTGGGTGCGCGTCGCGTTGACACCCCTGAACAGGCTGTGGTCTGATTCTTCAGGCACACGCGATTTGTCCAAGCCCTAGGCGAGATACACGACCAGTGAACACAGCTGCCACGTCCGTCCCGGATCTCGGCCGGATCTTTGAACCGGTGCGCGACGCGCTCAGTCGCGTCGAACAGGAATTTGCCAAGCACCTCGAGTCGAAGGTTGAGCTGATCCCGCAGATGGGGAAGTACATCCAGATGAGCGGGGGCAAGCGGGTGCGCCCGGCCGTGTTGCTGCTGGCCGCCCGAATGTGTGGCTATACCGGCGACCGCGATGTGCTCAACGCGGCGGTGGTCGAGTTCATCCACACCGCGACGCTGGTCCACGACGACATCATCGACGAGGCTGAAACGCGGCGGGGCCGTCTGGCCGCACACTCGCGGTGGGGCAACGACGTCACAGTCCTGCTGGGCGACTACCTCTACATCCGCTCGATGGCGATGGCCCTCACGCAGGACTCGCTCGAGGTCGTGCGACTGCTCTGTGAAGCCACCCTCCGCATGATCGAAGGCGAGTTGTATCAGCTCACCAAAATGGGTGACGCCGCCATCACCGAAGAAGAACACCTCGAAATCATCCGTCGCAAGACGGCGTTCCTCTTCTCGGGCTGTGCCGAAATCGGCGGCGTGCTCGGCAACTGCACCGACGAACAACGTACGGCGCTGCGCGAATACGGCTTCAATCTCGGCATCGCGTTCCAGATTGTCGACGATGTACTCGATTACACGTCGGATGAAAAGATCCTCGGCAAGCCTATCGGCGGGGACTTGCGTGAAGGCAAGGTCACGCTGCCAATCATCCTGCTGCAGCAGCGGACGGGCCCGGACGTGGCCGCGCTGATTCAGCAGGTCGTCACCGACCGTCAGGTGACGCCCGAGGCCTGGCTCTCGATCAAGAGCATGCTCGCCACCCACGGCGCCACCGAGGCCGCGTATGAAAAGGCCCTGACCTACGGCCAGACGGCGCGGGCGCACCTGCTCAACGCCTTCCCGGTGTCGGTTGAGCGCGACGGCCTGGTCTCGCTGGTGGACTACGTCCTCCAGCGCGACCGATAACACCGGCAGACACTCCGGTGGACGCCCCCACCCGCATCCACGAACTCCGACGACTCCTGCGGTACCACGAGGAGCGGTACTACGTGTACGACGCGCCGGAGATCTCCGACGCCGAGTTCGACACGTTGATGCGCGAGCTGATGAGGCTCGAAACGGCGCACCCGGATTTGGTCGATGCGGACTCGCCGACCCAACGTGTCGGGGGACAACCTGCCCAGGGCTTCCCGACCGTCGCCCACCTGGAGCCGATGCTCAGCCTGGAAAACGCGTACAGCGCGGACGAACTGCGGGAGTTTCACGCGCGTCTGTGCCGCGCCCTCACGCTGCCTGAGACGTCTGCGTTGCCGTACGTGGCAGAGCTCAAGATCGACGGACTCAGCATCGCGTTGACCTATCAGGACGGGCGCCTCGTGCGCGGCGTCACACGCGGCGACAGCGTGCTTGGCGAAGACGTGACGCCCAACGTGCGGACGCTGCGCGCGATCCCGCTGCGCCTGAGCGGCACCGTGCCGTCGCTGATGGAGGTGCGTGGCGAGGTGTATTTCCCACGCGCCGAATTTCAACGCGTCAACGAGGCGCGGGAAGCGGCCGGCGATCCGGTGTTCGCCAACCCTCGAAATGCCGCCGCCGGCACGTTGCGCACACTCGACAGCGCCGCCGTCAGCAAACGTGGGCTGCGTGCCTATCTCTATCAGGTCGTATTGCCTCCGGAGGTCGAGCCGGTCGCGCAGACCCATGCGGACACACTCGACCAGTTGCGCACCTGGGGCCTGCCGGTGGAGTCCCATCGTCGCCTCTGTCCCGACATGGACGCGGTCGTCGCCTTCTGCGAGGAGTGGCGTGACGCCAGGCATGCGCTTTCGTTTGAAACCGACGGCGTCGTCATCAAGCTGAATGACCTGGCGGCGCGCGCGACAGTCGGAGCGACGGCCAAGTGTCCCCGATGGGCGGTGGCCTTCAAATTTCCGGCCGAGCAGGCGCGGACGCGCCTGCTCACAATTGCCGTCAACGTTGGCCGCACGGGTGCGGTGACCCCGTACGCCGTGCTTGAGCCCGTGAGGCTCGGCGGCACCACCGTGCAGATGGCCACACTGCACAACGAACAGGAGATCGCGCGCAGGGACATCCGCGAAGGTGACCTCGTGCTCGTGGAGAAGGGTGGCGACATCATCCCGAAAGTGTTGGGCCCAGTGATCGAGGCGCGCCCGGCCGGCAGCGTGCCGTGGGTGATGCCGCGGGTGTGCCCGTCGTGTGACGCGCCCCTGACCAAACCTGAGGAGGAAGTGGTCTGGCGCTGCGAAAACGTGTCGTGCCCCGCGCGCATTCGTCGCGGCCTGCAGCACTTTGCCGGACGACGAGCGATGAACATCGAAGGCCTCGGAGAGGCGCTGGTCAACCAGCTGGTCACCCAGGATCTCGTCCACTCATTCGCAGACGTCTACCGCCTGACCGCGCAGACGCTGGCGGGCCTCGAGCGGATGGGCGGCAAATCGGCCGCGAACCTCGTGGCCGAGATCGACAAGAGTCGGTCCGCAGAACTGTGGCGCGTGTTGCACGGCGTGGGCATCCGCCATGTCGGGGAAGGTGTGGCAAAAGCGCTGGGACGCGCGTTCGGATCCATGAGGACGCTGCGAGCGGCATCCGTGGAGCAAATCGAGGCCGTGCCCGACGTGGGCACGGTGGTCGCCCGGTCGGTGCGCGCCTTCCTTGACGACCCGCGCAACCAGATCGTGCTTGATCAAATGGCCACGCTCGGGGTGCGCATGGAGGACGCCCACGGGGGCGATGCCGACACGCTTCGTGTGTTGACCGGAAAGACGTTTGTGATTACCGGGACACTCGCCACAATGACGCGGGAACAGGCGGCTGAGCGGATTGAGACACTGGGCGGCAAGGTGTCCTCCTCGGTCAGCAAAAAAACCACGTATGTCGTGGCCGGAACCGAGGCCGGCTCAAAGCTCGACAAGGCGCAGGCATTGGGAGTGCCGGTGCTGACCGAGGAGCAGTTTCAGGCTCTTATAATGGCGGGGAGCACGCCATGAAACCCCTTGCCTGGACCGCTGTTGGTCTCGCCGCCGTTGTGAGCTTCCTGCTCGGACTTGTCGCCGCCGGCGGCACCCCGAGTGGCGTGCGTCGGGGCGTGCTCGCGCCGGCCGCGCTCGAACCGCACCCCCTGTCGATTTCGATGGCCCCGTCCGTGCGATCGGCTGGCGCGGCAGTGGACTTCGCCGACGTCGCCGCCCGACTCAACGGCGCGGTGGTCAACGTCGACGCGGTGTCGCGCGAGGACCGCAGTGGCCAGACGCCACGACGTTTTCAGCGGGACATGTCCGACGAAGGCGGGACGCCGCGCGAAGGATCCGGCAGCGGCTTCATCATCGACGCCGCCGGCTACATCCTCACCAACCATCACGTCGTCGAGGGCGCCGACCGCGTGACGGTGACGCTCAACGACGGCCGGGCCCTGCGCGCGACCGTGGTCGGCATTGACCCCGCCATCGACGTGGCATTGCTGCAGGTCACCACACACGGCCCGTTGCCGACCGCGCCGCTGGGCGACTCGTCGTCGATCAAGGTGGGGGAGTGGGTGTGTGCCATCGGCAATCCGCTCGGCTACGTGCACTCGGTCACGGTCGGCGTCGTGAGTTTTCTTGGGCGCAAGTTGTTTGATCAAAGCCTCGACGCGTTCATCCAGACCGATGCGGCCATCAGCTTCGGCAACAGCGGTGGGCCGTTGATCAACAGCGCGGGGCAGGTGATTGGCATGACCACCGCGATCAGTTCGCAGGCGTCCAGCATCGGGTTTGCCATTCCCATCAACCAGGTGCTGGCCATCCTCCCGCAGCTGAGAGATCGCGGTTATGTGGCCCGAGGCTATGCCGGGATCATGTTGACCACCGCGACACCAGGTCTGCAGAAGGCGCTGAATTTAGGGACGGACCGCGGCGCCCTCATCCAGGAAGTTCCTGATGGCACGCCGGCGGCGCGCGCCGGGCTCCGGCCCTACGACGTGATCACGGCCATCGATGGCCGGCCCGTCAGCGATGACCAGACGCTCATCCGGGAAATCGCCGCGCGGCTGCCAGGCACGATGGCGCGGTTTGATGTGTGGCGGGACGGCCAGCAGCGCAGTGTGTCGCTGAAATTGACCGAACGTCCGCTACCGCCGACCGTGCGCCCCGCAGCGGTGCCGGGCGGCGTGCGTCCCGTGCTGAGTCCGGAACAAGGGCCGCTGGGCATCACGGTCCGTGACCTCGACGCCGCCACGATGAAACGGTTTGCCTTGCCCGACACGTTGAAGGGCGTGCAGATCATCGATGTGGATACCGCCGGTCCCTCGCGACAGGCACGCCTGCGGCGCGGACACATCGTGCTTGAGATCAACCGGCAGAAGGTGGCGTCGCTGATCGACTTCCAGCGGCTGGTGGCGGCCCTCACGCCCGGCGCCGTCGTCGCCGTCTACGTCTTCGACCCGCTCACCGACGAGCGGGCCCTTTACTCCGTCACGTTGGACCCTGCATGAAAGCTCGCCTGCTGGTAGTTGATGACGAATCGGCGATCCGCGACACGATGCGGATGTTGCTTGAATATGACGGGTACGAGGTGCTCGTCGCCGGGTCGGGCCACGAGGGCCTCGCCATCGTCGAGCGCGACAATCCGGATCTGGTATTCCTCGATGTGAAGATGCCTGGTATGGACGGCCTTGAAGTCCTCAGTCGCATTCGCGGACTCAACGACGCACTGCCGGTCGTGATCGTCTCTGCGCACGGAACCACCACGACCGCACTGGAAGCGGGACGCCTGGGCGCGTTCCGCTTCATCGAGAAGCCGCTGTCAAAGGATTACGTCCTGGATGCGGTGCGCGAAGGACTGGAGCTGGGCAGTCTGCGTCGCGAGAATCGGCAACTCCGATCCGCGCTTGACACGCGCCATCAGGTGGTCGGTGATGCGACCGGCCTGAAACGCGTCATGGACCAGGTGCGCAAGGCGGCGCCCACCAACGCGACGGTCCTGATTCTTGGCGAGAGTGGCGCCGGCAAGGAACTGATCGCCCGCGCGATTCACCGCAACAGCCTGCGGGTCAAAGAGCGCTTCATTCAGGTGAACTGCGCCGCGATTCCTGAGGAACTCATTGAGTCGGAGTTGTTTGGTCACGAACGCGGAGCGTTCACCGGGGCGACTGAAAAACAGACCGGCAAGTTCGAGCAGGCGGACCGCGGCACAATTTTCCTCGATGAAGTGGGCGACATGAGTCCGAAGACGCAGGCGAAAGTGCTGCGTGTGCTGCAGGAAGGCGAGGTCGAGCGCCTGGGGTCGGCCAAGACGATCAAGGTGGACGTGCGAGTCATCGCCGCGACCAACAAGGACCTTGAGCAGGAGATCGCCGACGGGCGGTTCCGCGAGGATCTGTATTTCCGCCTCAGCGTGATTCCGATCCACGCGCCGCCGCTGCGCGATCGGCTTGAGGACATTCCATCCCTGGTGGCCCACTTCTCCGGGCAGTTCAGCCGCGAGAACAATCGGCGACCCGCCCGGTTCTCGACGCAGGCCCTCGAGGCGCTGAAGCAGGCCCGCTGGCGCGGCAACGTCCGTGAGCTGAAAAACGTGGTGGAGCGGCTCCTCATCATGAGCGAGCGCGACGTCATTGAGGGCGCGGACGTGCGCGCGGTCGTGCGGACCGCCGACGGTGCCGAGCCCCGCGCGGCATCGGGCGCCCTGACGGGCGGAAGCGCCCCTGTGGGAGGAACGCCCGCCCAGCCCCCCTCCGCGTCTGCCGGCACGTTGCGCGAGTTCAAGGAGACGACCGAACGCGCGTGGCTCGTGGACAAACTCCGCGAGAACGCCTGGAACATCTCCCGGACTGCCGAGGTGATCGACACCCCCCGCAGCAATCTCTACAAGAAGCTGGATCAGTACCGGATTTCCCAGGAGACCGACCGATAGACGACAATGGTCGTTCCATCGTGGTGGGCGAGATGATCGCTCTGAGGGAGGCCCACGGCGGGCGCGAAAGCGTCCGCTCAAGCCGAGTCGAAGAGAGGAAAGTCCGAACTCCGCAGGGCAGTGCGCCGGGTAATTCCCGGTCGGGGCAACTCGAAGGACTAGTGGCACAGAAAATATACCGCCCGCCGAAGCTTCGCCGGAGCGCCGCAAGGTGCGAAGGCGAGTGTAGGAGGGTAAGGGTGAAAAGGTGCGGTAAGAGCGCACCGCGTCTGCTGTAAGGCAGATGGCAGGCAAAACCCCGCACGGAGCAAGGCCAAATAGGGAAGCACTTGAGCACCGACGCGTCTCACGGCGCGTGCGGACTTGAAACGGACGGCCCGTCTGTCGCTTCCGGGTAGGCTGCTTGAGCCGGTCAGCAATGACCGGCCTAGAGGAATGATCGTCATCCTGAGGGAAGGCCGCAAGGCCGACTCGAAGGGGACAAGATTCGGCTTACCGCCCGCCACGATGGAACTTTGTAAACGCCGCGAACAAAGGTAGAGTAAGCCCCTCTGGAGGGTGGATTTCATGAAGAACGTCAAGCGAATGCTGTGGATCTCCGCAATCGTCGTTGGGGCCGTCGCGTGGGCGGGGCCATTGGTAACAGCCGAACAGCCGCAGGGCCGTGGCGGTGGCCGCGGTCGTGGCGCCGTGATTACGCCGGTTGATGGCAAGTGCCCGGCAGGCACGGCCATGATTTCTCCCGAGCAGTGCTCGCGCACCGTTCCTCCCGTCGACGGCAAATGCCCGTCGGGCACAACATTGCAGCGTCCCGGCAGCTGCATGTTCCCGGAATTTTCGGCGCCGTCCATTCTGGACTATCGCCCGCGCACCACGCTGGTGGTCGAAGAGCACCTGGTGCCGCGCGCCAAGTACCCCGTCATCGACATCCACAGCCACCTCGGCATCTCAGAGTTGAACATCGAACAGACCATCAAGGAGATGGACTCGCTCAACCTCGCCATCCTGGTGAATCTCAGTGGTGGATCCGACCCCGGCCAGGTCAAAGGCCGTGTGGACTACATCAAGAGCACGAAGCATGCGAACCGCTTTGCAGTGTTCGCCAATGTGAACTGGAATCAGCCGGATGCACCAGGCTGGGCGGCCAAGGCCGTGGCGGACCTGGAAGCTGCGGTCGCGAACGGGGCGGTGGGCCTCAAGATCTCCAAGGGCCTCGGCTTGCAGAACACCAAGACCGACGGCACGCTCGTGAAGGTCAATGACCCGCTGCTCAAGCCGATTTGGGATGCGTGCGCGCGCCTCAACATTCCGGTCATCATTCACACAGCCGAGCCGGAGGAATTTTTCTCGCCGCTCGACATGCAGAACGAACGCTGGCTTGAGCTGTCCCTGTTTGAGGATCGCCGGAACTACATGCCCGGTCGTCCGACGTTTGCGGACCTGCAGCGCGAACGCGACGAACTGTTCATCACCAATCCGAAGACCACGTTCATCGGCGCGCACTTCGCGTATTACGGCAACAATCTGAAGAAGGCCGCCGAGTTGCTCGACAAGGCCCCCAACGCGGTGCTCGAAGTCGGTGCAGTGCTCTACGACTTCGCCCGGCAGCCGCGCGCGTCGCGTGAGTTCTTCATCAAATACCAGGACCGCGTGCTCTTCGGCAAGGATGCGTACTACCCGGAAGAGTTCCCGTATTACTGGCGCGTATTCGAGACCAATGACGAGTATTTCGACTACTACCGCGATTACCACGCGTTCTGGAAGCTCTACGGCATCGGACTGCCAGACGAGGTGCTCAAGAAGCTGTACTACAAGAACGCGTTGCGCGTGACGCCCGGTCTGCCGCAAACGGGCTGGCCGAAATAGAAGGTTGAAGGTCAGAAGGCCGAAGGGCATAGGTACGGACGTACGTCCGTACCTTTCCCCTTTGGCCTTTTCCCTTTGGCCTTCCCTGGGCCTTTTCCTTTTAACGTTCCCGTTCCCTTAGAATTGGTCTCGAATGTCCCTGTATCTCGTGACCGGCGGCGCCGGGTTTATTGGTTCCCATCTCGTTGACGCCCTCCTCAAGCGTGGCGACACCGTTCGAGTCGCCGACAATTTCTCCAGCGGCAAACGCGCCAACCTTCCCTCTGATATCGATCTTGTCGACGGCGACCTCGCAGACGATGGCGTGGCGGCGAGGGCGGTGGCTGGCTGCGACTACGTGTTGCACCAGGCGGCGGTGCCCTCGGTGCCGCGGTCGGTCAACGATCCGGTCGGGACCAATCGCGCCAATGTCGATGCCACGGTGCAGGTGCTGGTCGCCGCGCGGGATGCCGGCGTCAAGCGACTGGTCTTCGCCGGCTCCTCGTCCGAATACGGGAATTCGCAGGTCTTGCCCAAGCGCGAGGACATGCGTCCGGCGCCGATCACGCCCTACGCCCTGCAGAAGTGGACGGGGGAGCAGTACTGCACGATGTTTTCGTCGCTCTACGGTCTTGAAACCGTCTCGGTCCGGTATTTCAATGTGTTTGGCCCGCGCCAGGCACCGGACTCGCCGTATTCAGGGGTCATCTCCCTGTTCATCAAGGCGTTTCTGAACGGGCAGGCGCCGCTCATTCATGGCGACGGGCGGCAGACGCGCGACTTTACGTACGTCAGTAACGTGGTGGACGGTGTGCTGCGTGCGGCCACGGCCGAGGGCGTGTCTGGCGAATACATCAACGTGGCGACCGGTGGACGTGTGTCCCTCCTGGAACTGGCCCGCGCGCTGCAACTGATTACCGGCTCCAATCTGGCGCCGACGCTGGGGCCGGCCCGTGATGGTGACGTCAAGGATTCCCAGGCCGACATCTTCAAGGCCCGCAAGATGCTTGGGTACGAACCCACGGTGCCGTTTGAAGAGGGCCTGCGCCTGACCGTCGACTGGTTCAAGGCGCAACGCCAGTAGTCACGACACGGTCGCGATCGCACGAGGGGTCTCCGGCAGTTTCCGCTGGAGCCGCTGGGGCGGCGCCGCCGCCCTGGTACATCAGCGCTAACCGCTGCTTCCACAACACCATCCCCGTACACGCCGGTGTCTCGCATACCTGGCGTGGCTCCTGCAATCTGACCTGACTGGGAACCGGCCAGCCGTCCCGCACATCACCTGCGGCCTCCTCGACCCTGCAGTCAGGAAGCGAGCGGCTGTGCCGGCCCGGTTCAGAACCGTGGTGTATGGGACACCCGGTCACGTCAGGAGATTGTCCATGTTGCGTACACTTTCGGCCGCTGCTCTTGTTGTGTTCACGCTCGTCGTCACCACATCTTCCCTCGTCGCACATCCGGCGCAGGACGCCACCGTCCGTCAGGCGCCCAAGCCCGCACCTGCGGAACCGGTCGTGGTGAATCTCAATTCCGCGAGCGCCACCGAGTTGGAGAAGCTCCCCGGCGTGGGCCCGTCGACCGCCGCACGCATCGTTGAGTACCGACAGAAGAATGGAGCCTTCAAGAAGGTGGAGGATCTGATGAACGTGCGAGGGATCGGTGAAAAAACGTTCCTGTCCCTCAAGCCGCTCATCACCGTGGCTCCACCCAAAGGACTGTCGCTGTGACACGGACGGGGGAGGCCGGGGCCTCCCTCTTCGAGTTGGTCGTCACCGTGGCGCTGGTCGCCACGGTGACGGGACTGGGCGCACCACTCGTGGTCCACGCCAGGGATGACAACGAGGGGCGGCAGGCTGCGATGTTTCTCGCCGGTCAGTTGCGACTCGCGCGCCAGCACGCGGTGCTGACCGGACGTCACACTGCGATCGTGTTCGATCTGATCGCGGACGCCTGGCAGTTCTCCGTGTGTGTGGACGAGGACGGTGATGGCGTCCTGCGATCGGACATGGCCACAGGCGTGGACCGCTGCCAGGCGGCTCCTCAACCGCTGGCGTCATGGTTTTCACGCGCGTCCATCCATCGGGCCTCTGCGGTGCCTGATTTGTCCGGCAACACCGACGGCGCCATCGTGGCATTTGGCACCGCACGCATGGCCAGCTTCTCGCCGCTCGGCACGGCGTCATCGGGCTCGGTGACGATCATGACCAGAGGAGGTCGCCACTTTGCGATCCGTGTGGCCGGCGTGACCGGCCGTGTTCGTCTGTGGCGGTTCCTGCCGGAGACACGTCGATGGCAGGAGTGGTGACGAGGCGTTGTGTGGTCGGACGAGACGTGGGCATCGTGTCTGAGACGATGGACGAGGTCTGGCTTGAAGGTGCCGTGCGCCTGCGACCGGGGATGGTGGTCGTGGTGGTAGGCGAGGGCTCGAGGTCGGCCACAGTGGTGACGTGGATGGTGTCGCGGTTGGGTCAGGAGGGCACCGTCTACGCGGGACGATGTCGGTGGGTTGAGCCCGTTGGGTAGTGAGAGAACACACTCGGCGGCTGTTCGTTCATTTGCACAACACCGGCGTGTGAATTGATCTGGCATTGCTCTTGATACGTGAGTTGCTGGGGGGCCACATGCTTGTTGGACGCAGCGCTGTCATGCAGGAGCTTCGGGCGCAGATCACGCGACTGAGTGCGACACATTTCACCGTGCTCGTCACGGGCGAAAGTGGCACCGGCAAGGAACTCGTCGCGCGCGGTCTTCATACCGGGAGCGCGAGGCACCGGGGACCGTTCATCGCGGTCAACTGCGCGGCGTTGGTCGAGACGTTGCTGGAGGCGGAACTGTTTGGTATTGAAGATCGGACCGCGACCGGCGTGAAGGGGCGGCAGGGCAAATTCGAACTGGCGGAAGGGGGCACGTTGTTCCTCGACGAGGTCGGCGATTTATCGCCGGCCGCGCAGGCGAAGTTGCTCCGCGTGCTGCAGGACCTGTCGGTCGAGCGTGTCGGCGGGGCGCGGTCCCGTCCCGTGGACACCAGGGTGATTGCCGCCACCAACCGGAGTCTGATGCGGCATGTGGAGAGCGGAGGATTTCGCGCGGATCTGTTCTATCGGCTTTCTGGCGTGGAACTGACGGTCCCACCCTTGCGCCACCGCAGGGAAGACATCCCGCTGCTGGTGGACCATCTGCTCGGGCGGCATCACCGCTTGCGGCGCCTGGTGACGACGGACGCGGTGATTGAGGCGTTGTGCGCCTTTGACTGGCCGGGAAACGTGCGTCAGCTTGAGCGCGTCCTCGAGCGGGCGGTTGCGTTGGCGCCTGAGCAGCGCATCGAGGTCAGCGATCTGCCGCCGGACATCATCGGGAGGTACAGCGTCTTGGCGACGAACCGTTCGCCCAATGCTTACACCCTGCGGGCGTGGAGCAGCCGCTACGCGCGGCTGGTGCTGGATCGCTGCGCGGGGAACAGGCGACGGGCGTGTGAGGAGTTGGATATCAGCTATCACACGCTCCGATCACTTTTGCGGCATGGCGCAGGCGCCCCCGTTGGCGACGCGCATGCCCTCACAGGTGCAGGGTTACCGCTCGAGGGAGGTCCGTAGGGGCGCGACGAACCGGAGAGGGGAGACAGAAATGTTGTGGCTCATGTTTGTGAATGCGGTGTGGTGCGAGGTGTATTGGCTGATCGATGCCCAGGAGGCCGGGGAGGCGTACGCCCACTGCCTGAGTACCGCCACTGACGCCGAGGCGAGGTTGGCGTGTTTCTACGGCTTTTTTGAGGCCGTGGGCAACGCGACGATTGATTTTCTTTCGTGCATGTATTGAGGAGGATGAGATGACAGACACACGAATATTCCGTGGAAGTGTTGCGACGACCGTGCTGGTTGGCGCCGTGGTCCTGAGTGGTCTGCTGCCAGGAGATGCGCTCGCGCAGGCGACGGGCACCGAGCCGAAGGTCTCCGTGAGCCGGCTCGCCGGGGGGCGGGCGCTCATTGAGGTCTCCGATGCGGATGTGACGATTCGCAAAGAACTCGCGGGGAACGCGTCACACGTCACGATTACGACGCGGCGAGACGAACTGCAGTTGCGCGTGGTGGGTGACCGGTTGACTGTGAGCACCCCAGGGGGTACGGTCTCCGTGTCGGCGGCCCAGCCTGAAGAGATGGCTCGTCTGATGGCGGTGCTGCAGCGATCTGACGCGGCGTCGCGTGGGCGCGACCTGCTCCGGCGTGTGCCGGCGGATCCGAAAGACTTCGGGCTGCAGTCCCTGCTGCTGACCCGGGCCGTGCTGGAACTCGCGCACGGGTCCTCGCCGGCGCTGGCGTTGCATCGCCAGTGGGTGGCCCGGGAGCGCGCGCGACTCGGGCACCAGTCGTCGAGCGCGGCAGTGACGCGGGTGGGGCTGCAGGCGCGTGGCCCGGGTGATTGCTGGGATCTCTACTCGAAGGAGGCCCTCCGGATTGCCGATGACTTCGCCGAGTGCACGGACGACCTGAAGTGGTACGACGCCCTGGGATGGTCCGGCTGCTCGTTGATTTACACGATCCGGGCGGAAGGGGCGATGTTCTGGTTTATCAGCTGCAACGGCGGCATTCCGTTCCAAGGCTGACGGGAGAAGGGACTGGAGGTCACGATGGGTGCGTTTGTCGTGGTGTTGGTGCAGGTGGTGCTGGCGGTGTTGGTGGCGGGCCTCCTGTTGCCGGCCATTTTGTTTGCCGTGCCGGCGACACAAACCATGGGACCGCTGGTGATGGCACTGGTTGTCGCCATCATGTTTGTCCTGCTTCGGGTGGCGTGGCCCCGGAAAAAGCCCTGACGGAAAAGGCGAATGGGGGTGGCGGCGGCGTTGTCAACGGTTGACCCTGTCATGGGGCGGGTAGTACGTTGATAGACGATTCATGACGTCAACGCCACCCCCTGCCGCCCTCAAAAAGACCCCGCTCAACGCCCGTCATCGCGCCCACGGTGCGCGCATGGTCGAATTTGGCGGGTGGGACATGCCGGTGGAATACACCGGTATCACCGGCGAACACATGGCCGTGCGCACGCAGGCCGGCCTGTTTGACGTCAGCCACATGGGCCAGATCGAACTGGCTGGTCCCGACGCGCTTGCGGCCGTCCAGTGGATCAGTTCCAACGACGCGTCCAGGCTGGACGTTGGACAGATTCAGTATTCCGCGTTGACGACGCCCGAGGGGACGTTTGTCGACGACATCCTGGTGTACCGGATGGGGGACCAGCACTTCATGCTGGTCGTCAACGCCGGCAACATCATGAAGGACTACGAGTGGATTCGCGCGCGGGTCACCGAACGTGGCGGCGACGTCAGCGTCGTGAACGCCAGTTCGCGGTACGCGCTGATTGCGATCCAGGGGCCCAAGGCGGAAGCCATTCTCCAGCGCCTCACCGGCATAGAGTTGTCCGCGATCAAGTACTACTGGTTCGCCAACGGAGAAGTCTCCGGCGTGCGCGTCACCGTCTCCCGCACGGGCTACACCGGCGAAGACGGTTTCGAAGTGTTCGTCCCGCCCGCGCAGGCGGAGCAGGTCTGGAACGCCCTGTTGGACGCCGGCGCCGCCGATGGCCTCAAGCCCTGTGGTCTGGGTGCGCGCGACACGCTTCGTCTCGAAGCCTCCATGCGCCTCTGCGGATCCGACATGGACGAGCAGACCACGGTCATCGAAGCCGGTCTGGGCTGGATTGTCGGCTGGAAAAAGGGCGAGTTCATCGGCTCCGAGATTTTGCGCGCCCAGAAGGCCGGCACGCTCGAGCGCACACTCGTCGGCTTCGAAATGGTGGACCGCGCGATTGCCCGCCACGGCTACCCGGTCGTCATCGGCAGTGATGTCGTCGGTGTGGTCACCAGTGGTACGCAGACGCCGTTCCTGAAGAAGTCCATCGGCCTGGCCATGGTTCCCGTGTCGCGCTCGGCGCCAGGCACCCCCTTGCACATCGAGATCCGCGGTCGACACGTGGCGGCCGTCGTGGTTCCTGAACCCTTCTACAAACGCCCGAAGACGGCCTGACGGCCGCCGCGACTTTCCCGAGGAGTTGGCATGTATCCGACCGAATTGAAGTACACGAAAGACCATGAATGGGTGCGACTGTCCGGTGATGACGCCGCCGTGGGCATTACCGACTTTGCGCAGAAGCAGCTGGGTGACGTGGTGTTTGTCGAACTGCCCGAGGTGGGCCGTACGCTGACGCAGGGCGAAGTCTTCGGCACCATCGAGTCGGTGAAGGCCGTGTCTGAACTCTTCTCACCCGTGGCCGGCGAGGTCGTCGCGGTCAACACCAATCTGGGCGCGCATCCCGAGACCGTGAACAAGCAGCCGCACGAGGCCTGGATGATCAAGGTTCGGCCGTCCAACGCCGCTGATGTGGCGGCACTGCTCGACGCCACCCAGTACGAAGCGCTGACTCAGTAACTCCCGCGAGGTTCGCCCGGTGTCCGACACGTTCCAGTCCCGTCATCTTGGTCCACGTCCGAAGGATCTCCCGGCAATGCTCGACGCCGTGGGAGCTGCCTCACTCGACGCGCTCATCAACGAGATCGTCCCCGCCGACATTCGGCTGAAGGCGCCTCTGGCGCTGCCGGCCGCTGAGAGCGAAGCCGGATACCTCGCGCGCCTGCGCGGCGTCGCCGCAAAGAACGTGGTGTGCCGCAGTTACATCGGGATGGGGTACTACGACACCATCACCCCGGCCGTGATTCTCAGGAACGTATTCGAGAATCCTGGCTGGTATACGCCGTATACGCCGTACCAGGCGGAAATTGCCCAGGGCCGCCTGGAGTCCCTGCTCAATTTCCAGACGATGGTGACGGACATGACGGGGATGGAGGTCGCCAACGCGTCGCTGCTCGACGAGGCGACGGCCGCGGCAGAGGCGATGACGCTGCTGGCGCGCGTCTCGAAGCGGCAGAGTGCGAACACGTTCATCGTGTCGCCGCGCGTCTTCCCGCAGGTGCGCGACGTGCTCGTGACACGGGCCGAACCACTCGGCATCCGCCTGCGATTTGAAGACCCTGAGACCGCGACCATCGACGAGGACGTCTTTGGCGTCTACGTGCAGTCGCCCGACGACCAGGGCGAAGTCCGCGACCTCAAGGCGCTGATCGATCGCGCGCACGCCGCCGGTGCACTCGTTGCCGTGGGGACGGACCTGCTGGCACTCGCGTTGTACACGCCCCCCGGCCAGGCCGGCGCGGACGTGGTCATCGGATCCGCGCAGCGTTTTGGCGTGCCCCTGGGGTACGGCGGGCCGCACGCGGCGTTTTTTGCGACACGGGAATCGTTTGTGCGTCAGGCGCCGGGCCGCCTTATCGGCGTGTCGGTGGACTCGAAGGGGCGCCGCGCGTACCGCATGGCGTTGCAGACGCGTGAGCAGCACATCCGGCGCGAGAAGGCGACGTCGAACATCTGCACCGCGCAGGCCCTGCTGGCCAACATCGCGGCGTTTTACTCGTGTTACCACGGCGCGGAGGGGATTCGTGCCATCGCCACGCGCGTGCACGGATACACCGCGCGTCTGGCCGCAGCGCTGACCGGCGCCGGCTGGGCCCAGACCAACGCTGCCTACTTCGACACGCTGCGGCTGGAAGGCACGGCGGCCAACGTCGGGAAGATCAAGGCCGCCGCACAGAAGCACCGGATCAATTTCCGGGACACTGGCGACACGTCGTTGCAGATCTCGCTCGACGAAACCGTCACCGATGCCGACATGGCCGACCTGGCCGCCGTCTTCGGCGTGACGATTCCGGAGTCGGGCAGCGCCGTCCCGACTGCGCTCGCGCGCACCACGCCGTATCTCACACATCCCGTTTTTAACACGCACCACTCCGAGACGCAGATGATGCGATACATTCGGATGCTGGAAAAGAAGGACATCGGTCTCGACACCGCGATGATTCCGCTTGGGTCGTGCACGATGAAGCTCAACGCGGCGGCCGAAATGATGCCCGTGACCTGGGCCGAGTTTTCGAAGATGCATCCGTTCGCCCCGGTCGCGCAGGCCGCGGGCTACCAGCAGGTCATCGCGGATCTCGAAAAGGCTCTCTGCATCGTCACGGGATTTGCGGCGATGTCGCTGCAGCCCAACTCGGGCGCGCAAGGCGAGTTTGCCGGCCTCCTGGTGATTCGGGCCTACCAACACAGCAAGGGCGAGACACATCGCGACGTGGTCTTGATCCCGCAGTCGGCGCACGGCACCAACCCTGCCAGTGCGGCGATGGTCGGCCTCAAAGTTGTGATCGTCGCGTGTGACGCGCAGGGCAACATTGACGTCGCCGACCTCAAGGCCAAGGCCGAAGCGCACACGGACAAACTGTCGTGCCTGATGGTCACGTATCCGTCCACACACGGTGTGTTCGAGGGCGGCATCCGCGAGGTCTGCGCCATCATCCACGCCAACGGCGGTCAGGTGTACATGGACGGCGCGAACATGAACGCCCAGGTCGGGGTGACCAGCCCCGCGTCGATTGGTGCGGACGTCTGCCACCTCAACCTGCACAAGACGTTTGCCATCCCGCACGGCGGCGGCGGGCCCGGCATGGGCCCCATCGGCGTGGCGGCGCACCTGGCGCCGTTCCTGCCGGGCCATCCCGTGATTGCCACCGGCGGTGGCTCACCCGTGCACGCGGTGTCGGCCGCCCCGTGGGGCAGCGCGAGCATTCTGTTGATCTCGTACGGCTATATCTCGATGCTCGGCGGGGAAGGCGTGACGGCTGCGACTCAATACGCGATGCTCAACGCCAACTACATCAAGGCACGTCTGCAGGGGCACTATCCGGTGCTGTACGCTGCGGCCAACGGACGCGTCGCGCATGAACTGATCTTTGACCTGCGCCCGTTCAAGGCGCACGGTGTGGACGAAACCGACATTGCCAAACGTCTGATGGACTACGGCTTCCACGCGCCGACGGTGTCATTCCCCGTGGCCGGCACGCTGATGGTCGAACCGACAGAAAGTGAACCGAAGGAAGAGCTCGACCGCTTCTGCGACGCGATGATTGCCATCCATGGTGAAGTCCAGGACGTCATCTCGGGCAAGTCTGACAAGGTCGACAACGCGCTCAAGAACGCCCCGCACACAGCCCAGGACGTGTCGGCGACCGAGTGGAACCACACGTACACTCGCGAACAGGCGGCGTACCCGGTGGCCTCACTGCGCCAGTTCAAGTTCTGGCCGACGATCTCGCGCATCGACAACCCGTACGGCGACCGCAATCTGATCTGCGCGTGCCCGCCGATGTCGGACTACGAATAAGGGCTTATTCACAGGGAGGCACGGAGACACGGAGCAATACGATTTGTTCTTGAAGAAAAAAACCCTCCGTGTCTCCGTGCCTCCCTGTAAATTGCTCTCAGCCGACGCGGAGCCTGAACTCGTCTAGCAGGCGCAGCGTAACCGCCCCAGGCTTGCCCGCGCCGATCGTGCGCTCGCCCACACGCACCACCGGCGTGACTTCACGCGTGGTGCCGGTGATAAACGCCTCGTCCGCCTCAAACACGTCCTGGGGAGTAAATGAACGCTCCTCCGTGTGAACGCCGATATCCGTGCCGAGGTCCATCACGAACTGCCGCGTGATGCCCGGGAGCAATCCGTCGGCGATCGGCGCCGTGCGGAGCCGGCCGTCCTTCACGATGAAGAAGTTGGACTGGGAGCACTCGACGATGTGACCGTCGTGATTTTGCATGAGTGCCTCGTCCGCGTGCTGACGCAAGGCCTCCTGCATCGCGAGCGCGTTGTTGAGGAGGTTGTTCGACTTGATGGTGGGATTGAGCGCACTGGGATGGTTGCGCCGGACGTCCACAAGCGCGACGGTGATCCCTTCCGTGAACGTCCGCTCGGGCGGTGCCGGGAACGCCTTCACGATGATCACCAGCGTCGGCGCGGGACACGCCGCCGGGTTGTAGGTGAGGGCGCCGACCCCGCGCGTGAGCAGGATGCGAATGTAGGCCTCGGGCAGGGGACCCAACAAACGGTCGTGGGCCGTCATCGTGTCGTCAATCCAGCCGTGCATCTGCGTGTCACTGAAGGGCACGTCGAGCGCCATCAGCCCGGCGGATCGCCGCAGGCGGTCCATGTGGGGCCCAAAGAGAAACGGCGCCCGTCGGTACGTGCGCAGCGTCTCGTACACGCCCTCGCCATACAAAAACCCGTGATCAAACACCGGCACCACGGCGTCGGCCGCCAGGGAAATCGTGCCGTTCACATAGACGACTGCCTGAAGTGCGCTCATACGTGCGCGTATAGTACGCTCGCTGTCGCAAGTATGCGAGTCCTCAACACTCTTCAGATGCGGGAGGCCGACCGGCGCACCACCGAGGACGTCGGGGTGCCCTCGATCGTCCTGATGGAAAACGCCGGCCGCCAGGTGCTTATCGCCATCGAGGCGACGTTTGACGACGCCGCCTCGCTCAGGTACGCCATCCTGTGCGGGAAGGGCCAGAACGGTGGCGATGGATTCGTCGTGGCCCGGGCCATGCTGGAGCGGGGCATCACGGCGTCGGTCTTTCTGGTGGGACGCGACGTGGACGTGCGGGGCGACGCGCGCACCAATCTGCAGATTCTCTCCAACTTGTCGGTCGACGTCGTCGAGATCGCCGACGGCACGGCGTGGGAACTTCATGCGCCCGCGGTGCTGGCGGCCGACGTGATCGTCGACGCCATTGTCGGAACCGGACTCAAAGGCCCCGTGGCGGGCCTGGTCGAATCCATCGTCGATGACCTGAACGCGTCCGACACCCCGGTGGTCTCCATTGATTTGCCCAGTGGGCTCGACGCCAGTGATGCGCACGTGCCGGGCCCCGCAATCGAGGCCACGCTGACCGTGACGTTCGGCGCGCCAAAGATCCCACACGTACTGCCCCCGGCCGAACACCACATCGGCAGTCTGGTGATCGCCGACATCGGTATTCCTCAGTCAGTGATTACACAGGTCGAGGGCCCGTGGATCGAGCTGCTCACCAAAGACGGCATGCGCCGCCACGTGAACCCGCGCGCGGCCGAAAGTCAGAAGGGCGACTACGGCCGAATCCTGGTCGTGGCCGGGTCGCTGGGCAAAACTGGCGCGGCCCACCTGACCGCCATGGCCGCACTTCGCTCGGGCGCGGGCCTGGTCACGATCGCCACGCCCCGGTCGTGTGTGCCCATCCTTGCGGGTCTGGGTGTCGAGTACATGACTCTCGGCCTGGATGAAACGCCTGAGGGGCAGCTCGCCTTCGAGGGGGTGGATCCGGTCGTCGACTTTGACGCCGACGTCATCGTCATTGGCCCCGGCCTGGGTCGTGGCCCCTCGACCTCTGCTTTTGTGCACGCGGTGATCGAACGTGCCGGCGTGCCGGTCATCGTCGACGCCGACGCGCTGTTTGCCTTCGCCGGAGACACCGACCACCTGCAGGGCCGGGACGATGTGGCCATCATCATCACCCCCCACCCAGGTGAGATGGCGCGGCTCCTGGACGTGGGCGTGGACGATGTCCAGGCCCATCGGCTGGAGGTCGCCAGGGACTTCGCCACAGCGAGGCAGCTCCACGTGGTGCTCAAGGGCCATCGCACCGTCATCGCGTCCCCTGACGGGCGCCTGAGCCTGAATATGACCGGCAATGCCGGCATGGCGACCGGGGGCACCGGAGATGTGCTGTCGGGGATGATTGGCGCGTGGTGCGGCCAACTGCGTGATCCAGCTGCGGCCTGCCAGCTCGCCGTGTATCTGCATGGACTCGCGGGGGATTTGGCTGCGGCCGACGAAGGGGAAGTGGCGATGATCGCCGGCGATATGGTGGACCGTCTGGGCGACGCCGTGCTCGAAGTGACTTCGCAGAAATGACCCAACGTACCCAGACACGCTCGTCTTCGGAAGCCGACACCGTGGACGCCGGCCGCCGCTTTGCCGAGCGGCTGTCGCCCGGTGACGTGGTGCTCATCTCAGGCCCCCTGGGCGCCGGCAAGACGGCGTTTGTGCGTGGACTCACCGAAGGGTTGGGCGGCGTCTCGAGTGACGTCTCCAGCCCCACGTTCACCCTGATTCAGCAGTACGCGGCGCGCATTCCGCTCTTCCACGTAGACCTGTATCGATTGACCGCGCAGGAGGCCGCCGACCTCGGGCTTGAGGAGACGGGGGAGGACGGCGTGCTCGCGGTGGAATGGCCGGATCGCTGGGCGCACGCGCCAGAGTCTGCCTGGCAGATCACCATCAGCGACAACGGGGGTGACGCCCGGACGATCGAGTACGCGCGGAACGAACGGAACTATTCGACGCGGTAGTTCGGGGCTTCCTTGGTGATGATCACGTCGTGGACGTGGCCTTCACGCATGCCGGCGGCGGTCACTCGAATCAGTTCCGCCTCGCGCTGCAGCGTCGGAATATCCGGGCACCCGCAGTACCCCATCCCCGCACGAAGACCACCAATCAGCTGATGAATCATCGCCTGGACGCTGCCCTTGTGGGCGACGCGGCCTTCGATCCCTTCCGGGACCAGCTTGTCGGAGTTGTCCTTGCCGTCGAGATCGAACTCGTCCTGGAAGTAGCGGTCACGGCTGCCGCGGCGCATCGCGCCGAGCGAGCCCATGCCGCGGTATTCCTTGAAGCTGCGCCCCTGATACAGGATGACTTCGCCCGGACTTTCGTCGGTGCCGGCAAACAAGCTGCCGATCATCACGGAACTTGCGCCCACGGCAATCGCCTTGGTGATGTCGCCGGAGTACCGGATGCCGCCGTCGGCAATGATTGGCACGTCGCGTCCCTCCGCGGCCTGCGCACAGGCGGCGACGGCGGAGATCATCGGCACGCCGATGCCCGCCACGACACGCGTGGTGCAGATGGACCCGGCCCCGATGCCGACCTTCACCGCGTCCACACCGCGATCGATCAGCGCCGTGGTGGCCGACGCGGTGGCGACGTTGCCGGCAACCAGTTCCACGTCCGGATATTGCGCGCGCAGTTTCTCGACCATGTCGAGCACGCCCTGCGAATGGCCGTGCGCCGTGTCCACGATGAGGATGTCGACGTGTGAGGCGACCAGCGCCGCCGCACGCTCGGGCGTGTCCTTGCCGACACCGATCGCCGCACCAACACGCAGACGACCGAGGGCGTCCTTGCAGGCGTTCGGATACTTGATGAGCTTCTGAATGTCCTTGACCGTAATGAGGCCCTTGAGCCGGAAGTCCCCGTCCACCACGAGCAGCTTTTCCACCTTGTGGTGGTGGAACATCTCACGCGCCATGTCGAGCGTGGTCCCGACGGGCACCGTGATGAGATTCTCCTTGGTCATGATCGCCGAGATGGGGCGATCGGTATTTGTCGCAAACCGGAGGTCACGATTGGTCAGGATGCCGAGCAGGCGCCCTTCCTTACTGCCATCGTCGGTGATCGGCACGCCGCTGATGCGATACCGCTTCATCAGCTCGAGCGCTTCGAAGATTTTGTGGGTGGGGGAGAGCGTGATGGGATTCACGATCATGCCGCTCTCGGACCGCTTCACGCGATCCACTTCCTGCGCCTGTTCTTCCGGGCTCAGGTTCTTGTGAATGATCCCGATGCCGCCCTGCTGGGCCATGGCGATGGCGAGCCGACTTTCGGTGACAGTATCCATGGCCGCCGAAAGGATGGGGACGTTGACGCGGATTCTGCGGGTGAGTCGTGACCCGACATCCACGGCGCTGGGCAACACCCGTGAGTGCCTCGGCACCAGCAGCACATCGTCAAACGTCAGCGCTTCCGTCAATCCCCGCGCCACCTGCGCCGCTGCCCCCAGGTTCTCCGTCATCTCTTTATTCCTCTCACCGCACAGAGCACTCATGCACGTCGCACGCAGCACTGCGCCGCTAGGCGCCGTGGCACTTCTTGTATTTTTTGCCGCTGCCACAAGGGCAGGGATCGTTGCGTCCGACCTTCGGCTCGTCACGGCGGACGGGTGTGTGGCCGGCATCATCACCACCCGTGCGCGACGGCATCGGTGGCCCGGACTGCAACACGCCGCGCGGCAGCGCCGTGGCACCGGCGGTACTGGAACTGCCGCTGCTGAACGTCATCGGCGGGGCAGGCTTGCGCACCGGAGGTGGCGGAACAGGTTCGCCACCTTCAGACACGACAGGACGCAGCCGCCACAGGTAGCGAACAATCTCGTCGTCGATCCGTTCCTTCATCGCCTGGAACAGCGAGAAGCTTTCTTTTTTGTACTCGACGAGTGGATCACGCTGACCGTAGCCGCGCAGGCCGATGCCTTCCTTCAGATGGTCGAGACCATAGAGATGGTCCTTCCACTGGGCATCCACGATCTGCAGCATGATGTCGCGCTCAACCCGACGCAGCAGTGACGGCTCGATGATGAGTGTCTGTTCCTTGGCTTCGTACTGCTTGACGGCCATGTCCAGCAGGGCGTCGACAATCTCGGAGGGCGTCATCTCACCCAACTCGAGCGCAACCAGGTCAGCCGAGTCGAGGCCAAAGGCGTCGGCCGCCGCGAGGCGCAGGGCGTCGAGGTCCCACGTCTCGGGGTCGCCATCTTTTGGCGCGTGTGTTTCGACGAGGTTGTCGACGAAGTCTTCCGCCAGCATCATCAGGTAGCCGCGGGTGTCGAGGACCTCGTCCTCATCCACCTGCACCTTGCCCTCCAGCAACTGCCGGCGCAGCGTGTAGACACTTTCACGCTGCTTGTTCATGACGTCGTCATATTCAAGCAGGTGTTTGCGGGTGGAGAAGTTCTGCGCTTCCACTTGTTTCTGCGCGCGTTCGATCGCTTTGGTGACCATGCGCGCCTCGATTGGCACGCCATCTTCCATGCCGAGCCGCTGCATCAGGCCGGAGATGCGCTCCGAGCCCATGAAGATGCGCATGAGGTCGTCTTCAAGCGACAGGTAGAACCGCGACGAACCCGGGTCACCCTGACGGCCGGCGCGACCACGCAGCTGGTTGTCGATGCGGCGGGCTTCGTGGCGCTCGGTGCCGATGATGTGCAGACCCCCAGCGGTGACGACGTCCTTGTGGTCGGTGTCGGTCTCGGCCTTCAGCGCAGCAAAAATGCGCTCGTAGTCCGCGCGCGGCACCCGGTAGAAATTATCGAGGTGGAAGAAGTAGACGAATTCCTCGTCATCAACAAATTTCTCCTGCCCCTTGGGCAGCCGTTCGGCCACCTGCTCGGCCAGTGACTGCTGACGCGCCATGAACTCGGGATTGCCGCCAAGTAAAATGTCAGTTCCGCGGCCCGCCATGTTGGTGGCGATCGTCACGGTGCCCTTGCGCCCGGCCTGGGCGACGATTTCGGCTTCCTGCGCGTGGAACTTCGCGTTCAGCACGACGTGCTTGATGCCGCGTCGTTTGAGCATGCCCGCGAATCTTTCGGACTTCTCAATGGACACGGTGCCGACCAGGACCGGGCGGCCTTCTTGTTGCCGCTCGACGATGTCCTCGACGATGGCGTCGGCCTTTTCCTTCTCGGTGCGGTAGACCAGGTCCGGGTTCTCGAGACGCTGCAGCACCCGGTTGGTCGGGGCCACGATGACGTCGAGTTTGTAGATCTTGTTGAACTCCTCGGCTTCGGTCTCGGCCGTGCCGGTCATGCCGGAGAGTTTTTCGTACTTGCGGAAATAGTTCTGGAAGGTGATGGTCGCGAGCGTCTGATTCTCGCGTTCGATCTTGACCTTCTCCTTCGCTTCCACCGCCTGATGCAGACCATCGCTCCAGCGACGCCCCGGCATCAATCGCCCGGTGAACTCGTCCACGATGACGACCTGCCCATCCTTGAGCATGTAGTCGACGTCGAGGCGGAACAACGTGTGGGCACGCAGCGCCTGGTGAATATGGTGGAGCAGCGGCATGTTCGCCGGGTCGTACATCCCCGACGTCCCGGCGACCAGACGATGACCGAGGTATTCCTCGGCCTTGGCCATGCCCGTTTCGGTGAGCTGCACCGTCTTGCTCTTTTCGTCGACGATGAAGTCGCCGGTGGTCTCGAGGCGTTCACGATCCTCGGCCTTGACGTTGCCCTGGACCACGGCGCCGGGTTTGAGGCGCGGAATGATCTTGTCGACCTCGTAGTAGAGGTCGGTGGCCTGTTCGGACGGACCCGAAATGATGAGCGGCGTCCGGGCTTCGTCGATGAGGATGCTGTCGACTTCGTCGACGATCGCAAAGAAGTGCCCGCGCTGCACGTACTGCGCGAGGTCATACTTCATGTTGTCGCGCAGGTAGTCGAACCCGTATTCGTTGTTGGTGCCGTACGTGATGTCGCTCGCGTAGGACGCCTGGCGCTCCGCGTCGTTGAGCTCGTGCTGGATGACACCGACCGACATGCCGAGGAAGCGGTAGAGCCGCCCCATCCATTCCGCGTCGCGG
>Ga0163152_10001123_pt1 | contig 43371 bp, 35 predicted proteins | sample OliLakLV19MP8IB2_FD_148635 | JGI IMG/M metagenome (GOLD analysis project Ga0163152, IMG submission 148635) | Freshwater microbial mat bacterial communities from Lake Vanda, McMurdo Dry Valleys, Antarctica - Oligotrophic Lake LV.19.MP8.IB-2 | ecosystem: Environmental > Aquatic > Freshwater >...
GCGGCCGGGGCCTTGTGGCTGCTCGTCGATATTTTCTTGCACGATCGGTGCGCGCAGAAAAAGAGCGCGCTGAAGGCCTGATTCCTGCTCGATGCGAGAGGTCGCGAGTTCGAATCGCGCCAGTGTTGGAGCGCGCGCACGTGTTGGTGACGGACGATCGCACGAGGGAATCCCCGTGCGCACGTCGGTCTCCTCGTTACAGGTCCTTCGCGGAGTTCCGGTGCCGAGATCGAGCGAAGCCAGATCTCATCGTCGCGGATTCTCGGGCCTACGTCCAAGAGCAGCCTAGGCCCGGCGCTCACGAGCGCACGATTTCTCCGGGATTCACCCGCGACCGAAGCAGCGCCCGTTCGTCGTGACCTTGGAGTTCGGGAGCGTGTCCCCGGACGATTCCCACACCCTCATGCTCCCGCGAGGTAGGACCACGATGAAGCTGCAAGTCTGGCGTTCCACCGTTCGTGTGCTCGGCGTACTGGTCGCCGCGCTGTGCGTGATCTGGGCGTGCTCGACGCCGGTGAAGGTCGGGGTCAAGGTCGAAGGCTTCGGCATCAAGATCGAGGTCGGTATCGACTCCACGGGCAACCCGGTGACGACGGCCACGGGATCGGCCCCTCCCGGCAAGTGCCTGCGCGTCACCTACCATGCTGCGGACGGGACCAACCTGGGCAGCAATGTCATTTCCGTTCCGGGTTCATCGCCGATTCCGACCGGGTCCGCCACGCATACCCTCGAACTCGTGGACTGCCCGGAGCCGCCGTCGCTCACCGGTCCCACACCGTTGCCGGGTGGCTCCCACCGCGTCCACGCGCTGCCGACTTGGCGTGAGGTCTACACGTTCCCGATCACCGTCAGCGGCGGCACCAGCACGTTCCAACGCGGCGTCGTCTGCCATGCACGTGTGCGCTGCTTGCCGACCCAAGATCCGATGCAGATCCTGCAGCCGATCCTGCTCGCCGGCCCCGGCGTTGCGGTGCCCGCGACGATCGACGTTCTGTTCTTGACCGAGATCACGCCCACCATGTCCGGCGCCCAGGTTCGAGTCGCCGCTCGTTCCCCGATCCTCGACATGAACTTCGAGTGGAACGACACCCCGAACTTCGCCGACCTCGGTTCGGGAACCAATGCCATCTCCTCGACCCTGCCGAATGGATGGCATGCGGTGGACGCCTCGATCCCAGGGCTCGCGTTCCGGCCGGACCTCGGAGATTGGAACGGAGGACGCGTCAGGATTCGTACCCTCGCGCAGCCCGTGGTTTCGGAATACGCACAGTCCTTCCAAACGCTCGGGTTCTAGCACCCTGCAGGCGGCGCCGGACCATCTCCGGCGCCGCTCACTTCTCATGCCCTCATTCCACGCTTTGCTCCCAGTGCTGATCGCATTGCTTTCGGGGTGTCAGACTTACGCCTTCGAGGTCGACCGTCCCCCGATCGAGCGGTCGGCCCGCGAGGGTCTCGTGTGCGCTTGGTCCGAGGCGGACGCGGAGAGGGTTGCGGGCGAACTGGACCGGTTGGTCCCGCTGGTGCGAGCGTTGAAGGGCGTCGAGTGCGATCCCCCGCTAGTGATCTTGACTCGCGAAGAACTCATGGGGGGCCTCGACGGGCTGGCCACGGATGATCTGATCCTCCTTGGTCCGGGGTGGCAGGGGGTCGAGCGCTTCGTTCTCGCGCACGAACTGTCGCACTACTTCCGCGACGACGTATGGGGTGCACTCCCGTACGCGGTGGAGGAAGGGCTCGCCGATCTCGTGGCCGAGGGAATCGAACCCGACCAGGCCAGTTTCGTTCTCTTCCCACGTCTGACGAACATCCCGCTGAAGATCGATCGCCCGCTCCTCGAGGGCCTTCTCTCGCTGAAGCGGTCCCTCGAAGCTCCTCTGGACGAAACGACCGACTCGCAGAGCCGCGCGATCGGCTTCGTCGTCGCCATCGAGCTCGGGATCGAGGAGTTACGCAGGCTCTGCGTACGAGCTCGAGCCGAAGGGCTGGATCAAGTGCCGCCCGACTGGATCCTTGCAGAAATGCCATTTCCAGTCGAAGACTCCGAGCGTTGGCGGCGGTGCATCACCGACCACTTGAACCGCTCGCGCCCCACGAACTAGGGCCGCAGGACTTGCAGTCGTTCCCCACTCCAGACGATCGGCGCGCGACGGACTTCGATCGTGCCCCGGTAGAGGACTACCGTCGCACCTTCCTCGCTGACAGTGCACACAGGAAACACCTTTCCGTCGAGGGGCATTCGATCGTGCGCCGAGAGCACATGCGTGAACTGCCCGTCGATCGAGAGGGCCTTTCCCGAGCGGTCGAGGATTTCGAACTGGTCGACTTTCTCCCCGTCGTCGACCTCGAGTTGGAAGCGGCGCTCGATCGTCACGGTTATGACGACATTTTTCTGGTCGACGTCGTCCGGGATTCTGAACGTCTCATGCCGGACTTGATTCCCGTGGGCTGAGAGCTCGAGCCCGCGCCGCGGGACGTCCTCGAACTCGAACTCGCCGTGCGAGTCAGAGCGCGTCGACCGCGCGGTCGCCCAGCTCATCGAACCGCGCTGCTCGCGGATCGTGTAGATCACCCGCACCTCGACGCCGGGGACCGGGACGCCGAGCCTCGACACCGTGCGGCCGCGGATCTCCGGGCGCAGCGCGTCAGCCGGCAGGCGGACTTCGATGTCGCGTGCGCCAGCGGGGATCGGCTCCGACGTGAAGGCCAAGCCAGTTTCACGGTCGGTGAAGCGCACGCGATACGGCTGAGGGGCCAGGCCCTCGACGCGGAATCGCCCTTCGTCGTCGGTCTCCGGCTGCTGCTTCTCGCCGTACCAACCCGCAGCGGCGAACTCGAGCGGTATGCCCATCGTCGGGTACTTCACCGTGTCCGCGAGCGACACGATCCATTCCTTGAGCGCGCGTCCCGTTGCATCGACGGCGCGACCTGTGATCGCGAGTGCCTCGCCCGACAGGCGGATCTCGACGCCCTCGACAACGCCCTTCTCGCGCAGGATGCGTCCGAACTCGGAGATCCAGCCCGGCGCAAGTCCGCGTTTCAAGGCGACGAGCTCGCTCTCGGGGCTCCAATAGCCGGCTTCGAACTCGAAGCGGCCGGCTTCATCGGTCTCCGCGCCGACTCCCTCGAGCCGGATCGAAACGTGGGGGATCCCGACGCCGCGTGGATCCAGGACGACGCCACGGACGCGTGGTTTGGGCGGAATGGGCCGTGTGCGCGTCACGAGGACGACCTCGGTGGTGTCGCTCGCAGGCAGCTCGATGTCGGCCGCGAACTGGCTGTCCACGACGGCGACGAGTCGCGCGCCAGGGAACCATGCGACACGTCCCAGGTCGAAGCCACCCCCCGAATCCGACTTCACGTCGTTCATGAACTCCATGGAGCCGGATTCGAACTCGAACGCTAGCTTCCCGATCGCAGCCTTGAGGCCTCGGCTTTCGATCCGCGCGCCCTCGACGGGCGCTCCCGTTGCGTCGACCACTGAGCCAGAGACGTGGACCGTGGACGCGACGAGCAGAATCTCGCCTTCCTCGGTCTCGACGCGACCCGAGGCCATCAGCACATGACGCTCGTCGGTCGTCTCGATCGACGCGTGCGCACCCGGGACGTCGAACACGAAGCCACCGTCGGCGCTCGTCGTAGTTGTGACGGAGAGGTCGGCGCCGAGCAACACCTCGCGTAGCCCGACCGGGTGGCTGTACTCCGCGAGCGTGTGTTCGAGGGCCGCCGGAACACTCCGCCATTCCTCGCGTTGCCGGTCGTCGATCGATCGACCTCGATTGCCGACGTACAGCCAATTGTTGGCGATGCGAGGGAGGCTCGGATCGCGCGCGCGAACGGATAGCCCGCCTATGCCGCGTCCGTCGAAACCGATCGCGCGGCCTTCGACGTGGATCGCGGGGAGAGTGGTGGCCGAGCTCGAACTCGCGGTTGGGTTTACAACCGGCGCTCGTTGGCCCGAATCCGCCGTCTCCTCGGCGGTCGGCTGTGCCGAGCGAATCTCCAACGGCGCCGCGAATGGATGCCCAAGGCCCTCAGCATCCACTGTGAAGAAGTTCCCGTATGCGTCTTGATGGCGGAGATCACCGGACTCCGATGCTCGCCACACCGCGACGCTCGCCGATCCCGCGACGAGCAAGACCGACACCGCGACCGCAAGGGCACCGACCGGGACCGCCGCCTTCGGCATGACCGCCAGCGGCGCGAACGCCGAGCACCACGTCGCGCGGTCTCCGTACGAGCGATCGAGTCGCGTGCGCAGCTCGCTGTGCGCGCGAGCAAGCCGCGTGTTCACCGTCGCGATGGGAACGCCCTGCTTCTTCGCGATCTCGCGCGGCGCGAGTCCTTCGTACCACCGCAAGAGCACGACGACGCGATAGATGGGCTCGAGCGCGAGCACGTGCTGCGCCAAGTCACGGGATAGTTCGGCGCGCGCGAGGAGCTCGTCCGCTCCCTCGAGCGCCTCTGGTCGCGCGGCCGCGCGCTCGCGCGACGCACGCCGACTTTCTTCGCGCCCGATGCCGCGCGCAGCATTGCGTACCACCTCGCCCAGCCAACCACGCAAGTTCGTGGCGTCGCGCGGCGGGCTCTTCGCGGCTGACGCCAGCGCGTTCTGCACGACATCGTCCGCGCGCGCGGCATCGGTGACGAGTCGGCCCGCTAGAGCGCGCGCCCACTCGACGTGCTCCAGCAACGATTCGAGTCGAGGGTCCAAGGCAGGGTCTGTCCGTGCGGTCATGATGGGCTCCAACCCCGCAGTGCCGCGCACGCCGATTCTGATTCACGCAAACTCGCGAGGGTCGCAAGTCATCGAGAGGAATGGGGTCGTCTCGAACCTGACGATCGTGTGGCGCGGTTGGAGCCACGAAGTGCTCCTGTCGCCATTCGAAGTCCCGGTCATGATTCGCGCTGGCGAACTGACCAACGGACCATCGTCGAGATGCCGGGGACGAGCGGAGGACCTCTCAGCTCGCGCGGCTCGAAGCTGTGCGCGGCGAGAGGTCCCCCGAGAGCGAACGCGCCGGTGAATCGCGGCGCTGCGTCATCGAGCGCGGGCTGTCCGCGCGTCTCGATGACGAAGAGGCTCAGCCGTTCTTCTTGGCGAGCTTGGCCTTCTTCTTGTCCTGCTTCTCTTGGATGGAGAGCTTGGGCTTCTTGACGTTCTTCGGTTGTTGTTGGCCCTTGGCCATGGTGATGCTCCGTAGGGGATAGGGATTGGGCGCGTTGGCGCCCGAGAGAGGGGTCTGCGACTCAGAACGTCGGATTTCGGCCGTGAAGTCAAGGATCCGTACCGGCGGACATCGGAATGGAGGGGGAGATCGGGAGTGTCGGTCGCAACTCCGCTGAGGCTCCCTCCGCGAGCCTGGGCCAGCGAGTAGCATCCCCGCCATGGTCGACACCCCCCCGACGTCAGCGCCGCGGCTCACACCGCGCGAGAACCTGACCACGCTCCAGACGCACATCCTCGCCGAGGAGCAGAAGCACCCGCACGCCTCCGGCACCTTCTCGTGGATTCTCTCCGCCATGGCGCTCTCGGCGAAGGTCATCGCCGACAAGATCCGCCGCGCGCGGATCCAGGACGTGCTCGGTTCGCTCGACGGCGAGAACGTGCAGGGCGAGCGCCAGCAGAAGCTCGACGTCATCGCGAACGAGACGTTGTTGCGCTGCCTTGGCTCGCGCTCCGGCGTCGCGATCGTCGCCAGCGAAGAGGACGAGAACCCCACGTTCATCCAGCGGGACAGCGGCGGCGAGCGACCCTACTGCGTCTTGTTCGATCCGCTCGACGGATCTTCGAACCTCGACACGTGCGGCGCGGTGGGCACGATCTTCAGCATCCTCCGACACGACCGGCGCGCGTCGACGCCCGATGCATCCATCCTGCAGCGCGGTGTCGAGCAGGCGGCGGCGGGTTACATCCTGTACGGCAGCTCCACCGTTTTCGTGCTCACGACGGGAGCGGGTGTCTCGATGTTCGTCCTCGATCCGAGCATCGGTTCGTTCTTGCTCGTCGAGCACGGCATCCAGATCCCGAAAACGGGTAAGACGTATTCGGTCAACGAGGGCAATCGGCGCTCTTTTCCCGAGGGCTATCAGCGTTATCTCGATTGGGCGCAGTCGAACGGCTACACCAGCCGTTATTCGGGCACGATGGTCGCGGACGTGCACCGCACGCTCTTGAAGGGCGGGGTGTTCCTGTATCCGCCGACGAAGAAGTCGCCCGAGGGCAAGCTGCGACTGCTCTACGAAGTGAACCCGATGTCGATGATCATCGAGCAGGCGGGGGGCAAGGCCGTCGCGGTCACCGAGCGCGTGATGGAAGTGGTTCCGAAGACGCTGCACCAGCGCATCGCCTGCTGCATGGGGTCACCGGACGAGGTCGACCACGTGCTGCGTCACATCGCTTGAACGGCGTACCGCCGCGCCGGCACATCGCCGACCGTCACGTTGCGCGATCGTCGCGCCGGGTCCGTGGAGGATTCATGGGCCGAGGCTGGCGCGATGCGGTGCCGCTCGTTTTTGCGAGACCGTAGGCTCGATTCGCTCACGGGCTCTCGTACCGACGAGCGGTGCCACTCGTGCCGGCGAGCCCGTAGACGGACTTCTCCGCACGTCGCTCAGTGCATGACCGTGCCGCGCGTATTCAGCACGATTTCGGCCTGGATCAGCTCGCCGTAGCTCGGCACGCCCATCGCCGCGCGCTCGGCGTCCGTCGTCGCGGGATCGAGCCGGTGGAGCTTCCAACGCGCGAGCGCCGGATCCCAAGCGAACTGCGTCCCGTAACGCTGGGCAAGTCCTTGGCTCACGAGGTCCTTGTCGATCGCTTCGGCGGCAGCACGCAGCCCGAGCGGCTCGCCGAGTTCGGCGGCCTTCGACCCGAGAGTCGCCGCGAGCGCCCAGTCCTTCGGATCGTTCGACTCGGCCAGGACGACCGCGGCGCGGAAGTGATCGCGCCCCGAAGTCAATGCGCCCGACGCGGCGAGTTCGCGCGCGCGCTGCGCTCGTTCCGTCGTGAGCGCCATCGACTTCGCATCGGGATCGGCCAGAGGTTCGGCGTGTTCCGCGTCGTTCTCGAGCTCGGCCCACAAGCGATCGATCGCGGTTTTCGGCCCGGCGCAGGCGCTGATCAGGAGGGCGAGAATGGCGAGGATCGGCATCCGGTTCTTCATGGAGGCGGCGACCATGCGCATCGCTTGTCCGCGGCGCAAGGGCTCCGACCCCCTCGCGGCACTGGCCCGCGAGTGCTTTCCCGAGCGAAACGGGCTCCCGCCCGCAGTTTTCCGGGTTCCTTTACGCATGTCCGCCCCAACGCCGGGCCGATCCCCGTATCGTGTTCGCTACGGCCCGGGACCTCTAGAACCCCGGGCCCCGCTGTTTGCGCCTCCACGGGAGTCGCGTGCAGCTCGTGAAACCTCTGCAGAAGGAGAACCCACTATGAAGACGATTATCGCCGCGCTGGCTCTCGTGAGCTTGGTCGCCTGCAACACGGAGAAGAAGTCGGTTGCCGACGACTCCGGTGCCAACATGCCGAAGGTCGGCTGCTGTGAAAGCAGCAAGGCTGGTTGCGATGACGCCGCGAAGGCGTCGTGTGATTCGGCGGCCAAGAGTTCTTGCGAAGCCAGCAAGTCGAGCTGCACCGCGAAGCCGCAAGGCTGAGCGCGTGAGCGCTACGCCCACGGGTAACGATCGCGAAAGCTGTCAGTACCCGTAGCGAGCGCCCGACCATGACACCCACCGGGTGTGATGGCGAGCCGATCAGGCCAACGTCGGGGCCGACCTTCGGGTCGGTCCCGACGTCTTTGTGTCCCTGATCCGCTTCACCGCGCCTGCGCGCGGACTTCGATCGCATGCACCTCGAAGACGAGCGTCGCACCGGGCGGCACGAGCCCCGCGACCCCCTCGTCGCCGTATGCGAGCGCCGGCGGGACGACGATGCGTCGGCGTCCGTCGGCCCGGATGCCGAGGAGTCCGTCGTCGAGGCCGTGCAGGAACGCTTCGCCGAGCCGGACCGGCACGGGCAACCCTCGGTCGAGCGTCGAGTCCACGCGGGTGCCGTCCTCGAGCGAGACGACGTAGTCCAGAAGCACTTCGTCGCCGAGCGCGGCCGGCTCACCGGCACCCTGCAGGAGTTCCTCGTACACGACGCCGGTCGTCGTGCGCACGGAAGGGGCGTCGTACTGCGTGGCGCGCCGTGTCGCGCTGCAACTCGTGCACGCGATAGCGAGAGCCGCGACACCTGCGAGCGCGCGCGTGTTCACCGGCGCACCTCGCGGATCTCGATGTGCGCGAGCAAGAGCGTTCCGGGCGGAATTCCAGCACTCGGGAGGCCGCCCGCGCCGTACGCGGATTCGGGCGGGAGCATGATCTCGGCGACGGTGCCCGCGCGCAGCCCGACGAGCGCGCGCGAGAGTCCGGGCATGAGTCCGCCCTCCACTCCGACGCGTCCTCGGATCGGCATGCCGAGAGTTTTCGTGGAGAGGACGATCACGGGCTCGAGCAGCGCGGCCAGTGGTGCCGGCGCCGGTGCCGTGCCGATCGGTTCGCTCGCGCTCGCATCGTCGCCAGGCGCCGATGGCGGAACGGTCGCGACGGGCGCGGCGTTCGTCGCAGCGGTTGCGGTCGGCGCGGCGTCGGTCGCTGCGTCGGTCGCTGCGTTCGCGTCCGTCGCCGAGTCGAGAGGCTTCGCTTGCGCCGGATCGGTTTCGGAGGGTTCCGGCTGCGCGACGTCGACCTCCTGCTCGCCTCGAACCTCGGCGCCCGCGGGGTCGGTCGCGGGGGCTGCGTTCTCGGTCCTGGCGGCGTCCGTCTCCGGCTTGGCCACGTCGCCCTTCGACTTCTCGTCGGTTGTCGCGGTCGGAGCCACTGACCCTTCGACGGACGTGCCCGCGATCTCGACCGGCTTCGCGTCGGACGCCGCGTCGCTCTTCGCCGTCTCGGTCGGCGCGTCCGCGGACTTCTTGTCCGTGCCGCGCTTCGACTTGGACTTCGGCTTCTCGGACTCCGCGTCTTCGATGGCCTCGACCGGCACGGCTTCGGGTTCGGTCGGTTGCAGCGTCGGCACGTACGACAACGTCATCGAGAGCGCGACCTCGTCACCCGGAGCGACGATCGAGCCTTGACCCTCGGCGATGACTTCGACGCGCACGCCGCCCTCGAGCTCGAGCACGCGCCTCTTCTCCGGCGGCAGGATCTCGGGCTTTGCTCGAGCTGTGGCACGTTCGCCTCGCGCTTCCATCGAGTGACTCGACCCCGAGGAAGGCGGCGCCTCGTCGCGAGAACACGCCGCAAGGACGGCGAGGAGGAACGCTGCCCGAATCGTCGAGGTCTTCACGCCCCTCATCCTGCCAGGATCGAGGCGATGCACGCCACGTCGACGATGTCGTCGGGCTTGCAACCGCGCGAGAGGTCCATGAACGGCCGCTCCAACCCTTGAACGAGCGGCCCCAGCGCCTTCGCGCCGCCTAGACGCTCACTCAGCTTGTACGCGATGTTCCCTGCGTCGAGGTCGGGGAAGACGAGCACGTTGGCCTTGCCACCGAGCGGCGATCCGGGCGCTTTCCTGTCGGCGACCGTCGGCACGATCGCGGCGTCGACTTGCAACTCGCCGTCGCACGTCAATCCCGGCGCGCGGCGCTTCAAGAGCTCCGTGGCCTTCTTCACCTTGTCGACTTTCGGATGCGACGCCGATCCGTGCGTCGAGAACGACAGCATCGCGACGCGCGGCGCTTCGCCGGTCAACTTGCGATGCGACTCCGCCGCCGCGAGCGCGATGTCGCAGAGTTGCTCCGCCGTCGGATCGGGCACGACGCCGCAGTCGGCGTACGTGTAGACGCGATCGGCGAACACCATGAGGAAGCACGACGAGAGCGTCGCGTTACCGCGCGTGAGGCCGATGACTTGGAGGCCGGCGCGTAGGACGTCGGCGGTCGCTGCTTCGCTGCCCGCGACGCCGGCGTGACAGTCGCCGGATTGGACTAGGAACGCGCCGAAGACGATCGCGTCGTTCGCGCGAGCGGTCGCTTCCTCGTGCGTCATCCCTTTCCCCTTGCGGCGCTCGTGGAGTTCGGCGGCGAAGTGCTTCGTGCGCGGGTCCTTCTTGATCGAGACGACCTCGATGCCGGGCGGCGCGGCGGACGCCATCTTGCCGGCATCGATCAGGACCGGAGTGCAGAGGCCTTGCGCAACGAGGCGGGCGGCAGCCTGGAGGACGCGCGGGTCCTGCGTTTCCGGGAGGACGATGCGCCGGTTCGCGCGCCGGGATTTCTCGTGGATCTCGAGGAGGACGTTCATCGGGGGCGAGTTTCCTCGGCGCGGTGGAGGCAGCGCAAGGTTCGCTTGGGTTCCCGTCGCGAGGAGCGGCGGAAAGTGAGCGCTCGATCGCGTCACGAGCGCGCCGCGGGTCCCCATTGGCAGGGTTTCGCCGCGCGCAGTAGGTTCGAGGCATGGACATCGATATCTCGTTCAGCGAACCCGAGAGGGCGTACGTCGATCAGCAAATCCGCGAGGGGCGCGCGGCGAACGAGGGCGAAGTGCTGCGCGAAGCTCTTCAGTTGATGATGGAGCGCGAGGTCGACGAGCGCCGGAAGTACGAGGAGTGGCGCGAGCGGACGCGGCGTGAACTCGACGAGGCTTACGAGGATTCGCTGACCGAGGAGGGCCTCGACGGTCCGACGTTCTTCGAAGAGCTGAGGGTCAAGATCGAAGCGCGCGGGAGCCAGCCGTCGTGAAGCGCTACCGCATTTCCTCGCGCGCGGAGCGTGACCTCGACGAGATCACCGAGCGGATCGCGCGCTAATCCGGTCAGCGCCGCGCGGAGCTTTTCCGCGCGGAGATCCTGCGCAACATCTCGAACCTCGCCCTGTTTCCGCACGCCGGGCACGAGCGCGAGGATCTGACGTCGAAGGCGCTGCTGTTCTGAACCGTCGATTCCTATCTGATCGCATACCGGCCCGACTCGGATCCGCTGCGCGTGCTCCGCATCATGCACGGCGCACGCGATCCCGAAGATCTGCGCGGGTTCGTCGGCGAGTTCATTCCGCCGTACATCGTGTCCGGCGCTTCCGTGATCGACTTGCCACTGAACACGGAGGAGATGGAGTTCGTCGCGGCGCGCGTACGCTTGGGCCGTGCTCCGAGTGCGACCGATCTCTTGCTCCGTGGCTTGCGCTCCATGATCGACCCGGCTGCCGAGGATCTGCGCGCCTATGGGGCTTGGCGCGAAGAGACTCGCCGCGAGATCGAATTCGGATACCAGGAGTGCCTCCGGGGGTAGTTCGTCGATGGGGAGGCGGCGTTCGAGCGTATTCGCCTCCGGATCGAAACGCGTGGGAAGCACGCGTCGTGAGCGCGCCACCTTTCACCCCCGCGGAGCGAAGCGAGGAGGACTCAGAGCCCGTGAAGAATGCACGGGCGACGCGCTGCGGAGCGGCGCAGATGGTGTCTGGGAGCGTGTAGGCTCGATTCCTTCACGCGCTCTCAGCTCTCGGTGCCGCCTAGGAGCTGGGACGGCACATCCATCTCCATCCGCAACACCGCGAGCCCGTGCGTCTTCCCCTGCGCGTCCGTCTTCAAGCTCGCCGACCCGCCGCCGCCGAGGCTGTCCTCGAGCAGGAAGTTCAAGAGCCGCAGGTTGTCCGCCTCGTAGCGCTTCACCGCGCCCACATTGATCGACGCCATGTGCAACCGCACGCGCTCAGCCGTCAGGTAGTCCTTGAGGAACGCATACGCCGCATCGCTGCGCGCGAGCACGCCGACATTGGAGCCTTCGCCCTTGTCGCCGGAACGGGCGGTCGCGATGCGGGAGAGGGGGACTTTGGGCATGGCGGGAGGACTCGCGAAACGGTGCGGAATCAAACGGTGACGACGGTGACCTTCGGCGTCACGAACTCCTTGCGGAGCAGCGCGGGCCAGAACCCGATGATCTCGGTCGCCTTGGGACGGCCGCCGGCGAAACCGGTCACGCCCGGCGGACCACTGGTCACGAGCGGCACGAGCTCCATCCCGAAGCGATCGACCTTCGCTTGATCGGGGCCTTTGACGCCCATGCGCAGCACGATCTCGCTCGGGTCGGCGCGGTCGGCAGCGGCGATGCCGGCGTGCACGGTGTTCGCGCCGAGGAACTCGACCAGGCGCTCCTTCGCGGAGTACTCGAAGCCGTCGGACGCGAGGCGCTGCCACACGATCTCGGCGCACAGTTTGGCCTTGTCGAGCGCGTCGGGACCGCTGATCGTCAGCTCGCCGACGGCCTTGAAGCCGTCCTGATAGCTCGCCGACACCTTGTAGTAGGGCGTCGCCGGACCACCGCGCACGCCGTCGATCGCGACGCGGTCCTTCCCGTCCTGGCGCATGCGGATCGTCGTGAAATCGGCCGTGCAGTCGGGGCCGAGATACGCGCGCGGGTCGCCCATCTCGTAGGCGAGCTGGTGCGCGATCGTGCTCTCGTCGATTCTGCCGCCCGTGCCAGCGTGCTTCACGATCGCGAACGTGCCGTCGGCCTTCATCTCGATCAGCGGATAGCCGATCCGCGCCATGTCGGGGATCGTGCGCCAGTCGGTGAAGTTGCCGCCCGTGCATTGCGCGCCGCATTCGACGATGTGGCCCGCGACCGTTCCGGCGGCGAGCAGGTGGTGGTCGGTCGTCTTCCAGCCGAACTCGTGGATCATCGGGCCGACGACGAGGCCGGGATCCGTGCCGCGGCCGGTGATCACGATCTGCGCACCCTGGTCGAGCGCCTGTGCGATCGGGAACGCGCCCAAGTAGACGTTCGCGCTCGTCACGCGCGCGCGCACGCTCGCGAGCGGCGCCTTCGTGTCCATGTTCGCGAGTGTTTCGCCGGCTGCGGTCAACTCGTCGATGCGCTGGAGCACGTCGTCGCCTTCGACGATGCCGAGCTTGATCCCCTTGTACCCGCGCTTCGCGATTGTCCCAGCGATCGCGTCCATGCAGCCGCGCGGGTTCACGCCGCCGGCGTTCGCGACGACTTTGATCTTCTTCTCGACGAGGTCGGGCAGGATCCGGTCGATCAGCCGCACGAAGTCCGTCGCGTAGCCCGCGTTCGGGTTGCGCGACTTCAGCTTCTGCATGATCGACATCGTGACCTCGGCCAGATAGTCGAGCGTCAGGTAGTCGACCGGCCCTTCGCGCACGAGGCGCACGGGCGCCAGGATCGAGTCGCCCCAGAAACCCTGGCCGTTGGCGATGCGGACGATGTCTCGTTGAGCCATGGATTCCTGTTCGAGCTGCGCCGGGTGCTTCGGGCGGAAGAGTCTACCGGCGCCGTCGTGACGCCTGAAGGAGACGGAACGGACTTCTCGTTCGGGTCGGGCTCGAACCGCGACGCGCCTCAAGATCCGACCCGCAGAGCCTCGATCTAGAGCCTCGAACGGATCTGCGCGGCGCGCGGCTGCGTTCGTCCCGCCAGGCTAGGGCCCCTTCCCTTTGAACCATCCCCCGGTCCCGCTCGACGAGGCTCAGCGCCTCGCTGAGCTCAAGAGTCTGCGCATCCTCGACACGGATCCGGAGGCTTCGTTCGACGACCTCGTGCGCATCGCCGCGCGGATCACGGGCTCACCGGTGGGCTTGATCTCGTTGGTCGACGCGGACCGCATCTGGGTCAAGGCTCGAACGGGCATCGAGGCCACGCAGGTGCCGCGCGATCTCAGCTTGTGCGGTCTGACGATCCGGGATCCAGGTCGCCCCTTGGTCATCACGGACGCGGTGGCGGATCCGCGTTCGTGCGAGAACGTGTTCGTCACGCATGGCCCGCGAGTTCGTGCCTACGTGGGCGTTGCGCTCGTTTCGGCGGCGGGCAATGCGCTCGGCGTCCTCTCCGTCTTCGACAAGGTCCCGCGCGAGTACTCGACCGAGCACGTGGACCTCTTGCTCGCGCTCGGTCGTCAGGTGACGGCGCTGCTCGAACTGCGCCGCGCTGGACTCTCGGTCGCCGACTCCGCTCGTCGCGAGGAGAGCGTCTCGTCGGAGTTGCGCCGCAGCCAACGTCGTCTGGAGATCCTGAACGAGTTCGCGGAGGCGATCCACTCCGACCTACTCGTCGCGGACGTGACACGCATCGCTGTGGGCGTCCTTGCGCGCCATCTGCGTGGGATGCGCGTCGCGTACTCGACGATCGACGACCGTGGTCGGCTCGAAGTCCTCGATTCGATCGAGCCCGACGACATGCCACACCTCGCTGGCGGCGGGTTCGACATTTCGGTCGCGCCCACGTACTGGGCCTCGCTGCGCAGCGGGGAGATCGTGATCATGGAGGACGTTCGACAGAGCCGCATGCTCGCGCCGCTCTGCGACGCGTTCCTCGCGGGCAAAGTGGAATCGTGCCTGGACGTGCCCGTGAAGCACGGCTCGGGGTTGACCGGACTTCTCTGTTTCGATGCGCCCGCACCGCGCTCTTGGTCTGCCCACGAGGTGAGCCTGCTCTCGGAAGTTGCGGTGCAACTCGGCCACTATCTCCAGCGAGCGCAACTGCAGGCCGAGCGCGACGCAGCCGACGAGCTGCGTCGCATCCACGATGAACGTTGGCGCCTCGCGATGCAGGGCACGGGTGATTCGATCTGGGACCTCGAGGTCGCCACGGGCGTGCTCTTCTGCTCCGCGCGATTGTCCGACTTGATCGGCGCCGACGTGCCGATGCCGACGAACATCTCCGAGTGGCATGCTCGCATCCACGCGGACGATCTGCCGGCCGTGCGCGCTGCGCTCTACGGGCACATCGCCGGTAACAGTCCGGCCTATCGCGCCGAGTACCGCGTGACGACGGCTCGCGGCGGCATGCGTTGGGTGTTGGATCGCGGCCGAGCCATCCTCGACGCGAACGGGGCGATACTGCGCATCGCGGGGACGCACGCGGACATCACGGCACGCAAGCTGTGGGAACAGGAACTCTCGATCGCACGTGACGCCGCGCTCGACACTGCCCGACTCAAGTCGCAGTTCTTGGCGAACATGAGCCACGAGATCCGCACGCCGATGAACGGCGTGATCGGGATGGTGGACTTGCTGCTCCAGACGGAACTGGACCTCGAGCAGCGCAGCTACGCCGAAACCGTGCGTGCGTGCGGTCAAGGGCTCCTGACCGTCCTGAACGACATCCTCGATTGGTCGAAGATCGAGGCCGGCAAACTCGAATTGGAGTCCGTTTCGTTCGACCCGTCACAGCTCCTCGAGGACGTCGTCGAACTGTCCGCGTCCGTCGCGCACTCGAAGGGAATTCGCGTTGCAGCGGCGCCCATGCCGGACTTTCCCCGACTCGTGATGGGTGATCCTCACCGCCTGCGCCAAGTCCTCTCGAATCTCATAGGAAATGCCGTCAAATTCACCGGCAAGGGCGGTGTGATCGTGCGCGCCGAGTCGGTTCGTGGTGGACCGGATCAAGCCGTCCTGCGCTTCGAAATCGAGGACACCGGAATCGGTATCGACGCGGATGCGCAAGCGCGACTGTTCAAGAGCTTCAGCCAAGCGGATGGGTCGACCAGCCGGCGATTCGGTGGAACGGGCCTTGGGCTCGCGATCAGCCGTCAACTCGTCGAGCTCATGGGCGGCAAGATCGGGATCGTCTCGGAACCGGGACTCGGCTCCACGTTCTGGTTCCAGATCGCGCTCCGCGCGGCTCCGGGAGCCACCTTGCGCGTGGAACGACCGCTCGCGGGTCGCCGCTATCTCGTTGCGACCGCGCACGCACTCGAAGGCCAAGCGATCGCGGCTCAACTCGGGTGTTTGGGCGCGGAATGCGCACTCGTCGCGGATCTCGAATCGGCTGCACGTCGCGCCGCCGCCGATGGACTCCAGCCGTTCGACGGGATCCTCGTCGACCATGATTTGATCGCTCTCTCGGGAAGGGTCGTTCCTCCGATTCTCCCCGCGACCGCACCCGTGCTGCTCTTGTCGCCACTCAGCGCACAGCTCGACGCCGAGCAAATTCTCGCGCGCGGTTGGTACGCGCAGATCGGGCTGCCCGCGCGCCGCTCGCGTCTCGAAGCCGCGCTCGCGGGCCTGGATGTTTCCTCTGCGTTGCCTGCCGGCTCACCGCGCCGGGGCACGAGTCCGGCCGCGAACCTGGGCCGACGTCGTGTTCTTCTCGCGGAGGACAATCTGGTGAACCAGAAGGTCGCGACCCGCATGTTGGAACGCATGGGGTGCGCGGTGGAAGTCGCAGCGGACGGACAAGCGGCGATCGACGCCTGGGAGCGCGGCTCTCACGACGTCGTGCTCATGGACCTGCAAATGCCCGGTGTCGACGGACTCGAGGCGACCGCCACGATCCGCGATCGTGAGAAGCTCCGTGGTGCGCGCGTGCCCATCCTCGCGCTCACCGCCAGCGCCGCGGGCGAGGACCGATCCCGCTGTCTCGCCGCGGGCATGGACGACTGCCTCACGAAGCCGATCCAATCCGCGACCCTTCTCGCAGCACTGCAACGTTGGGTTCCCGTGCGAGACCAGAACGCGCCTGTGGCGCCGTGATCATGAGCGTCAAGCCATCGCCGCGGTGAGCAGGCGATGGAAGTGGTGCACGGCTGCTTCGCGTTCCGGCGCGTAGCGGCCGCGCTCGTACAGACGAGCGTGCATGCCGCGTTGCACGTCCACGACGACGGCTTCGTCCTCGAACTCGATGCGGTCGAGGTCGGCGTCGCCATCGCGCTCGAACGCTGCGGAATCGGAAATCCACGTCTCGAATCGCACGCGCGAACGTTCGACGCCGCGCGGCTCCACGAGGTTCAGCGAGAGGCCCCACGGATAGAAGTTGAGCATCAGGTTCGGAAACACCCAGGCGTAGTACGCCGCGACGCGCGCTCCGCTCCCGGCGAAGGCCGGTGCGCCCGGCTTGGCGTGCGCGATCTGGATGCTCGCGTGCCGGAAGAGTTCGGTGCGGTAACTCTCGAATTCGACGGTGGCATTCAGCGTCGGATGAACGAACGGGATGTGGAGTCCCTCGAGGAAATTGTCGCAGTAAAGCGCCCAATTCGCCGCGAACTCGAACGTCCTGTCGCGTGAGGCATCGTGAACGAGCCGCTCGAACGGCACGTCCGTGAGGCGCGCAGCGAGGTCGGACACCAACTCGTCGAGACTGTGCCGCGGCGCGAGAGCCGTGAATCGCAGCGGGCCGAATCGTTGCAGCGGCAGTGAGCGCAAGTCGTCGCGGTGCGTCGGGAAGTGCTCCGCGCCCTGGAATTCGGGCGCCGAACGGAATGCGCCGTCGAGACCGAATCTTCGACCGTGGTACCCACACGTCATCGACGTCGCGTTGCAGGTCTTGTGAGCGATGATCGAGCCGCGGTGCGTGCACACGTTCGAGAGCACGCGCTCGACGCCGGCTTCGTCGCGCGCGAGGACCAACGGTTCCCCGACGAGTCCGTCGAGCAACGTGAACGGAGCGATGCCCGGACCCGTCGCCGGGAGGTCGGCGCGCGCGTACTGCCACGAGCGGGCGAACACGAGCTCGCGCTGTCGATCGTAGAGCGCGGGATCCGTGTAGAGCCGCGCGGGCGGTGTCTCGGCCTTCCGTACGTCGGGATGGATGTCGATGCGCAGGGGATCCATGGGTTTGCTCCGCGCCACACCGTACGCGGAGTGAGCGGTGAGGCCAACTCGCAGCGTGGACTCAACCGCCGATGGGGCGCAGCGGTCGAGCGCGCGGATCACGCGCCGCTTCGGTGATCCAGTTCGCGAGTGCCATGGTGTCGAGTTCATCGGCGACACGCTCAGCTGACAGACGCTCCGCGCATTTCGCGGCGATGCTCTGGAATCCCGTTTCGCGGCCGGCATCGAGGTGAATGCAGGCCGCGGCCCACTGCGAGAGCGCGCGCGCGACTTCGCCGAGCGCCGTTGCGCGGTTCGCTCTCCAGACGTCCTCGAAGGCCTCGTGCGCAGCCCGGGTCGCTCCGGAGTCGAGCTGCTCGAGCGCGGCGGCCAGCTCCGGCGCAGCGCGCCACGAACTCACGGCACGAGCTCGACGCGCGCGTCATCGAAATGCACGTGCGCATTCTTCACGAACACGCCCGCGTGGCGCGCGCCGTCCGGCACCGATTCGAGTCGAGCTTCGACGGGTACCGAGGCGCCGACGCGAATTTCCATCCGCGCGTCCTCGAAAACGCGCACGGAGAGGTCGGTCACAGCACCGGCCTGGACCGCGGGCGAGAGCGCGATGGTGCGCGTGCGTCGCAGCGTCGACGATCCACGCGCTGCCGAGTTCAGCGTCCACAGGCCGATGAAGCCACGATCGTCGATGCCGACGATGGTCACGGCGCGCTCGGGGGCTCCGGCGACGACGAGGCCGGCGGTCCACCCTGGCACCCGTTCGCCTTCCGGCCGCAACGTCGCACGTACGACGTACTCGCCCGTCAGTGCGAGGGACGCGTCGACGAGAGCGGCACTGCGAACGCCGCGTAGCTGGATCGAACCGACGCCGGGTTCGAAGGAGTCGATCGGTGCGGCGAGAAGCGGTTCCCACGCATCCGGCGCGGCGGACAGGACGCGGATCGAGCCTTGGAGCAGCCCGCGCGTCCGGGCTTCCTTGCGCAGTTCCGTCGCGAGCGGCTCGAGCGGCTCGCCGAGCACTTGCGCGAGATCCGCGGCCAGCGTCGATGCGCGCAGGACGAACCCGGCCGTGCGGTAGTCGGCGATCAGTGCCGATCCGACGCGCGCGAGTTCGCTCGTTTTCTGCCGCGACGCCCGCAAGGCTGCATTGCGACGATCGAGCTTCGAGAGACGCTTCATCAAGGCCTCACGTCGCTCGTCGTCGAGAGCGAACTTCGCGCGGTCCGCGAGGTCGAGGACCTCCTCGATCAGCGCGGCCGCCGACGAACTGCGACCGATGCGCTCGAAGACTTCCGCTTGTCGGAGGAGCAGTTCAGCATCCGGAGCACCCTTGTCGATCCGCGTGCGAACCCACTCGAAGTGCACGAGTGCGCGCGACAGCAATTCTTCCGCGTCCGGCGCGCCCTTCTTCTTCTTCGGGTCATTCGCTGCAGCCATCAATCGCTCGATGCGTTGGATGCGCATCGTGCGTGCCTTCGCGTCGAGGCCGTGCAGCGGAGCGACCTCGCTCAGGATCCAGGCCACCCAATCGCGTTCGAACGAGGAGAAGTCGGGATGGTTGCGCGGCGAGTGCTTGCCGAGGAACCAGCGCTCGAAGAGCTCGAACGATGCGGAACCCTTCTGGATGACCTCGTCGCGGTACTGCGCGTAGAGCGGTCGATACACGTGCTCCAGCGTCGCTGGATCCTCGTACTCCTGCAGGTAGTACACGAGGCCCCATCCCCAGGCGTAGTACTCCGGGCCGTACGATCCCACGCCGGCGTACTCGACGACGTCGCGCAAGCGCGGCGCTTTCTTCGACGCGATCTGGAACCTCAAATTATCGAGGCGGCGTTCGGCCGCGCGCGGCCAGAGAACGCGACCATCCGCCATTGCGACCGTGCCCTCGAAGAAGCTCGACGTGCCTTCGTTCAGCCACGCCGGGACCTGACTCCCTCCCGCGAGCAGCGTCATGAACTGATGGCTCGCCTCGTGGAACATCGTCTCGAGCATGTCGTCGAGAGATCCCGAGGTCTTGCGCGTGTCGTAGGCGTGGACTTCGCTCGTTCCAGGCGACCACCACCCCTCGGGCTCGCCGGCGCCGGGCCAACCGAGGAGCATCGTGGGCTTGTCCGGCGCGATGCGGATCGTCGCTTTCGTGCCGCGTGCGCGCTTCGCATCACCGTCGAAGTACACGCGCACGTAAAACGCGTGGACATCGTCCATCAAGCTCCCCAGTCGCTCGACGACCTTGGGTTCCAAGTGACAGACGAGGCGATAGTGCTCGGTCTCGCGCTCGACGACTGCCGTCGCTGCGTCCTTCGCCGCGACCTCGGACCCGGGCTGCTCCAACTCGATCTTCGCGAAGGCGGCGCGCGCGCGAGCGAGCAATTCCGTCGCGGTTCGCGCGTCCTTTCCGCGCGTGATCCGGGGCAGCGTTTCCGCGATGCGCAAAGCGCGCTCGGCGTCACCCGCAGCGAGGAGATCGTCGACCGCACCGAGCAACGTGGACGCGACCTTGCGCACGAACGGGTCGCGACGCGCGGAAAGGGGATCGAGCCGGCGCACGGACGCCAACGCCGTTTTCGCTTCGGCGTCGCGTCCCAGTCGCTCCCACCCCGCGGCCGCGAGATCCATGTGGTGCGCCGCCTCGTCCAAGCGGTCGAGGGCCTCGAGCGCGGCTGCGAACAGTCGTTCTTCTTCGGGGGGAAGCTCGACGCGTCGCGCTCGATCCTCCAACAGCTCTGCAAGGGCAGGCCAGTCGCGCGTCTTCTCCAACTCGCGCGCTCGATCGAGCGCGGTCGGCGCAGGCGCCTGCACCGACGACGGCGCCCGCCGTGCTTCGCCCTCCATGGGCCCGGGAACGCCGGGCACGTGGAGGAGGAGCAGAGCGGGCGCGAAGAGTTGCAGCCTCACCGTACAGGCTCAGCTGCCGTGATCACTTGGCCGTGGCTTGGAAACTCGTCGTGCCGGAGAACTCCATGGACTGCTCGATGGCCATCTCACGGCCTCCGACCTTCATGCTGATCGACTGATCCGACTTGAAGTTGTTCGTGCCCGACATGTCGAGCGAATGGAAGTGACCGCCGCCCACGTTCCAGAGCAGTTCGCCTTCCGCCTCCAGCTCGTACTCGACGTCGAGGCTGGTGATATCCATGCTCTCGACGCCTTCGGGCGGATCTTGGTCCTTCAACTGCTCGCGGACCCGCTCTGTCATGTCCGTCTTGGCCTTGATCGCGATGGTCAGTTTCACGACCGCGCACTGGGTGCCGTCGACCTCGCGCATGCCGGTGAACTTCGCGGTCGCCTTGCCCTCGACGTCCTCGCCGAACATGTCGGCCAAGTTCTCCATGCCCGAAGGGCCCATGCCCATCCCGTCTTCCTTGGCGCCCGACTCCTTCGGCTTCATCGCGAGGTCGCCGCCCGGCGCGAGGACGTCGACGAGTTCCTTGGGATCGATCTCCCATTCCTCGCCCTCCTTGACCTCACCCTCGGGGAGCAGCGCGCGCAGGTCCATGTCTTCGCGCAAACCCTCGAGCAACTTCTCCTCGCCGCCCGCCGGATCGAAAGCGCGGACGAACTCCGTCTTCTCGGCGTCCCACGTGAAGCTCACTGACTTGCCTTCGAGCTCACTCTCCGCGGAGGAGTTCGTGTCCGCGTCGCGCGACTGCCCCATGATCTCCATCTTCATGGAGGTCGTGACGTCGCTACCGAGCGCGTCGTACGTGCGCTTCAGCTTCTTCGGTGCGCCGCCATCGACCTTGGCGTACTCGTCGGTGACCGAGACCTTGTACTCGATGCCCATCGTCATCTCGATGTCGGGCATCATCCCGCCCGCGGCACCGCCCATCGTCATGTCCTCGAGGCTGAGGTCGCTTTTCATCTCGAAGCTCTTCGTGAGGCTCTTGCCCTCCGCGACCGTGAAGGCGACCCGGGTCGCCGGTGCGTTCGAGCCGAGCAAGAGCGGCAGGGGAAGGAGGAGCGTGGAGAGCTTCAGGATCTGAGTCGCGTTCATGTTGGGCGGTGTGCCGGAGCCGGTGTGCGGTAGATGGGCTGGCGGGTGTTCCCGCGCGCCGAGCCGGTCCATTGGGTGGCGGCGAGTATAGGGCTTCCGCGCTCCGGTCCTTCAGGGCCTACCAGATCCGAACGCGCGGATCGCGCACTCGGAGTACTCACGACCGAGGCCCGCCCCGCCGCAGCGAGACAGGCCTCGGTATGCGCCCAAATGGGCCAGTTCTCTACCGATCACCGGCCAGCGTCGGCCGTCAGCGATGGCGGTGCGATCACGGGCAGAACGTGACCGCCAAGCCGTCGCTGAGGTTGAACCCCGCTCCGCCGCCGGCCGGGTTGCGGTACCAGTACTGGAACCGCCACAGGCTGCCGGCCGTTATCGGTGCGGGCGCCGCGCCATAGTTGATGGCGTAGTGCGCGTCGCCGATGAAGTCGGCCGTGACGAGGGGGAGGCGGAACACCGAGCCGCCCACGCAACGGAATCCGTTGCCGAACGGCTGCTGCACGGCGCTCGTGCCGTAGAAGAAGATGCCCGACGACCCCGCCGGCAGTTGCGTCGCGATCAGCTCGAAGTCGTTCGTCGAGATGTTCGGGGTGCCCTGGTAGGTCATGACCGACCCGGGCCCGACCGAGTTCGGCGACGTCGAGCAGTAGTTCACCGGCGTCGCGCAAGGCGGAACGGGTGTGTCGATCCACAGGATCTTGACGTCGTCGATGTTCCAGCCGCCGTAGTTCGTGGTGCCATTCGACTTGATGCGCCACTCGACCTGGACCGACGGGTTGTTGTTGGCGATCGCACCCAGGAAGACCTCCTGTTGGATCCAGGCCCCGTCGTTCAGGTTCGAGGTCTGGTTGATGAAGATCTGCGTCCCGTTCACGAGGATTCGCGCCTGATCGGAGGCCGATCCTTGCACCGACAGCCAGCGGCGAAAGCGCAGGCGGACGCTCGAGGCTCCCGTGCAATTCGTGACCGGCGCGCGCAGGTAAGCATGGACATTCGCCCCGTAGGCGCCGTTCGCGGTGCCCGCGCCGAGGTCAGTGCCCCAAGCCGTGTTCGGGCTGAACGCGTTCGCTGGGTCCGACCAACCCGTACCGGTCTTGCCTTCCGGGAGCCCACGCTGCCAGTCGTCGGTGGAGCTCGAGGTGTCACCGACGGATGCGTGCGTCCAGCCCTCATCGGTCGAGGTGTCGAAGCTGTGGAACCGCAACACGCTGACGATGCCGACGTCGAACTCGACGAGTGAGTTCGGCGCCGAGGAGGGGAAGTTGACGGTCGCGGCGCCGTTGTTCGTGGCCGAGAGGTAGTACTCGACGTGTGCCGGCGCCGCGACTCCTGGAATCGAAACCGTCCAAGAGTTGCCGCTCGTGTTCGTCATCGGCAGGACGTTGAACGCGCCGCCTTCGACTCGATAGCGAAGGTTCGCGGTGATGATCGGCGGGTTCTGATTCGCTTGGATCGTCGCGTTGACGACGTAGGGTCCGACTTGATTCTGCGTGTCCGGCAAGTCCGTGACGCTGGTGATCGTGATCGGCAACAACGTCACTCCCGGGAACCCTTGGTCGCGGAAGCCGAGGTCGATCTGCGTGTAGTGCGGCGTTCCGTTGTTGATGTTCGCGTCGTCGTCGTCGAGCGTCAGCCACTGCGTTTCGATGATCGACTTGATCTCCGTCTGGTTGTACGAACTCATCCAGGCCAGGAAGATCGAGTTCGCGATCAGGTCTCCAGCCGCGTTCCCGAAGGTCGTGTTGAGCCGAGTGCGAATCTTCCAGGCGGCACCCATCCAGGGTTCGCCGTTCGCGTGAACACCCCCGTAGCAGGTGGAGTTCGCGTCCCCGCAGAACGCGCTCGAGTTCGTGCCCGTACGGATGTCCGACCCGCCGTTGAAGTCCTGCCCGACGATCGGGTTGTCGAAGATGTACATCGCCCAGATGTCGGCGTTGCCCTCACCCATGCCGTCGCCACCGTTGCCGGTGCCGTACAGGTCGTTCATCCAGTGGCCTTCCTCGTGGCTGATGACCGTCGAGTAGGCCGAGTTCACGCACGAGCCCGCGGCGTTGTAGAAGTTGATCGAACCGCCGTTGTAGAACGCGTTGCAGGAGCCGCTGACTTCGGTGTTCGCGGTCACCGAGAAGTCGGCGTGATTGTCGCTCGGATTCGTGGCTTTGATGAAGTCGCGCAACAGCGGGACTATCCGCGAGCAATTCGCCTGCGCCGTGGCCAGCGCCGAAGTCGGCGAGTTCATCGTCACCACGTTGCCCGTGGCCGAGTTCAGCGTCGTCACGAGCGAGTAGTCCGTTCCCCCGACGCTGGTGACATTCACGTCCGCCCACGTGCCGTTCGCATAGCGAAAAGTCACCGACGCCGGCGCGTTGACGCCGCTCAAAGTGAAAGCACCGTTCGTGTCCGTGAACGTCGTCACCGCGCCGGACGTCACACGGATGAAGCGTGCAACTTGAGACGTCGCGGGGTTGCCGACGACGTTGGGCAGGACTCCGGGAGTCGCGAAGGAGTTCACCGTGCCGCTGACGTCGAAGAAGTGGACGCTCTCCGTCTCGCGGTAGACCACGCCGTTGGAAGCGTCGACGAAGACGTTCTTGCCGACGGGCGCGACGGCTCGGGAAACGTGCTGCGTGTTCACCTTCCACGCGAGGCGCGGCGTGCGCAGGCCGTCCAGGTCGAACTGGTCGATCACGAGCGTCGCCTCGATCAGCGTCGGGACGAGTCCCTGTTCGCCGACGAACCATTCCGCGGCACGTCGCGCGGCGCGCGTCGCGTCGAGGGTCGGCGACGTGGCGAAACTCGCGAGCAACGGCGACCCTGTCGTGTGGATCGACAGCACCGCGCCCTGCATGTCGAACAGGACGTTGGCGAAACCGTTCTCGACCGGGACGCCCTTCACCACCTGACGGAAGCGCACCGTCATCTTGTCCGTGCTCCCGATCATCCCGAGCGGGAGGTGGAGCGAGCTCACGAAATCGAGCGTCGCGTCCTCGAGGCCGTGCATCGGGGCCGTGGCCGCGAGAGCTTGCCGAGCCAACGTCCCAAAGTCCGCATCGTCCCGCGGCGTCCAGCGCGGAGCCGCGCGCCCGCCCGAGAGGAGCTCCAGGTACCCCGTGTCCTGCGCGACGACGACGCGCCAACTCTCGCCCTGATCCGCTTGCCAGCGGGCGACGAGTTCTCCCATCGGGGGGCGCGGCACACGCGGGATGGGATCGGCTTCCGAGGCGTGGAGCGGGGCGACCGCGAGGAACGGCAAGAGGCCGGAGAGGGCTCGAATCGTCATGGCGTAGGGATCCCGACTCGCGCCGGAACTTCTCGAGGAGAGCGATGCGCCCGGTTCGATCCGGGCTGGGGGCAGTCAGGCCGAGGCGAGGGCTTGCCCTGGACCTGAACGTGACGGATAGAACGCGGCTCGAACGTTTCGGGTTCCCGGCAGCGCCATCCCATTTCCTACTGTACCGCTAAACGTGGGTAAGCGCGGGCGTGGAACTCGTCGGCCCGGAAGGCCTGCTCCAGGCCTTCCGGTGGCTCCTGGACGCGCTCCCGACGTCACCCGCCGAACCCGTCATCTGGCCAACCCGTCATCCCCCGAACCCGTCATCCCCCGAACCCCTCGAGGAGTTCCAATGAAGGTCGCGATCCAATACTGCGTGCAATGAAATTACCTGCCTCAGGCGACCGGTCTGGCCGCCGAACTTCAGCAGGCATTTCCCGGGACAGAGATCGAATTCGTGCCGTCGAAAGGTGGGGTTTTCGAGGTCACCGTCGACGGACGACTCGTCTTCTCGAAGGCCGGCCTGAAACGATTTCCGGCCTACCAGGAGATCCCGCAAATGCTCGGCGAGTAGCGTCGGCACGACGCGCCGCCGAGCGCACCTCCGCGAAGCGATGCCAGCGGTTTCTGCGAGCGCGTGGGCTCGACTTCGTCACACGCGCTCAGATCCAGGCGATGAAGCCGAGCAAGGCGGCGACGACTGCGAAGAGCACGATCGTCGTGGCGAGCGGAGCGTGACCCGGTCGGCTAGCGCTCGTTCCGGTCCGCAGTTCGAAGGGTTGTGTCGGCGGCGGTAGCGCGCGCTCGGAAGCAGTGGGGGGAGCCATGGGGGGGACGACATCACGCGGGTGCGGCTCGAGTTGGTATGCCAGGGCCATCTCGTGGTGAGATCGCTCGGGAACGTCGGTACTGATACCACGGAAGTCCGATTCCTGCGGAAGATCCAGGGAGCGTGGCGTTGACTCCATCTCCATCTCCATCTCCGGCAGCTCTCGTCTCGCCCGCGCCGAACCCGCCTGGATCCGTTTCGCCATGACGCACCTCGTCGTTTCGCCCCTCCTCGTGTTCCTTGCCGCGTGCACACCGGTCGTTGCCGGGACGAGAGCAGAACCCAGGCAGGACTCTCCGCCCGAGCCCGAGCTAGGCTTCCTCGGTTTCCAGCCGCCCGAGGTGAGCGACGTGCGTGTCACGGACGCGCTCCTCCACCAGGACACGCATGGCGGCGTCGTCCAGGAGCTGCTCGGGATCGCCGGCAGCCGCGGAGGCGGATTCGGGCTCGTGTGGCGTGACCAACGCGATGCGAGCCTGGGCATCTACTGGGTCCGCCTCGAGGCCGACGGCACCGCCCGCGAGCCCGAGCGGCCGGTCACGTCCTCGAAGGGGACTTCGCGCCGCTTCGACCCGGCGATCGCGCTCGCTCCCGACGGTGCCGGAGCCGTGGCCTGGGTGACGCGGGGAGAGGGCGGCCAGCGGCCCTGGATGCGCTGTTTCGATGCGCAGGGGGCCTTCCACGGCGACGATCTCCTCGTCGCGGCCCCGCCCGGGCCGGCGGAAGGACGCGGCGCGGGCGCTGCACCCCGCGGCGGTGCGCGCGATGGCGCGGCAGCGGGAGCCGGCACCCGTTCGCCCCTACTTCTCGCGCGTCGCGACGGATCGCGGACGCTGATCTGGCTCGAAGGGGGACGCGTGCGCCTGGGTGACTTCGATGTCGCCGGCAGCGCGCTGCGACCCTCCGTCGAACTCGGTCGCGCAGGCACCGAACCCGAAGTCGGCCTCCACGCCCTCGAGGACGCAGCCGGCGGGGTCGGCGTGCTCTGGACCGGGAAGAGCGGAGTCTGGTTCGCGCATCGCCCGCCGACTCCGGCCAAGGTCGTCGACCTCGAAGTCGGTGCCGGTCGAGCACGTGGGCTCGCACTCGATGCGAACGGCGGTTTCGTCGCGCTCCTCGAACGCGGGGAGAGCGCCGTCGTGCACCGCATCGGATCCGACGGGAAGTTGGTCGGGCCGGAGGTCGTTCACCCACTCGCAGGCCTGCGCAACGCGGCGCTCGAGTCCGTCGTGGGCGGCTTCGCGCTGCTCGCGACGTTGTCGGACTCGCCCGCGTCGCCCGGCCGCGACGGTCGCGGTGGCGGCCGCGCTCAGCCCGCTGAGACGACGCCGCAGCGTGGAGGCGCAGTCGAACCCGCAGCCGCGAGCTCGGCGCGGCTCGAACTCCTGCTCCTCGACGAGAAGCTCGAAGTCCGCGAGGCCGCACTCGCGATCACCACGCCGGCGGCGCGCGCAGTCGACGATGCCTTCCTCGCGTCGAACGGCACACGGCTGCTCGTCGCCTGGACCGACACGCGCCTTGGCGACGGCGACGTGTTCGGCCGCATGGTGGACACGTCGAAGACCGGTGCCGAACGCTTGGGCCTCGAGAGACGCCTGAATTCCGACGTGGCGAGCGCGGATCAAGTGGCGCCCGACATCGACGCGATCGGCACGCGCGGGATCAGCGCTTGGCAGGATCGACGCGACGGACCGAGCGCGATCTACGCGCGGCGCTTCGACGCGACGGGCCCGGCCGGCGCGGAGGTCCTCCTGCCGATCGTCGAGAACGGCGCGCGACCGAAAGGCGGGGCCACGGATGTCGCCGTCGCGCTGCGCCCGGACGGTTCGGCGCTCGTCGTCTGGCTCCAACGCGAGGGCGACGTGGGCCGCCTCGTCGGACAGATCCTCGCCGCCGACGGAGCGGCGCGATCGGGCCTGATCGAGGTCGAGGTGCGCGTGCCCGGCATTCCCGCGGTGTCGCGTCTCTCGGGCGATCGCGGCTGGGTCGTCGTGTGGGCCGGGCCCGAGAAGTCCGGCACTCAAGCGCGCCGCATCGCTCCCGATGGTTCGATGCCCGGACCCGCGCGTCGACTCGATGACGGGCGCGACGTCACGACGGACGGGGACGTGACCCTGCTCGACGACGGCCGCCTCGTCGCCGGATGGACCGTGCACAAGAGCGGATCGGCGCAGGCCGAAGGTTGGTCCTTGAGCGCGCGATTCCTGGATGCCGACGCCGGTCCGAAGGGCGGCGAGATCGCATTCGAACCGTCGCGTCGGAACCAGGACCACGATCCGGTCTTCGCGCCGGCCGCGAACGGGGGCTTCCTCATGGCCTGGACGTCCGGGGGGCTCATGGACCCGACGCGCGACGTGAACGTGCGGCTCTTCGACGGGCAAGGGCGTCCTGCGGGCCCGAATTTGACGCCCTGCTTCTTGGCCAACGAGCAGGACTTCGCCGACGTCACGCGACTCGCCGATGGCAGCTTCGCGGTCGCGTGGGAGGACGACGTCTCGTACTACGACCAGGGCTACGTGCGCCGTATCGCGGCCAACGGCTTGAGCATGGGAGCGTGGATGCGGATCGGGAAGCTCGACACGCTGTTCGTGCCCGACCGGGTCGCCCCGCGCATCACGGCGCTGGGCGACGGATGGGCCTCCGTCTTCTCCGACCGCCAACGGTCGCGCGGCTTCGACACGCGGATCAAGATCGTGGGACCGCGGTTCGACACCGTTTCGGGCGGCTGAATCGAGCGACGGAACACGGCGCCCTGAGCTTGCGTCCTAGTCCGCAGAACGACGCCGACGGCACCCTCGAGCCGACACGGGCTCGGGCCGCCTCAGGAGCGGCGCTGTTCTCGACGCCGGCGGTCATCGCCGGCGTCCCTTGATTCATCGGCAGCGTTTCGGGCAGCGAGAACGCGCGTTCGCGAACCGCTATCGTCTACCTGTGCCAGGAACTGCCCGCATGAAGACCGATCTCGATTCACCGCCCACCTACTCCTCGTCCGCGAAGCGCGCGCCGGCGCCGTCTCGCACGAAAATCGTCGCGACGATCGGACCCGCGAGTGAGGAGCGCATCGGCGAACTCGTGGACGCGGGCATGTCGGTCGCACGCATCAACCTCTCGCACGGCACAGGCGACGATTTCCTCCGGCGCGTCGACAAGATCCGCGCCGTGGCCGAAGCGCGTATGGCGGCGGTGGGAATCCTCACGGACATCCAAGGCCCGAAGATGCGGATGGGGCGCTTCGAGAACGCGCGCCGAGAACTGGCCGAGGGCGACGTGCTCACCTTGCGCGAGGGGAAGGGCATGTCGGCCCCGGGTGAGGTGATCTTCGAGTTCACGGGCTTCCAAGACGCCGTGCAGGCTGGACACCGCGTGTTGCTCGCCGATGGACAGGTCGAGTTGATCGCGCTCGACGTCGAAGAGGGCGTGATCCGCGCGCGCGTCACGCGACCCGGAGCGATCGGCGATCGCAAGGGCGTTCACTTCCCCGACTCGTCCGTCGGCTACGAGTTGCCGACGGAAGAGGACCGACGCAACCTCGAACTCTCGCGCAAAGCGGGCGTCGACTTCATCGGGATCTCATTCGTGTCGCGGAAAGAGGAGGTCCGCGCGGTGCGCGCGCTGTGCCCCGAAGCCTTGATGGTCGCGAAGATAGAGCGCATGGCGGCGCTCGAGAACCTCGACGACATCTTGGCCGAGACGGACGGCGTGATGGTCGCGCGCGGCGACCTCGGCGTCGAAGCCGAGCTCGAACAGCTGCCGCTGATCCAGAAGTCGATCCTCGCTGCATCGTTGCGCGCGGGGAAGTTCACGATCACGGCGACGGAGATGCTCGAGTCGATGATCGTGAGCTCGCGGCCGACACGCGCGGAAGTCACCGACGTCGCGAACGCCGTGCTCGACGGCAGCGACGCCGTGATGCTGTCGGCCGAGACCGCAGTCGGGCAGTTCCCGGTCGAAGCCGTTGCGACGATGAATCGCATCGCGCGCGCCGTCGAGACGAGCCAAAGGTACCGCGACATCCCGCGCCCCAACTTCCGCACGAGCGAGTTCACGTTCTCGAACGCCGCCGCGATGGCCGCCGTGCAAGCGGCCGAAGCGCTGCGCATCACGAAGATCGTGTGCTTCACGGAGACGGGCAACACGGTGCGCTTGATCTCGCGCTACCGACCGAGCGCCGACGTGATCGCATTGACACCGCACCAACGCGTCGTGAACAGCATGACGATCCTGGCGCACGTGCGGCCTTTCCTCGTGCGCCGCGAACGCAGTCTGGAGGACATGATCGCGATGGCGAGCGAGATGCTCGTGATGCGCGACCTGGCGCAGTACGGCGACCCGATCGTCTTCGTCGCCGGCGTGCCGGCCGGGATCGCCAAGACGACGAACGTCGTCAAGCTTCACAGGATCGGCGAGGAAGTGCGGTTGCACTGACGGCGACGTCGTGCTGTCCGGGTGCTGGAGTTCGACACCAGCAGTCGCCGAGTGGTTCGAGTCAGAGGCCCGGGCTCAGGGACGTTGGTCGACTCGATCATCGACTCCAACGACTCCCGACTTGCGCGCGCAGTGCGCGCAGCAGTACAGGACCGCGGAACTCTCGACGCCGTGGCCGAGGACCTTGCATCCGCAGCGTGCGCACTGCGGCGCCAAGGCGTGGATCGCGCATTCGAACGAGTCGAAGATGTGCGTCGCCCCGCCGATGCGCACTTCGAAACTCTTGTCGTAGTCGTTCTTGCAAACTTGGCAGACGGCCATGTCGATCTCTCTTTGGACGCGTTGGTTCGAGCAGAGTAGCCACGGAATTAGGCTGCAAATCGGGCCCGGAACGCTCTTTTGAACGCTCCGGGCCCTCGCGGACTTCGTGACGACCGGGACCGCGCCCCCGGCCTGACGGCCTGGTGACGACTGATTCAGCTCGTCACCTTCCGAGCTGCATGGAACTCTGCTCGTCCCGAGCAGAGCTCCATGCGTTCAGTCGGAATCAGCTGGACTTGCCACGTCCGCCGGACTGCTGCGTCGAGTCGTCCGAACGACCGCCGGACTTGTCGGCACCCTTGTCCTTCGATGCGCCCTGCGTCGATCCAGCTTGCGCGCGGTCACCCGACTTGTTCTTGCCGCCCGCATCGACGTCGAGATGACGCGGATCGCCCGGCTCCTTGTCGCCGTAGTTCGGCGTTTTCGTGCCCGGCAGCGGAGCGTCCGGGTTCTTGGCATCGCCCGGACCGCCGCGCTGCTGGCCCGGACGGTCGTCGTACTGCGGAGAGGGCTTGCCGGCCGGACGGTTCTGTTCCGTACGCGGCGCGTCGACGCCTTCACGGCTTTGGCTGCGGTTTTCGCCAGCGGGCTTCGTCCCCGACTCGTTCTTCGACATGTCCGACTTGCCGTCCGAGCGCTGAGCGTTCGTGTTGGCCGCGTTGGACTGGGAAGACTTGTCGTTCGGTTGCTTCTGTTGCGGGTTAGACATGGCAGTGCTCGTTTCGATCTGGATTCGCTTCTCTCGGGAAGCCGTGGTCCGGACACACACGCGTCCGATTCGACCGCTAGGCCATCCCCGTACTCGAGTGCGCGACTCCGACAGGCGAGCCGCGCACGATCTTCAGGCTTTCAGCTCAACGCGGGACGTTCGAGTCCTTGCGCGCCTCGCCCTTGTCGGTCGGCGGGTTGCCGCTCTTTTCGCGCGGCATTTCGCGGGCACCCGACGTGTCCTTGCCGGACCAGTACGGGCTCACGCCGTAGTAGGTGTAGAGCTCGTTCATCCAAGTCGGCTCCGACATGCGCGCCCATTCGTCCTTCTTGAACTCGGGCGACTTCTGCAGACGGTCCTTCGTCACGTCGACGACCAGGTTTTCGGGCGCATCCTTGCCCGTGCCCGGCGAAGCGCGGACGGCCCCCCACGGAATGGCGTGCATCTTGTCGCCCATGCCGAGGAAACCACCGGAGCTGACGACGACGAAGGAAACGCGCGCGTTCTGCGGATCGAGTGCGAGTTCCTCGATGTCGCCGATCTTGTCGTTGCTGGTCGTCACGAGGTTCTGGTCGAGGAGCTTGCTCGCGCGGATCGCGCGAACCTGACCCTTGGCATCAGTACTCGTGCTCGAATCACCCATGCGGTTCGTCGCGCCGTAGTGCTTCTCGATATCCGCGCGCCACATCTGCGCGTTCACGTCCGGCCACTTGTCTTTCGAGAAGCCCGGCGCGCTCTCCATCTTGACCGCGTCCACGTTCAACGTGAACTCGCCGCGATCCTTCTTCATGTCCGCCTTCTCTCCATGCGGCATGCGCATGGCGAGCGTGCTGAACGGAACTGCGTACCACTGATCCTTCGCTCCCTTGGCTTCGAGCGAAATGACCGCGTAGTCGATACGGCCCGAAGTGGGATCGATGATGAGGTCTTCGACCTCGCCGACCGTGTCGTTCTGGGCGTTCACGATGTTCGTGCCGATCACGTCGCTGGCCTTGTGGCAGGCCATCCCGCCCTTCATCGGGGCGGATGCGGGAGTCGTGCGCGGCATGGGTTTGTCCCCCTGAGCCTTCGGCTCCTGGGGCATCGCGAACGAGCTGGCGCCGATGAGGGCCGCTGAGGCGACCCCGAGAATGATCTTGTATTGCATGTGGATTGACCTTCTGCGGTGGAATGCCCGAGCACGGCGGGAACGTTCCCTACCTCTAGGCTCCGGACCTACACACCTGGCTGCGTCACTTGAGCTGCTCGCTCGGAGCAAGGCGTCGCAGCCGGTGCGAAGGGCGGAAGGCAAGCAGCGTGCCGCGCACCGGAGGGCCCTCACCGCGGGCCGCGCGTGGCGGCCGTTCCCATCGGTGAGCGGCTTGTAGATTCAGCGACGGCGCGAGGAGGCGCCTGATGCACGGTTCATGTCGCGGCGGGCGTACGCATCCCGCGCCACGACTCACTGCGTTGCCCGAACCCTCCGGGCAGCGCGTGCACTACCTGCTGGGACGTACGGCGTGACCTGACGGGAATGCGGTTGCTGAGCCGGCGAGCATCGTGATCGCGGCGCGACCCGACCTCCTGAGCCCGTGAAGAGCGGAACGTGCCGCGCTCTCGACGAAGGCGTAGGCGGCTCCCCGGTCGACCGTGCAGCCGTCCTCTACAAATGCGTTCACGAAAGATTGCTGCGCGGCCGGTGGCGAAAACGCGAACCCGTCGATGCGAGGTTCGGTGACTCGGATCGAAGAGAGGTTTTCGAGCAGTTCTGGTGCGTTTCACAGAGCGAAACGCGCTGGCGGGCTTGCGAACCACGGAGGCAGCGAGAGGAGCACGACCTCGGGGTGACGGGTCGGTCGTGGGCGGAGGTCGCGGAGCGCCATTTGCCAGTTGGACGTCAGGCGCCGTTCGATGATCCCCCAATCCACCCCATCCATCATCGGTCGTAGCGCCCCGCTGGGCTCGCGTTCGGCCAAGCAGGCATCCCTTCTCCGCAGACCCGTCCGCCTGGACAGGCCCGTGCAGAACGCCAAGGTGCTGACCATCGCGGTCGCAACTATCTTCGTGATGTCGGCCGACGGCGAGCGTGCTTCGAGCTCCACGCCGGTTGCCAGCGTCGCGACGGTCTCTTTGGGTCCTGCACCCGTGCTCGTCCCTTTGGCCGACGCGCGAATTGCCGTGGTCTCCGCTTTCGACACCGATGCGGAATGCGGCGGATGGCGCGCGGAGTCGAGCATTGCAGGGATGCGAGTCGCCGGCGGTTCCCTCGCAGTTCGAACTAGCGGCGCAGATCCGTACTTGATCGGACCTGAGATCGACGTCGACTGCTCGACGTATCAGTTCATGGCACTGCGGTGCCGCGCGGATGTTTCGGGTTCCACCGAGATCTATTTCGGCGATGGCGAAACGCGCGCGTTCGCCGAGGGTCGGCGCGTGGCGATCGAGATGCAACCGAGCGACGATTTCGTCACCTACGAGATCGACTTGCGGACGATTCCCGCGTGGAGCGGTCGCGTGCACGCGCTGCGCATCGATCCGGTCAACGGTGTTCACGAGACGTCTGCGAACTTCGAGCTCGATTGGATCGCGGTTTACCAAGCACCGCCTCGTCTCCAGCCGCTCCTTCCCCGCTGGGCCTCTCCCGACAAGCTCATCGTCGGATTCGAGAACCGAGGCGGATGGGCGTCCGAATTACCGATCGAGTTCCTGTGCGATGGCGCTGTCTTGGGTCGAATTGGTCGGCTCGAGCACGCCGCCTCGATCGAGCTGCCCCTCGATGCCTCCCAGTTCGCGCCCACCGCGTGGATCGAAGCGCAATATCACGGTCGCACGATCTGGCGCGGGCGTGTAGTACGCCCACCGCCTTACTCGGACCCCACGGGTCCGTCGACGCGTGAGGGCGACGTGCCCACTTCGATCTCGATCGCGAGTGGAACAGGGATCCTGCATGGTCCCGCGGCTCGGACGGTGCGCCTTTCGCCGATCGCCAGCGTGACCCTGCTCGACCCCCAAGGAACGCACACGTACGTCGAGTTCGATCCAGCGCACCTCGAACGTCAGGGAGAGGCCGATGTGTACCGGGAGACGCTGGCCGATGCGCGCGTCGGCGACCTCGTCTGCAGCGTCGTGGTGACCGGAACCGAGGTCGCGACGACACTCGAGAGCTGTGCCGACCTCGAAGTGCTGCGGTTCGAAGGGCCGCGCATGATCCAAAGCCGTCCGCACACACATGCGCTGCTGCCGGGGCTCGAGTACATCGAGGCAGCCGAGACCTCTTCGAACAAAGCTTGGACCGGCGCGGTGTACGGACCGCGCGAACGTCCGCCCGCGTTCCGCGTCACGGCGCCCATGGTGGCCGTCGAGTACGAGCGCGCCGACGACATCCCCGCGCGTGACCCCGCGCAACCGGCCTGGGTGGCGAGCATGCGCTGGGCCGCTCCAGGACCCGACGCGACGACGACGCCCGCTGTCGATTTTCGCTCGTACGGATTATCCAATTCGTTCGCCTCGGTGTTCTTGCCGGCCCGCGCGTTCACTGATCTATCAGGAGAGCGTTTCGCAGCGCAGCCACAGAAACTCATCGCCGGGACGCCGCTGGCGCTCGTCGTCGAATTCGCGCTCGACCGTGGCACGATCGAGGACGTCTTCGAGCGTTACTGGTTGCCGCGGATTCCCGAGCCGCCCGCTCTGGGCTTCGTCACTCCAAAAGAGCGCGAACCCGGTGCTGAACGCCCGGGCCCCGGAACGTCCGCAGCCGTGGAACGCGTGCTCGCGATCTCGATGGAGGCCTATACGAAGACGTTGTTCGACGGCGCAGGCCGCTGGAAGACGCACGTTGCCATCCAGGAGCCCTACTGCAATCGACCCGAGATGGCCGCTGCGGTCTTGATCGAATCCGCGCGCAGCGGGCGCGAAGAATTGGCCACGGCCGTAGGTCGCCAGAGCGAAGAGTCCATTGAATCTCTCGTCGGTTCTGCCGCGACTTTCGTCGACGCGACGAAGCGCGCTCTGGCGAGCGCGGCCTTCGCGGCGATGACTCCCGACGGCGGCATAGCCTACGACGCGACTGACGCGACGTCCGAGCGGATCGAGCAGATGACGAAGTTCCACGGGGCCGGCGGCGAGCTCCTCGGAGAACGCGGCGAGACGAATGCCGGGTTGATTGCCGAGAAATCGCTGCCCCTGCTCGAGTACGCCGCTTGCACGCGTGACCCGATCTACGTCGCCGCCTCGCTGCGCGCGTTGGCGCGCATGAACCGATTCACGGTTCCCCGCGGATGCCAGACGTGGGAGATCCACGCTGACACGCCCGACCTGTACGCAGCGGCTCTGTGTGCGCGCGCCAACTTGTGGGGCTGGCGAGTCACTGGCAACGAGCACTACTTGGACGAGGCTCAGCGATGGTTGCGTACCGGTTTGCCCTTCTTCTACTGGTGGAAACCTGCCGTGGAATCCCCTGTGCGCGCCGTCCACATCGCGAACGAGAACGGCGAGGGCCCGATCCTGGAAGAGCTCGAGACCACGATGTTCTATGCGGATCCCGATCGCGAGGTCTTGCCCTTCGCGTCGATCCCCGTGTTCGGCACGAGTTGGTACGCGGTGCCTTGGTTCGGCATCCCGGTCCAATGGTGTGGACTCGCGTGGGGCAACGCAGTGCGCGAGATCGACGCGATTCGACCGATGCCCGAGTACGTGCAGATCGCCGATGGCATCTTCCGCTCGGCCGCGAACCAGCAATGTGACCGGGGCTATCTCGCGGGCACGCTCCCCGACAGTTGGGACTTGGCCACCAACCTGTCGCGGCAACCGTTCATCGTTCCCGAGCGGCTCGTCGAGTACGCCTACCGCACCCTCGGCGTCCCACACGCCGGTGCTCTCGAGTACCTGCGTCTGGATGGCGTCGAGTGGACGCACGTGGCCAGTGGCTCGATCCTCGAGCGCGTCGAACAAGTCGATGGACGCCTCTCGCTCTCGGCGCGATTTTTCGCCGGTCAGGATGCCAGCCTCATCCTAGGCGGAACGCGCCGTCCCCTGCGCAGCGTGCGCGTGGGCGGCATCGAACTCGGAGCCGGCACCGGCCTCGGGCAATACCATTGGATCGAGTGTGGTAGCGGCCGCTCGGTGCTCGTCGTGAGGTGGCGCTCCACTTCGACGGACAGGATCGACGTCGAGATCGAGATCGAGCCGTAGCAGCTCGCAGTATGCGAGGGCCAGGAGTCCGGGATGCCCCGGCGGACCATCGCTCCATTCTGCACACCGTCCGTATTCGACCTTCCGAACGGCGTGCGTGTGACTTGGGGGAGCTGAGCGAGTCGGCTTTGCGCACTCGGTGCTGCTCACGCGGCCGTGCTCCCCACTGCGGTTTACCTGGCTTCAAGTGGTCGCGTCCGATCGCCTCCTCTGCCACACCGAGTCCTGCCCTCGCGCGTCGAATCCGCATCGACGAGTGAACACTTGCGGGGATGTCATGCGCCAGGGGCCGCTGGCTGGACCTGCCCTTCGAGAGTTAGCTTGGAGTCGTGAAGAAGGATCCCGACCTCACGCGTCTCAACATCTCGCTGACGCGCGATCAGCGCGAGTATGTCTGCGAGCGTGCGGTCGAGTACGGTTCCGCGAGCGAGTACATGCGCGAACTCATCCGTAAGGACGAGCGCCAGCGCGCGGAAGAGAAGCTCGAAGCGCTTCTCATCGAAGGCCTCGACAGTGGGCCAGCCGTTCGAGGAGGGAAGGAGTATTTCGCGAAGCTGCGTGCCCGTATCGGCGCGATGTCGAAAGCCAAGCCCAAGAAAGGGCGCCGGAAGTGAGCCCTGCGCGCGGCTGGTACTACCTGCCGCGGGCGGACGAGGACGTGAAGGCGATCGTCGACCACTACGGTCGAGCACTACGGTCGAGTGGTCGACCGGCCGGACTTGGCAATGCGATTCGTGCTTCGCCTCGCGGAGAGTCTGAATCAGCTGGCGGCGACTCCGAACCTCGGAGAGAGCACCCGCCACGGTTCGCCGCGCCTACGCGGGATGCGCAAGAGGTCGATCCGTTCCTTTCCCGCGTATCTGATCTTCTACCGCGAGAGGCGGGGCGGCATCGAAGTGGTTCGCGTAGTCCACGGCGCTCCTGACCTTTCCGCTCTCTTCAGGACCGAACCGGATTCGGAGTGACCGAGCCGGTCTCCAGGCGGCGCGACTCCAGCCCGATCACGGGATCCGCGCCAGCGCGACTTCCGCCGCGATGCAACTGAACGCAGCCATCGGGCCGGCGACGACGACGCGGGAGTAGAGATCGCGCGCGGTCCGCGCGTCGCCGTCGAACGCGGCCTTGCGAGCTGCGGCGTGCGCGCGTGTCGCGAACGCGGTCGTGCCCGGTTCGGCGTCGCGCAACAATTCGTCGCGCGCGAGCTCGCCCTGGAAGTGGAGCAGCGCGTCGAGGTAGTCCTCGTTCTCGTGGATCGTCATCGCGCGTGACACGGGCTCGAGCAAGCGCATGGCTTCGTCGCGCCTGCCCAGCTCGACGAGCGTGATCCACGTCCAGAACACGTGGCTCACGTGTCGATCGTCGTTCGATCGCGCGAGCGCGAGCCCATCGAGGTACACGACCGCTGCGCGCTCCGTGCGGCCCGCGAGGAGTAGCGCGAGCCCCAGGTGGTAGTCCACGTTGGAGCGCAACGTCCCGACCGGGATCCCGGCTGCGTTCGGCTTGCCGTCGGGCTCGACCTCGTCGGGTCGCAGAAGAGCGAGCACGCGCGCACGCTCGAGGTCGTCCACCGAGCGCTCGAACCGCCGCAAGGTGATCCAACGGTGCCCGCGGAAACGCCAGAGCCAAGCGGAGTCCGGATGGTGCTCGAGCCCGCGCGTGAACACCTCGATCGCCTCCTCGTAACGACCGAGGTAGCCGAGGCGGCGTCCGACCCACACCGCCGCGTCCTCGTTCGACGGATCCGCGGCGAGACGCGCCTCCGCGACTTCGAGCGCCTGCTCGTCCCGCGCGAGTGCCGGATCCGGGGCAATCGACGAGCACGACGTGAGAGCCCAGAACGTCAAGGCGGCGAGACCGAAGCTCTTCATGCCCGTCAAGATGCGAGGTCGCATTCCGCGAGTCACGCGCGCTCTGGCGCGGCCCGGATCGCATGCGTAGGCTTCGCCCCTTCACCCTGCACCGCATCTCGAGCCGCATCGCACTCCGCCCCCCCATGCTGAACGGCACGACCTGGAGCCTCGCCCGCTTCGGCGCAAAATTGCGCCAAGCCGGCGACCTCGCCCGCCCGCCCCAGAAAAAGCTCTCGCGCGTCCTCTCCATCGCCAGCGGAAAGGGCGGAACCGGCAAGAGCATCGTCGCCACGAACCTCGCCGTTCAGCGCGCGAAGATGGGTGAACGCGTGTGTCTGATCGACTTCGACGCGGGGATGGCCAATGCGCATCTCCTGCTCGGCGTCGCGCCGCGTTTCGACCTCGGACACGTGCTCGACGGCGAGATCTCGGCCGGATATGCGCTCGTCGAAGCTCCGGGCGGAATGCAACTTCTATCGGGGGGCGTTGGACGAGCCGCGCTCGCGAACCCCACTCGCAAGGAGCTCGACCGGCTCTTCGAGTCGCTCGAACCCCTCGAAGAGGCGTTCGACCTCGTCATCGTCGATCACGGCGCCGGGCTCTCGTACGCGACGATGGCGCACCTGGCCGCGGCGACAGCGTTGCTCGTCGTCACGACGCACGAGGTGACCTCGCTCTCGGACGCCTACGCGCTCTACAAGCACGTCACGACGGTGAACGGGCGGGTCCAGGTCGGCGTCGTCATGAACCGCTCGCCCGACGAGGCGACGGCACACGCCGCCTGGGAGCGTTTCCGGAGCGCGAGCCAGCGTTTCCTCACCCGCGCGCCGGAGTTCGTCGGTTGGGTCCCCATGGACGATGCCGTCGTCCGCAGCGTCCAGGCGCGCGCGCCGGTCACCCTGCGCGAACCCGAGAGCCGAGCCGCACGAGCGCTGGCGGGGATCGCGCGCTGGCCCGCGATCGATGCCGCCCGTGGGACGGGATCCTTCTATGCGTCGGCTCGACGGGCTCTGCGCTAGCTTTCTCGAGGCCGGAGGGGTAGACCGGAAGCCATAGGGTTTGCCCTCTGGAGGTGACCGATGGACGGATTGGCTCTTCTGTGCGCCTTGCACGCCGATGGCCCGCAATCCCTGCGGCGACTGCGCCGTTCTGGCTGCCCGTCGTTGGATTCGGTGCTCGATTTCGATCTCGAGCGCTTGGCCGAGTTGCTCGCGAGTACTCCCGCATCGGCCGAGCGCTTTCAACGCGAGGCGCGTTACTTGATCACGCGACTCGGACCGGGAGCGAGCTCACGGACCGACGCGGCGTTGCTCGAAGCGGAAGAGGGAGTGAGCGCGCAAGGAGTGAGCGCGGAGGTCGCGCGGACTCCTGAACTCCCGCGCGCGTACGACCGCGCCCTGGCGCGGTGGCGCGAGCTCGACGCCCTGGAGGACGCCGAGTCCGCCGCGGAGCCCATCGTCGAGGAGTCCTCGGCGCCCGCGCGACATCCCTCGCCGCGCACGCCGCTCACGGTGCTCCAGGACTTGGCCGATGAGTCGCGCGGGGCGCTGCTCGCGGTCGGCATCATCGATCTCGAAGCGCTCGCCGTTTGCGATGCGCTGGAACTCTCGAACGCGACGGGACTCGACTACTCGAACGCCGTGCGCTGGCGATGGCTCGCACGACGTGCGTTGCCCGATGGAACCGAACGCTTCTCGCGCTCCGGGGGGCCCGTCGTGGAGCGGCCCGACCTCGTGCCGCTCGACGAGTACGTGATGCAACCGCCGACGAGAACGAGCCCCGCGCGCATCGAAGAAGCCGCGGGCGGTCCGTTCGCCTGATGCACCGCGCGCCTCGCTTCATGAACGAGCGAGAGGCTCGATCGTGAACGGCTAGCGCGGTGCGCGCGCGCGGATCTTCTCGAGGGCCGCGAGGAACGCCGGCGGATCCTTGAAGCCGACGATGCGATCGATCTCCTGCCCGTCGGCGCCGAGCACGAGCATCGTCGGATAGGCGTTCACGTTGTACTTCGCCGCGATGGGGAGACCGGCCGGGCTCTCGGCGTCGATCGACATCGAGACCATCTGCGCGAGCACGGGCTTCACGTCGGCGTGCGGGAACGTGACCTTCTCGAGCTTCTTGCACGGACCGCACCAGGTCGTGAAGACGTCGACGAAGACGAGCTTCTTGTCCGCACGAGCTTGCGCGAGACCTTCCGCGAAACTGCCTTCGAACCAGACCTTCGCATCCGTCGGCGCCGTCGTCGAAGGCGCGGTGCTGGATGGCGACTTCTCGACGCCCGCACTACAGGCCGAGAGGAAGCACGCGCTGAGGAAAGTGGCTACGACTCGAAGTTGCATGATGCGTACAGGATCGGTCGTAGCGCGTCCGCGCTCAAGTCCCGAGGCCCAGCAGCCGGCCTGCGGCCTGCGAGACCTCCGGCGTTCCGCTGACGAGCTCCGAGTCGTCCACGGCCATCCCGACCGGTTCCCGCCTGGATGGCCCGCTCCCGCGCGGGCTCGGCGGGGAGCATTTTCGACTCGAAACCGGCGTGAAAGTCGACCTCGCGGTTACTTTGTTCTGCTGTCGTCCTCGTACCCGGACGACGCCCGAACCGCGCCGATGCCTCTGACCCAGTCGATTCGCTCGAGCCTGATCCCGACCGCCGCCGGACGCCCCGCGGATGATCCGATCTTCCTCCTGAATGCCGAGGCGACTCGACGCGCGCAAGCCGGTGAGCGCGTGATCAACGCGACGCTCGGCGCGCTCATGGAGGACGACGGCACGTTGGCCGTCATGCCCAGTGTCGTCGAGGCGCTCCAGCGCATCCCGGCGAAGAAGGCGGCGGCGTACGCGCCGATCCTCGGGGCCAAACCGTTCCTCGAAGCCGTCGTGCGCGACACGTTCGGCACGTCGCCGGTCGCGGCGATGGCCATTGCGTCGGCGACGCCGGGCGGAACAGGCGCGCTCTATCACGCGCTCACTTCGTTCCTCGAGCCGGGTCAGGCGCTGCTCACGACGCACTGGTTCTGGAGCCCGTACCAGACGCTCGCGAGCCACGCGCGTCGCGCGGTCGAGACCTTCGAGACGTTCGATGCGCGCGGCCGCTTCGACGTCGGTGGATTCCAAACGGCGCTGGATCGATTGGTGCAACGGCAAGGTCGCGCGCTCGTCGTGCTGAACTTCCCGTGTCACAACCCGACCGGTTATTCGCTCGACGCGGACGAGTGGCATGAGGTCGCCGAAGTCGTGCGCCGGGCGGGCGAGCGCGCACCGGTGACGTTGCTCGTCGACCTCGCCTACGCGCGTTTCGGCGCGAGCGGAACCGACGGGTGGATCGCGCAGGCCGAGCGCGTGCTCGAGACGTCGACGCTGCTCGTCGCGTGGACCGCATCGAAGTCGTTCGCGCAGTACGGTGCGCGCGTCGGCGCACTCGTGGCCGCGCACGCCGACCCCGCCGAGCGCGCGCGCATCCAGAACGCGCTCGCCTTCTCGTGCCGCGGCACGTGGTCGAACTGCAATCACGGCGGCCAACTCGCGATCGCGGAGTTGCTCACGGACGCGACGCAGGTCGCGCGCGTCGACGTCGACCGCGCGCGTCTCGTGAAGCTCCTCGACGAGCGCGTGCAGGTCTGGAATCGCGAAGCCGCGCGAGCCGGATTGCGCCATCCGCGCTACGAAGGCGGCTTTTTCGTCTCGGTTTTCGCGCCCGATTCCGAGGCCGCCGCCGAGCGTTTGAGAGCCGCCGGCGTCTTCGTCGTGCCGCTGCCCGGCGCACTGCGCGTGGCGCTGTGTTCGACGCCCTCCACCGAGGTGCCGCGGCTCGTCGCCGCGCTCCGGGAAGCGATTCGCTAGAGTCCAGGCTGGTTTCGAGCGACGACGAGGTCAGTCGAGGAAGCGTGATGGTCCACGAGACGATCCAGGTGCCCGGCGGATGGGAACTCCCGCACCGCTACGGCCCGCGCGTTCACGTCCTCGACAACGTCTACTTGCTGAGCGCGTTGGCGCGCATAGGCAGCCCGAACGTCGCGCACCGCGACCTCATGGCGCTCTTGCGCAGCGTCTACCAGACGTTGTTGATGACGGCGTGCGGACGCGAGCTCGTGCGGCTGCCGAGTGAGGTGCCGACGCGGATGTCGGCCACGCATCCCGCGCGCGGTGTCTATCGCGGACCGATCTTCGATCCGAAGGAGCAAGTCGTCGTCGTCGACATCATCCGCGCCGGAATCGTTCCCTCGCAGGTGTGTTTCGAGCTGCTCACCGCGGTGCTGTCGGAAACCAGCGTGCGCCTCGACCACCTCACGATGGCGCGCCGTTCCGATGCGGAAGGGCACGTGACCGGCGTCGATCTCTCGGGCAGCAAGATCGGCGGTCGCGTCGACGGCGCGACGTTGATCCTGCCCGATCCGATGGGCGCGACGGGGGTCACGACGGTGCGCGCGCTGAGGCACTACCTGCAGGACTACGGTCGACCGAAGAAGATCGTCGCGCTGCCGATGATCGCGACGCCCGAGTACTTGCGCGCCGTGCTCGAGGAGTTCCCGGACCTCGTCGTCTACACCGCACGCCTCGACCGCGGGATGTCGGACGCGGACGTGCTCGAGACGTTGCCCGGGACGTATTGGGACCGCGAGAAGGGGCTTGACGCGAAGAGCTACATCGTCCCGGGCGCGGGTGGCATGGGCGAGGTCATCAACAACAGTTGGTGTTGAGCGCGGAGGGCCAGCGCGAGGCTCATTCGTTGGGTCCGTGGACAACCAGGTGAGCGCCGGTAACCATGGGGCCATGGACGCCACCGTTGCCCCGAGTTCGCTCCCTGCCTCCGCCGACTGCGCGGGTGGACCCGGCCCCGAAGGTTTCTGTCCGATCCACGAGGGCCTGCGGATCCTGCAAGGTGCGTGGACGCCCGAGGTCCTGTGGCAACTGCGCCAAGGTCCGAAGCGGTTCGGTGAACTGCGGCGCGCTCTCGGACGGATCTCGGCCAAAGTGCTGACGACGCGACTGCGCGAGCTGGAGCAGCGCGGTCTGCTCGAGCGCCGCGCGCAAACCAGCTCGCCGCCGTCCGTCGAGTATCGACTGACGGACTTGGCGCACGAAATCCAACCGGTCTTGTGCTCGATCGCCGAGCTCGGAACGAAGATGCACGAGCGGCAGCTCGCGCGCGCGGCGGTCTGAGCGCGTCAGCGATCCACGCTCCCCGCGTCGCGCCGTGCGCGCTATCCAGCGCGGTGCCGTGCGCGCTATCCAGCGCGGTGCCGTGCGCGCTATCCAGCGCGGTGCCGT
>Ga0163152_10001128_pt1 | contig 43262 bp, 68 predicted proteins | sample OliLakLV19MP8IB2_FD_148635 | JGI IMG/M metagenome (GOLD analysis project Ga0163152, IMG submission 148635) | Freshwater microbial mat bacterial communities from Lake Vanda, McMurdo Dry Valleys, Antarctica - Oligotrophic Lake LV.19.MP8.IB-2 | ecosystem: Environmental > Aquatic > Freshwater >...
CTTGTGCCTCTTCTTGAAATCCATAAGCAGTGCCGCCGTTTAAACGTGGGAAGTTAACGTCCCCTTGAGGATCATCAACGGGCACGCCCATACCGGGCCCTAATCTCAGGGTGACAGGATTTAAACCTGATGCAGCACGGTAAAAAAAGAATGGAAGATTTTGAAGTGTACCATAATCAAGTCTTTGATTGTGAATGTAATCTAATTCGTTACTAAGTCCGTAGAGAATTTCTCCTAGGCCTTTTCCATAAGGTCCTGTCTGAGGGATGAATTTCTTAATAACAAACGGACGTTTAGATCCCGGCCCAACCCGCTCTAAGTAACTGATTCTAATAACGCGCTTTGAGCTATCTTCGACCCAAGCAACAATTTCTTCATCAATACCGTCATCATCGATATCATATCGAAGATAGGTCTCATAGATGTTATACATCTTAGCTCCAGCTGTAGAGCCTAGCTTGTTGAGACCTGTGGTAAAGTCTTCTAGTTGTTTAGCTGCCGTGTTCAATCGATTGGGCGATTGGTTATTAAGAGAGGGTTCATGTTTAAGAACCTCGTCTACTTGATCTTGGAAGAAGAAGCCAAGTTTAGCCATTTTGATAAGATCTGATTTCGTGTATTGCTGAGAATGGGCTACCATGTCAGCATCATCAGTATCAGTAGCCTTACGGCCGATGATATAGAGATCTTCTAATTTAACACCTTCAAGAATAGGACAATCAAAAAGAAGCTCTTCCTTTTCAATTTCTTTTTCTTCCATGACGGGGTAACCGTCTTCATCTAGTTCGATAGGACGTTTAAGCTCTTCTTGAACATCTGTAAATTTTCGTACATCTTTAAGCCAGTACTGTTTCGTGATCGACGTTCCATCAGCAACGAAATTCCAAATGTCTTGGTCAACAACATGTTCCCATCCATCGCCTTTGTTAGCGAAGCTTTCGATAACCCAGTTTAAGAGTTCTTCTTTATCTTCTTTAAATGTTTCCGGAACTTTGGTTCTAGGTTTAAGTGCAAAGGCTGGCTTGATTCCCATGATCGCTTGAAAGATGCGAGAATGCATAGCTTTGACTGATGCAAATGTAGATGGTATGTGAACGTTATGTGAGCCTTCGAATGCTGGGTCTAAACCGGCTGATACGAAATCTTGCCATGATTGTCTGTAACTAATGAGGCGCTGTAACCACTGAGTTCTTTCAGTTTCTTCTAAGAAGACTTGAGAGATAATGTGGTTACCGAGTTTCTTTAAAGCTTCAGGACTATCTGAAGCAAGTTTGGCTAACTTGGTTGGGATTCGGTAACGCATTTTAAGTGCATGACTCTTCTCAACTTTAGTATCATACTCAACACCAATCACATCCCCATCAGCTCCACGTGCAAGTCCTTTACCTGATACGGGTCGCGTTCTAGCCATGGATGGTGTGATCTTAGCTAGATCACCTAAATTCTTGATTGATTCTTTAAGAGACGGAGCCTTAAGAAGTTCCGGTTTTGCGCCCACAAGCTCTGGATTCTTAACCGTTTGGGCTTTTTCGCCTTTAACGTTAATCTTCTCAGTTGAACTTGATATGGAGGCTAGCGAGCCTACTTCGACTTGCGTAGGAAGGTTTGCGAGTTCGGGGTTTTTAACAAGTTCACCAAGAGCTGATGATCTTACCTTCTGGATTGATTGGTCTACGGAAATTACACTCTCGCCTTTTAGGCCAGGGTTTCCATGACTGTGCTGACCAATCTTACCGCCCTCATTGGGTTCTTTGTTCCGGTAAAGAGCTGGTAATTTTGGTTTTGGTGGCTTGATGCCTTTAAATTTATCTGACATAAACGAAAAAGGTCCTTTTGGTTAGAAATCGTCCTTATTAATTATAGCACCCCGCCTCATTAGAGACGGCTGGTTAGTGTCTTTGTTGTAAGGATTACGGTCTGAGAGGGTTGAGATCACAGATAGGGTTGGTGAATGTATCGGATTAGACATGATCAGGTAGCGAAGACAATCGATAAAATCATCGTGTATCTTCTTCGGTTTCTCGTTAACGCCAGCAGCTTCAGGGTGACGAAAGTTCTGCCAGCTGTAGAGCTCCATATCACTTACGAGGTTAACGCAGTTATCTAGAATGCGAAGTTGATCCTTCTGAAGCAGGAGCTTAATTTTGTTAAGAGAAGCGTCTACATCCTTTTCGGACTTTCTCATAGGGGAGACGCGCACGTTGTAGCCGTTCTCTCTGGTCCACTGGTCAAGCTGGGCTACCATAGAGTTACGGTTCCAGTCGCCGGCGGAGCCGGAGTTATCGATACGGCGGCAGACCACCCGGTAGTGTTTATCCTTCTCAAGCTTTCTCATGGCTTCGGCTAGGTCGTTTACGGTACCTGAGATCTTAAGTTCATCGAAGATGACAATTTCGTCCTCCGGTGTGACACCTCCATAGAGCACGCAGTGATCTTTACGGGGATGTGGGTCTAGGGCTACCCAGACGTTCCACTCCTCCGGCCAGCCTTGTTGTTTGAAGACATGGCGTGGGCGGCTGAAGTCTTTAAAGACCCGACCTTGTAGCATGGCAAACTCGCCGTAGATACGAACTTTTCGTTCTTCCGGCGTCAGGCGGGATTCAAAGTCTTTAACGAAATCAGGTGAGAGGTGAGGGTTTTCGTAGGTGGTCCCGGTCACGATACATATGTTCGGGTCCTTCTTAACGAAGAAGGGAATCCAGAGCTCCTCGTAAAGCCACGGCTCACTGATGGGAGTCCCTGCTAAGACGACAAAGTAGTCCTTGTTGGCTCGTAAACCTCTGAAGGCTGCGATCCATAAAGAGCGGGGACACGGCTCGTCTAAGAAGAGCGCGTGTAAGTTAGAGCCCTCAAGCTTGGTCGATTCCTGATCGTGGCTGTAGATGGTCGTGGTCGATCCGTTAGGCCACTCGAACCGTCTAACATTGGATGTCCCCATCTTATTTAGTTTAGGCATGAAGGATGGAGGACACCAACGGCGAAGTTCCGTCACGTAGTCTTCAGCCTTGTCGAGACCGGGCACGATAAGCCAAGACGAGCTGACGGACGTGGTGTCGCGGTAGGGGTGTGTTCTGGTGTGGGTCCAGATGAGATCTATGGTGAGTGCTGTGGTCTTACCGAATCCGTTGCCGGAGAACATGGCCCGTATCCTAGCAGGGCTTTCCAGGAAGGCCCGTTGACCAGCATGGGGTTTGAAAGTCTCAAGGACTTTCTCCTTCTGAAGCAAAGCTTTTTCCTGTAAAAGTCGGAACAGCTCTTCGCGTTCGGTCCTAGAAAGTTTACTCAGGTCGGTCGGGTTTGACATCTATGACCTCATCAAACAGTTTAGACTTGCGGGGCTTTCTGGCTTTCTTTACGGCTACGGCTTTAACAATAAGGGCTTCGTTCACCAGTGCAGACGCACCGGATCTGGACATGAGCTGAAGGATCTGTCCGTCGAGATCCTTGTCGGCGAGACGGTTAGCGTCAGCGAAGATCGAGACGGAACGCTCGACCGGCTTGCCGCCGGTCCTGTTTAAAATCTCAATAGCAGCTTTAAGTTTGACATCATCCTTCTCGCTGTTCATGGCCTCCGCAAGCGTAAGGGCTGCGATGGTCTCACTCTTCTTTAAAATCTGTTCAGCCCCACCGTGCGCGAGAGCACAGGCTTTAATGGCCGGCATCAACTGATCATAGAGACGGAGGTTATCCATCGTACGGACCATGCGGCTCTCAGTTCCGTTATGAAACGGTCTGGGTTTTCTAGGCATCTGAGGTTTCCTTATCAGGGGCGACGAGGACCGATTTGACCGCGAAGCGCTTATTTCCTTTGAAGGCATCCAAGACCGCGAGATAGGCATCACCGCTTTCAAGTGGGCGGCCGTCTTTCTCTACGAGTTTTATAGTGACCAGGGCTGAAGGTCTAACGGCAACAGTTGTGTTAAATATACTCATAGTTCTCTCTTTCAAAAAGACTCCGAAGGCGGAGGTGAGACTGGGAATCGCTAGCATTTCTATTCATCAATCGTTTCCTTCGGAAGATTGCTTAGGCTCCTTTAAAACGACTGCCCCAGCAAACTTGGTTGTTTTTCATATACGGGAAAATTCCAGGTTAGGTACCTCTCAAAGGCAGAGATGGTGTGGCGGGCCCCGCGTACCCCCCCTATCATTGATATCATTCAGTTTTTTTTGTTGGCATGATTCTTGCATTAACTTTTTGTTGGCATGATTCTTGCATTAACTTTTTGTTGGCATGATTCTTGCAAGGGGTGTGGGGTGTGATGTATATAATGGCGGTAGATGGGTTGTAACCCATGCTGGACCTCTGCTGACGTGTTTAATGGGTAGATATACATACACTTGTTAACGTTAGTAAATCGGGTGGTTGTGTGGTGTGGTGGGGATTGTCTGCATACATGTAGGGTTATAATGCGTTTAAACGGCTGATTTGATTGGATTTTAATTGTATTGGCCATACTATTAATACCTTCCCATCATCTTTAAGGTTATTCTTCGTAGATTTTAAGTTTTTTGTGCAAAAAGGGATTGATATCCAATTCTCATAATAACACGTGAAACTCCGATAGAGCGTTAATAGTACCTAAAACAACAATAACGGGCCTTATAACGTATTGATATCATTGGTTGATTCATAAGTAGTTGATATTACAGGGACCATAAATGCTTCAATATATAACCCGACCATTGAAATCATTCAATTTTTTGTTGGCATTAAAATTGCATTAACATACTATATGATGCATGTAATAACAGCCTACTTAGTATACTGATTTTTAAAAGTCATTTTTAGATAGAGGAGAAATAACATGAACTCAAATAAAGACTTTACACAAAACCCAATCACCGACCAAGGTACTAAAACGATCATGGTTAAGTTTAGAGACAAACTCACAGGAGCGTATGTTTACGATAAGAAGGTAACCAGAGCATTCCTTGCGAAGATGTATCATGACAGAGCTGTGACTCACGCTCTTAACGGTGTACCGGTTATTGATATCTAGTTAGCATTAAAAATAGCCCCTTGACTTTATCAATAGTATCTGAGATACTATATATAAGAGGTGAATATATGAATACAACGAATAACACTAAAGAAATAACCACTAAAGATAAAGTTTGGATTGCTCTTAATCTTATGCCTAGAGGATTAGTTGAAGCTTTTGCTATGGATTGTGCTTCCAGGGCTGCTTCTTATAACCCTTCTTTCGGTGTTTACGCTGCTTCTGCCGCTTTATCCACTCAAACCCTTAACTCTAACGAATTGGCTTGTATGGCTGCTTATTATGTAGCTACTTCTACGGCTGACGCTGCTTTAGCCTCTTTATCGAAATCCTCCTATGCTGACATGATTAATGCTGTAGCTAATGAATATGAATTACAATTGAAGTCTATTGCTCAATTAAACAAAGGAATTTAAATAGCCCCTTGACTTTATCAATAGTATCTGAGATACTATATATAAGAGGTGAATATATGAATATGAATATGACGAATAAAACTAAAGAAATAACCGCTGAAGATAAAGTTTTGATTGCGCTTAAGCTTATGCCTAAAGAATTAGTTGCAGCTTTTGCCCTTGAATGCTCCTCTAGAGCTTCTGCTTATGCGGCTAAGGTTGCTCTTTTAGCTGCTTCTGCTACTTCTTATACTTCTTATGCTATTCATAAAGCTTCTTATTATGCTCAAGCTGCTCTCTCTGCTTCTGATAAAGCTTCTTATGATGCTCCCACTGCTGCTCAAGCTGCTTATGATGCTGCTTTTTATGCAGCTAAGGTTGCCGCTTATGCTCAAGCTGCTCTCTCTGCTTCTGATAAAGCTCCTTATGGTGCTACTTATGATGCAGCAGCTATTGCTTCTATTGAAGAGCAGGATCTACAATTGAAGTCTATTGCTCAATTAAACAAAGGAATTAAATAACATGAAAATCAAAGTAAATAGTGATATTATTAAATCATTAACTCCATGTAAAGATAGACTGGTTAATTATCTTAAACATTACAATGAGTTAAACTTTGATATTCTAGAATTCCTGGCTCTGGACAAAATAACCACTGAAGATAAAATCTGGGTATCAGTTAGACTCATGCCTGTAAACTTAGTTGAAAGGTTTGCCCTTGAATGCTCCTCTAGAGCTTCTGCTTATGCGGCTAAGGCTTATACTTATGCAGCTAAGTCTTCTAATTATTATGATGCTTCTGATGCCGCTGTCGCTGCTTCTTATGCAGCTAAGGCTACCTCTCTCGCTTCTTATGCTCAAGATGCTCCTGATACTCTCACTGCTGCTAAGGCTGCTTCTTATGCTGCTTCTTATGCTGCTGACGCTGCTGATCTCGCTTCTGCTGAAGAACAGGATTTACAATTGAAGTCTATTGCTCAATTAATCGAAGAAAGTAAATAACATGAAAATCAAAGTAAATAGTGATATTATTAAATCATTAACTCCATGTGAAGATAGACTGGTTAATTATCTTAAACATTACAATGAGTTAAACTTTGATATTCTAGAATTCCTGGCTCTGGACAAAATAACCACTGAAGATAAAGTTTGGGTATCAGTTAGACTCATGCCTAAAGAATTAGTTCAAAGGTTTGCTATGGATTGTGCCTCTAGGGCTTCTACTTATGCGGCTAAGTCTGTTAATGCTACTTATGCTGCTCAAGCTGTTTCTCATGCTTCTTATGCTGCTTCTTATCCTGGTCGCATTGATCTCTTTGCTTATGACGCTGCTTATTATGCTGATCTCGCTGCTTATGATGCTGCTTATGCTTCTGATCTCGCTGCTTATGATGCTTCTTATGCTCAAGGTGCTTCTGATACTCTCACTGCTGCTACTGCTGATACTGCTTCTGCTGAAGAACGAGAATTGCAATTGAAGTCTATTGCTCAATTAATTGAAGAAAGTAAATAGCTACTTGACATTATCAATAGTATCTGAGATACTATATATAAGAGGTGAATGTATGAAAATCAAAGTAAATAGTGATATTATTAAATCATTACTTCCTTGCGAAGATAGACTGGTTAATTATCTTAAACATTACAATGAGTTAAACTTTGATATTCTAGAATTCCTGGCTCTGGACAAAATAACCACTGAAGATAAAGTTTGGGTCGCGCTTAAGCTTATGCCTAAAGAATTAGTTGCAGCTTTTGCCCTTGAATGCTCCTCTAGAGCTTCTGCTTATGCGGCTAAGGCTTATACTGCTCTCTCTGTTTCTGATAAAGCTTCTTATGCTGCTAAGGGTGCTCTCTCAGCCGCTTATGATGCTCCTCTCACTGCTTCTTATTATGCAGCTGTCGCTGCTTCTTATGCTGCTTCTTATGCTGCTGACGCTGCTTATCTCGCTGCTTCTTATGCTACTAACGCTGATCGCGCTTATGCTGAAGAACGAGAATTGCAATTGAAGTCTATTGCTCAATTAATTGAAGAAAGTAAATAGCTACTTGACATTATCAATAGTATCTGAGATACTATATATAAGAGGTGAATGTATATGATTATCTTGATTTTAATAGCATTAGCAATATTGTTCTTTTACGGACCGGTAGCTTTAATAAAAGCAATCATACTGGTATTTGCGGTAATAGGTTTTTTCTACTCATTGGGGGTGATTTATGAAAACAAACAACGATAAAACAATCATGGTTTTAATACCAAAACGTGACATGTTTAGTCAATTGAAACTAGTGATGCCTGAAGAGATCGAAAAGGCTGAAGCTCTCGATCTCTGGTTTATTGATGCTAAGCACAGACTAGCTCAATGCAAGCTCGGCATTGCTAACCTAGAGCGTCTTAACAACGAATTTTATAATAATTTAGAAAAGCTTTTTGAGGAGAAATAACATGAATATCACGACAATAACTGAAGATATGGAATTTGTTATTTACGTAGAGCGAATTAAAGCTCTCATTCAATCTACTCAGGATGAGCCAAGTTTGAGAGTGATCTCAAATAAATTTAACTGGGTAGATGATGCATGTAAAACTAGAGAGCTGAAGATAAGGGAGAAATAACATGAAACTTTTACTATTATTAGCTATGATTAGCGTTCCAACCCTAACATCTGCTTTTACATCTGATGATTTACTTCATCCCGTTGCTCACGGTGCTGGAAGTTATCTACTCACCCATGCTGGTCAAGTGGTGTGTAAAAAGATTACAGGTCTCAATAAGACTACATGCTCGATCATTAGTGGTGTTGTCACTATGGCTATTGGTGTGGCAGTAGAGGCTACACAAGAACAAGCTAAGGGTAACTACAAGAAGGGCCTAGCTTATGATATCAGCGGTGTGATTCTGGCCGTTGGTGTGATTCACTTAGATTTCTAATAACAATTACATGTTAGTTTTTGTTACAGGGCCGCTCACAAAGCGGCCTTTTTACTTGATATGCTTAAGGTTTCAAGCAATAATAACGTTGTAATTACATTCGTCGAAGATCTTTGATATGTTGATTATATGATTACTAGATTAACAATATTAACTCTCTTATTGACAGGATGTGGTGATTCAGATATTAACTGCACATTGATTGTGAATAAGAATAACGAAAAATGTGTTACTTATAAAGGAGATTTAGAATGAAACGAGAACGACGGACTTTTACAAAACAATTTAAACAAGAAACTATTAAAACCATCCAGGATAAGCATAAGACTATGAACCAGGTATCTAGAGAGCAAAACATATCACTCCCATTACTTAAGCGATGGTTGAACGATGAGATAGCCTCCAATCGCTACTTAGATTATATGGGAGCTAGCTCTTCACCTATTGAGCGAAGAAAGGATTATAAACAAATGCAGGAGCTCAAGCTCAGACTTGCTGAAATTATGTTCGAAATAGAGAGGATTTAACTATGCTTGTATATATAACATTCAAGGATAAATGGATAATGCCGGTTTATTTAGACCAAGATAACGAGAAACTGATTACTTATCTCCACTCAAGATTTAAGGATATTGATTCAATTAACTTCTATCATCTAGATCAGCATGACTTCACTCATTTAGCGAACATGTTTCTTTCGTATAATACAAGAGAGCGGCAGATTGCCCCGGATTAGCTCCAGGGTATCGAGCCGCCTCAAGTTTAACACGAAGTTCATTTTCGTTATCTTTAGAGCGCTCTAGAATAAAGAAGTTATCAGCATTCATACCCCAAGCAAGTCCTCCGTACGAGGTCTGAATAGATAACCCATCTTTTGTTTTAGGTGCTTGGACAACAACGGGGATATGAAGATTAAGAGTATTAGTTAACTTCTTGATATTCTTAGCTAATACTTGGTTCTCTTCAGCATCTGTCATCTTTTCTGTCATGAATCCTGCGTGATCTAAGATTAGGTACTCAATACCGTGAGCTCTCTTCATTTCGGTTGCCCACTCCTCAATTTCATGCCACGGGGTATAACCGAATCTTCGTAGTATAAAAATATTGTCAAGATAAGGGGATTCTTCGTGAATCCCTCTCACTAAGTCATTGAGATCATTAGCATCTTCCACTGATCTTATATTAATCTGTCCGGCTATGCTTAATAGGGATGGGAAGATTGATGTGGCAGGATCAGCTTCAAAACTAGCCAGCGCAATCTTCTTGCCGCTCTTCGCCAAATTGTGTATAAGGTTTTGGATGAACGAGGTTTTACCTGTTTTGGCAAAAGCGTTGATAACTGACATTTCGTTGGGTCTGAGACCTCCACCGAGAAGATGATCAACGGAGAGCCATCCCGTGGAATCCCCAACAAGGTTTCGCTGGTCGGAGAGGAAAGAGACCATGTCTCCAATAACTCCTGATAATGTCTTTGTATCCTTTTCAAGCTCCGTTCGTGTTTGTACTCTAATAAACTCACGACATTCTTCATAACCTCTCCTTGTCAGTAAATCGTTCAGATCCTTTATATCATCATGAGGCAGGCTTATAATAACAGCTTTTAAGGGGCCTAATAGCTCCGCTATTGAATTCTTTAACTCTTCGCCACCTAAGTCCTTATCCGGTATCACAAAGACGTTCTTAAAGGCTTTTACGTGTTTTGATGCTGATAGTGATAGTCGGTTGGTTTGTGTGGCTAGTATAGTACCCCTAAAACCGGCTACCGCGCCGGTCAAGGCATCAATCTCACCCTCGACGATAAGAAGTTTGTCGTCGTCCCCTTTGATCCAGAACCCTTCGTTGACAGATCCAGGCTCACTAAGATAGCGGGGTGACTCACTACCAGTCCTCCGGTACTTAATTCCTACGACTTCTTGGTTAAAATTGGCGGTAACGATGGCAATAGCTTGGTGCTCTGGACTATAGGCAATGGGAAGATCAGCGGCCCCGTTAAGACGAGCATCTAAGAAATCCTTTAGTTGAGGACTGTCAGACTTAAGTTTAGATAGGGAGGATTGGTTGAATTCCTTCTTAGCAATCTCGTCAATCACTTCTAACTCCTCTAAAAACCGTTCTGACAGATCCTTCCCGCTGATTTGACAGTGGTGACAGAAGTAGAGACCGGTCTCGCTGTTGATGTAGAACTTGCCGTCGGTCCTCCCGTTCTGGGTTAAACTACCGCAGAAGGGACATAGAGCCCGTAACTCCGTTGCCCTTGCGCTCACTTAGCGTAGCCTTGTAGTTTGATGGAACATCTCCAGCCGCATACTTGAAGAGAGGGCCATGGACGGCCCCTCTTAAGCCGTTCTACTAGAGGTTTGATTTGAAGAGCAGCTCTTCGGTTGCGTAGTTTTCGCTGGCAGCAATTGCATTTAGTCATCCTATCAAGGCTATCAGGTCTTTGAGTTAGCTGTCAATGGGTGGTTAGAGGAGGGGAGATCACCCTGTTGGGGTGACTCCCTCGTTTAGAGGTTTAGAGAGGTTTAGCTCCCTCTTTAGAGGTTTAGAGAGCTGTTTAGATTTTTAGGCACGAGGAAGCTCTGTTGAATCATCCGATTAAACCGCGACCTCTTATGCTAGATTAGATAGCTTTGTCTAGAGTACTTGACTGCATTCCCCTCCATCCGTTAAGGGGCAGCGGCCGGGTCCAATAAGACCCGGCCTGATGATTCATCCGCAAAGGTACTTACAACCAAACGGCAGGAGTTACTAACTCCCTAGCAATCTTGAATCTCTAAACTTATGTTCTATCTTGGACTATACGCTAGGCTGAAAGCTTCCGTGAAAGTTTCCAATCAGTCTAATCAACTCGTCCATGCCTATAACCGCTGTTTTTGATTAACGTGATAACTGCTCTCGCGGCATAAAATCACCTAACACCTTAATCATATCACAAAACCTCTTGACAGGCAAACGAAAATCATGATAAGGTTAAAGAACACATACTGTCACATGCCAAAGCGCTACGAAAAACCCTTCTCAGACTACGGGCTCGTCTCAATACGGCCGATTGCCGTCGAACAAGACCCCGCCGGGCTTGGTAAATACAAACGTCTTCGGACCAACCCCATCTACTACGAAAATTCCCTTAAGTACTGCGGCGGCTCTCTTTACCGAGCCGCTCTAGGCTACGACATCATATGGAACAAACAAAACGAAGAAGATATGATTTCAGCTCTAGACTTTCTCCTCACATCCTACCGCTTTAAGGAGACCTACTTTACCGAGGAAATCCGTGCTACGCAGCCGGTTAAGCTCCACGGCGTCAAGTGGAACCGCGGCGTCCCGCCTAAAGATTTCAGTTTCGATATGCAATGGCAGATCACTATTCACAGTGGGGAGGGCCTCACGGCCCGGATCAACGCCCTTGATAAGCCTCATCGTGTTGATATTGAGCGAGTTAATGGCGAGGTCTTTAGCATATCGCTTATCAAGTACCTGCGTTTTCAAGATACACAAATCCTAAGGAGAAAAGATGGCCTCAAACGAAAGACAGAAAAAAATAGATTTCTTAATACGAAAAGATGGGGCCCTAAATTGGTTGCGGGGTTTAGCAGCAACAAGCCCGCTTCACAAGTGGCTCCTTCAGTGCCTAATCTGCGAGAGGTCGACCGACGGAAAGGCACGCTGTAAACACCATGCCGCAGAATACAACGACGTCTTCTTCAAAGATACCCGTGATTTCCTTGATATTTTCAAGGGACAGATGTAATGCTGATAAGGCTTGACAGCTCTGATAAGAGCTGATAAGGTTAATTATATGGCTAAAACCCGATGTGATAGTTGTCAGATGGTGAAAACCCCACTTATCTATGTGCGGTTATCGAAGAAGCTTTGTTCGGGTTGTTGGAAAGCTGAGAAAGCTACTAACAAGTCCCTAATTAGATCGATGATTTATCCGGTCGATAGAGACCCACCGCTTGGATACAATTTTATTGTGAACGAATTTTTTACAGACCCATCAAAAGCGCGTAAATACGCGGACTGGGCTTTTATGACGATGAAAGCGACGACAAATTAATTATGGCTAACTATAATTGCTACTTGCTAGACAAAAACGGCGAAGTAACCACTGACCTTAAAAAAGGTGATCTCTACGTTTCAGTATCAACGATTTTAAAAGGGGAAGGTAAAGATTTCTTGGTGGGCTGGGCTCTGAAAACCTTCGGCCCTCAAGAAGACCCGATGCGCGCCTACAAAAATTATATGGACAGCGTCTCGGATTTAGGATCGAGAATTCACGCTTATGTGGAAAAAGACCTGAAAGGAGAAACCATCGATGCAAATTCTATTAGAGAGGACGAGTTACCCGCCATTTCTTCTTTTCACACCTGGAAAAATGAACACGATATTAAGCTTATTGCTTCAGAAAGAATCGTATCCAGCCCTAGATACCGTATCGCTGGTACTGTCGATCTTGTTTGTCGTATTGACGGCAAGCTTTTTGTGGCCGACTGGAAAACCGGTGGTGTCTACGCTAGCGCTTTTACTCAAATGGCTGCTTATAAAAGTTTCTTGGAAGAAGAACCCGCTTCACGGCGTATTAAAGGAATTAAAGATGCAGATATTATGGTTTTGCAGTTACCTAGGAACGGCGATCCTCTTAGTATGCATACTATTGATAGCTATCACAAAGGACGAGTCAAGATAGAAGACGAACTCGGCGTGTTTCACTCACTGCGCTACATTTGGGCGCAGCGGAATATGAAAGTTAAGAAGTGGGAACCTCTCATCAAAAATATGCAAGACGTCCTCTCACCTCTTAACGAACGCTTTAAGAAAGCATTCAAACTTTAACCAAAACAATCGAAGGGAAAAACTATGAAACTATTCAAAACAACAACAGTCGCCGTCGGCGAATCTTTCAGCCTCACATTAACAGATGTTGCCGAAGGCAAATTTGGTCCTGCCTTGGTTGGCCTTGTTAACGGAGAAGAAGTACAGCTTCAAACTTCTGGTAATCTTCGTTTTATGATTGAAGATTTATCCAAGGGCAAGAGAGAGCTTAATAAGGCGTATACTGTTACCCGAATTGCTGACATCCAATATAAGGGTTACCCGACCACTCAGTATGCGATTACTGATGGTGCAGCCACCCCAGCTGCAGCCCCAGCACAATCAGTTGCTGATAAGTTAGCCGCTATCAGAGCTAAGAAAACAGTTTAATAAAATTTCTTCGTCAGCCTGTGTTGCTAATAGAGGTCCTCACTGAGCCCACACTCGGTTAAACTCTTCAGACGCGGCGATTGAAGAGAAAGAGTTAGAAGTCAAAAGGAACGGGTTTAAAAACCTGCCCTGTTGCTTCTAACTTCTTTTTTTACATAAAGGTTTTTTTATGGCACAGCCAAATCATACGGTTAATTTAAATCTGCCAGAATTGGTGTTGCTTTTGTCTTATTACTGGACCTCGGTCAATTCTTCAATTGGAGACCTCGGTACTGTTGACTATAACGAGACGTTGAATCAGATCGATCAGCAATCTAATATCAAAATATCAGCCTCTCAATTAGAGAATCTTGTCTATCACATGAAGCAAGTTATCTTTGAGAAATTAAGAATGGCTAAGCCTGATCCTAAAATTAAAAACTACAACAGAATAATGTTACGACTAAAAGCACAAGCGCCTAGTTTGTTTAAAGAACTTCCTTCAGGTGAAGTAGTTTTCGTTAACTTTCAAGACAGGGACTGAAGATGGATGATTACGTAAAAAATATATACGATCTTCTCTCTGAACAAGGCTATCTTTATGACTATATGGGCATCGGTTATAAAAGATCTAAAGGTGAGACTTTTTCGTTCCTGAGTGAACGATCGATTGCTCTTTACCCCGGTGATGTCAGAGATTTTTTGTTAACCGGACATATTCGTAACAGCAGAATTTTTGATAGTGCTGTGAGAATACCACAAAAACACTTAGGGATTCGATCCCACAAAGACGGCCGCGCCGTTCTTATCAAGGGAGTAAAATGATTGACGACGACGAAGACACCGCTGCTCTTATTAACTTTTCAAAGATGCTAGATTGGGATGAGGTTACCCCTATCAGTACTCCGGTTCCGACTCCTTGGTTGGATTTTTCTAGCTGGCAACCAAAATCTATTAAATGTACCTGTGGGAGTGAAATTGCTTTCGGAGCAGTCACAACACACTCCACTTGGTGTGATAAAGGAAAAAGATAATGCATATTGTAATTGAAGGTATCGACGGATCCGGTAAATCAACTCTGGTTAATGCTCTTTATGAGCGTGTGCAAGCCGATCATTCCTTCTCTCCATGGATCTATAAGACCAGAGAACCCGGTTCCGATATTGTAGGCCCATGTAATATCAAATTTAAACGTAAAGGTTTAGACGTTCGAGAGATCGTTTTAAATGATACAGTTCTCACCCCGTTTCAACGAGAGCTTTTATTCTATGTAGATGCAGATCAGCATACTCAATTTATTAAGGACCAAGGCCCAGCGATCATTATCAGTGATCGCGGTGTATGGAGCCATTTGGCTTATGCGTACGCAACTCTGAAAACTAAACAAATGACCTACGAGCAATACTTGCTCTGTAAAGACCTCATTAAACAAACCTGTTCAAAACCCGATATTATTGTTTATCTTAAGGGAGACAGGGAATTGATGAGCACAAGATTAGCAAGCAAGAAAAAAGACGTTATAGAATCCAACGGCCCAGAATTTTTTGATTCCGTCAGTAGTTGTTATGCCGAATTATCTTGCGAACCTAAGTACGCAAAATCATTGCTGATTTTAGAGGCTAAAAATAGTACTTCCCATAACACAGAATCTGTAGTAACCTATCTAAAGGAGAACTACACTTATGAACAACTTAAATCAGGTAGTATATAAATATGTCAACCGAAAATCAACTAGTTGGGCTGATTCTACTATACATACTGCTTATGCTAAGCTCTGTGTGGTTGATAGCCAGGGACTTGAACCGGAGAGGCTCTACACAGCCCTCAAGACGAGAGGCCTTTCTGACTATACTATTAAGTCCTATTTTATACTTGCGCAATGTTTTGAAGAAGAAACTAAAAAGACGTCCAAAATCCGGGAATGGTTGCAAAATCATAAACTTAAGTTTAAGAATTGCTACAAGAAAAAACTCCGATCGCTGACGGAAGAGCAGTTCGATGCGGCTCTTAAAGCCGCCCCTTTACACCTATACAATTTTTTAGTTCTAATGGGAAAAGCAGGCCTTCGGAAGAGTGAAGCTCTTAATGTGAGCTGGTCTGATATCAAAGATGGCATGCTTGAAGTTAGAGCCGGCAAGGGCGGTAAACAGCGTTTTGTCCCATTTGATAGGAAATGGTTACGAGGTGATACTGGTGAGGTGGGAGTCGTCGTAGTTAAAAACCTCCAATACGCAAAGTTCTTCAGTGAGAGTCTGACCGGTTTTACTCCTCACGATTGTCGGGTTTATTACGCAACTAAGGTCGTTAATATTGTAGGCATGTCAATTGAAGATGCACGAGATCTCTTAGGACATTCAGATATTAAGACGACAGCGAAATATCTTAGGGCATCTAAAGATAAACAACACCGCTTGATTATGGAAAACTTTTGAGGTAGTGCTTGAGCATGATTAAATTATCCCCCCCCCCTACCGGGTAAACTCAGAATGGAATGACCAAATTTGGTCAATGGTTAATGACCAAATTTAGAAAGGATAGTTAAAAATGAAAATGCCTAAAGGTTGGAAAAACTTGGTCGGTATATCTAAAGATGGAGCAGATCTTATGAAGGAGATGGCTGAAGCTTTAGAAAAAGTTGAGGCAATAACAGAGATGACGATGCCTTCCGGGGTTATTTCCCCAACTCCTTTATACGGAGATGTGCACCCTGTCCTAGTCAAATTTAGAAAGTGGAAATGATTAACAGTAAAAAAAAGGATTCGTATGATTAATAAAAATTTTATTGAAGAAACAAACAAACTCATAGATTTGTTTAAAACTCGCAAGATCTCGATTCATAACGGAAATCTTATCGTTGTGAAAGTTAAAGCAGACGAAGTGACAAAGGGCGGTATTATTGTACCCAAAAAAGCCAACGAGATCAAGAACTACCACAACGGGTTAGCACGCATTGTAGCAGTCGCTGATAATGCTGATAGTTGTTACGAAGTCGGTGATTATATCATCCACTCACATGAAGCGCGGTACAAGATTTTTGAAGAGGCTTTACGGGAGTTCTTAGGTAGCTTTATTGAGGCGGATATGTTATTCTCAGTACAGGACAATAACGTCATTTTAAGCATGAAAGAGGTTTTATAATGGAAAAGTTTATCACAGGTTTAGTTTTCGTTCTTGGTATGGTTGGTTGTGGGACTGATTACTATGAGTCTAAAAATTTAGTTGGACCTCAAGGTGAGACAGGAGCAACTGGAGCAACTGGATCAACTGCAGCGCCATGCACCGTGATAACAGTATCATCGGCCGGGTTTGCACCAAACGGCGGTGCTTTGATTACCTGCGGTCTTAGCAGAGTACTTGTGCTAAACGGAGCGACAGGTCAAGCAGGTCAAGCAGGTCAAGCAGGTCAAGTAGGTGAAGATGGTCAAGATGGTCAATCTAGTCCTTATATGATCACAGAGATCGTTGATCCTTGTGGAGATGCTCCGGGAATTTATGATGAAGTATTAATTCGCATCGGATCTATGTTATTAGCATCGTTTAGTGATAATGCTAACGGTAAAAACACACGATTATCACTTCTTGTATCAGGTAACTACGTAACAACGGATGGCTCTAATTGTCACTTTTCAGTGGATAATAACAACAATGTCACCTACTAAATTGTTCCCAGAACCTAGACTTTTAAAAATAAACAAGGATGGTTACATACAGTTCACTGCTAAGCAATGGTCCTTTTTGGTTAAAATGACGAAAACGAAAGCTAAGACTGTTAAAGGAAAAATGAAAGCGGTATCGAAATTTGTTCATCTAGCCATAGGTAATAGGTTAAAAAGATCCAATGAAACTGACTCAAATAGATAATGCAACTTGCATATACGAGGTAAACGGTTTCAAGCTTCTGTGTGATCCGTGGTTAACAGATGGAGCTTTTTACGGATCGTGGGGCCATTATCCACCCCTTGTTACGACTTTTGATTTTGTTAAAGATGTCGATGCTTTGTTTATCAGCCAGTTAAATCAAGATCGTTGTGATGAAGCTTCTCTTAAGCAGTTTCGTCCTGATATCCCCGTTATCATATTGGATAGGGAACCGAACTTTTTAAAAAGAAAACTGACAGCATTAGGTTTTACAAACCTGACTCTTGTTAGAGATAAAGAAACCATAACAATAGGCCCTATGGAGATCACTATTTATGCCAGTTTCGTTGAACATCCTTTTGATAACATTGATAGTGGAAATCTGCTTGATAGCGCCATTGTGGTTGAAGCCAACGGAAAGACGATCTTGAATGCGAATGCTAATACACTTGATATTTCAGCTGCAGAAATGCTGTATGATCATCATGGTGCCTTTAGTGTTGTTCAGCTTAAGGATAGTCTTGCTAGCTCTTATCCCTCTTGTTTTGCTAATCTTAGTGATGAGGAAAAGCTATCAGAAAACAAGAGACTTATTGGCCGGCAATTAACCGCCATGTGTGATGTGGCGGAAAGCTTAAAAGCTGAGTGGTTTCAACCATTTGCAGGAGACTACCAGCTTATGGGGTCGCTTATTAACAAAAATAAACATCTGGGTTTGGCCGGTAAACAGTATAGCGCTTGGTTCATAAGCAACCGCGGTATTAAGCCTTTAATCCTAAACGAGCAAGGATCTATCGATCTTATCACAGGTGATTTAAAAGCCACTTATCGGAAGAATATTGAGAGTTATGCAAGTTGGCAAGATCGCGTTAGTTCCTCTAAGTTTGACTACGAAAACGACCCACTTGTTAAGTTTGTGGATTTAACTGATTTGATACGAGCAGCAGTTGGTAATGTTAAAAAATATCAGGAGCAGTTTAACTTTTACCCGAAACAAAGTATAGTTTTAAGAGATAAAGAGACTGGCGAGTCTTATGCATTCAATTTAGGCGGGACCTATGGTCATGAACGTCCTGTGCTTGAGATTAATATGGATAATCGCTTGCTGAAACGTATATTAACAAAACAGAGTGATTTTTATACGGCGGATATGGGCTGTCATATAGATTTTAATCGAGAAGGCCCTTATAACCCTTATGTTCATATGATAATGAGTTTCTTTCATGTTTAGTTTTAAGGAGAGTAAAATTGAAGGATCTATATGCTTGTGATATTGAAACGACCGGTCTTGATAGGTTCACTGATAAGATTCTGTGCATCGGTGTCTATTCGCCCTCCCATAAGTTTGTGTTTGATAACACCACTCAGTTTAGTGAGTGGTTAGAGAGGAATCCTCGTGCCCAGTTTATCTTTCATAACGGAAGTTTCGATATCGGATTTTTACGACATAATAACTTGGACGTTCGTCATCGCTGGTTCTATGACACTCGCTCTATCGCTAGTATACTTACTCCTCGACCTGATAAGCTCGGACTCGAATTTTTAGCGGAGGCATATCTTGGACAAGTACCTTACAAACTTAATAGAACCAAAATGGCTGAATATAGTAAATCAGAAGTCAGAGACTATTGTCTCAAGGACTGTGAACTTACATATAAACTATTCACCTACCTGGAACAACAGCTCAACAACAAGGCCCATGTGTTTTCAGACAATTGGGTTATGCCCGCAACTAAGCTTTGCTCTGATATGGAATACGATGGAGTCTACATTGATAAAGTAGGACTGGATCGCTATCAAGCCGTAGCAATCATTAAAAGGGACCAGTTACTAGTTGAGTTAAGAGAGCAAGCTAAGTTAGCTATCGTTTACTACCATGAACTTCAAGTAAAGGAAGTTAATAAACAATATAGGGAGAAATATGAAAAAGCCAAAGAGAAAACAAAAGACCAGAAAAAATGCCTCAATCGTTACGCCCTTCTTGAGAGTACGGCTGTCAGCCGTCTTGAGCCGTTTAATTGGAATAGTCCGAAGCAGCTTCAGTGGTTGCTTAAAGACTATTACGCTCTTGATGTCTCGAATAAAGATGGTGAGGATTCTACCTCAGAAGCGGTCCTCAGATCTCTCGATCATCCGGTGTGTCAAAAGCTCTGCGATTATCGGGAAATTGAAAAACTTGTTGGTACATGTATCCCTGCGCTCACGGAGAATCAAAAACCTGACGGCGCTGTTCATACGCACTATCATATTGGTGGCACGAGGACAGGACGTCTTTCTAGTTCAGCTCCAAACCTACAACAAATACCAAGACTTCCTGAGTTACGATCTTATGTGCAAGCTTCTACAAGCGCCCGAGTACTGGCAACTATCGACTATGCCCAAATTGAAGTTAGGATCATCGCTGAGATCACGAAAGAAACGGAGCTGATCAATGCGTTCAAAGACAAAATCGACCCCTATTCCGTTATCGCACAAAAGTTACTTAAGATTAATTGCGACGTGCGAGACATTAAGACGAAATTTAAAAAAGAGAGGGATGTGTGTAAAACTGCCGGACTCTCTATCTTATATGGTACCGGAGCTGCAAAGCTACAGGAGGTCCTTAATAAGGAGCTTAACAAGAGCTATAGCGTCTACGATTGTAAAAAGTTCATAGAAGAGTATCGAAATAGTTTCCCAGCCGTAAAAGCATTTAAACAAAAACTAGAGCAATCACTGGCTAACAAGAAGGTTTATTATAACCTTCTTGGCAGGCCTTTTTCTATTCTTGATAACGAAATGCTTTACATGACAAGCCTTAACACGCTTGTTCAAGGGTCGGCTTCTGATATGGTTGTCAAAGCTGCTTTAATGGTGAAACAAAAGTTACAGGAACTAAAAGTAGACTTCAATTTTCGTATGTTAATTCATGATGAAATGGTGATAGAATTACCAAAAGATGAAGCAGATCTGTTAGTTACCGAGGTCATAGTTCCCACACTAACAACAGAGCTTGCTAAGGATTTACAGTTGACAGTACCCCTCGATGTAGAGTATTCTATTGATAGGAGCTGGCACAAACCATGATTATTAACGTACTAGGACGAGAAGTTGAGATTGAGTATTGTTCTCATGCGAGAATTACCGCTCTCTCTGAAGACCCAGCGTCTATCGGTTACTTTGATGGTAATAAGATTTATATCAAGGATACGCTTGTCGGGGATCAGAGACAAAGGGTTTTAAAACACGAACTTGTACACGCCGTCTTAGCATTTAGCGGATTGACAAATTTACTTGCAGACGAGCTAGAAGAAGCTATAGCGGATGCTATGGAAGGGTTACCTCAAATATGATTTTTAAAGTTACTTTGCTAGTGGTGTTCTTTCTGGTTTTAACCTGCATGGTGGGTTATTTTGATAAACAAATAAGAGTCTTAGAAGACCGCTTAAATGTTTATCAAGCTTCTTTGAAATTGACTGATGATAGTCTGATGGAGAAGTGCGACCGGAGTGATTTAGATACGCTGGAAGAACGGATAGCAGGTCTTGAATTTGACTATCAGGATTTGCGGTTTTTAGTGAGAGGGGGGAAATAGTTATGCCTACATATCATTTTGAATGCAAGAACTGTAAAAGAACGACTGAGGAGTTTTATTCGATGCTTAAGAAGCCGGCTGCTATTGTTTGCCCACATTGTTTAGAAGTGGCTGATACAGTCGTTTTGGGCGGTAACGGGTTTTTGTTAAAAGGTCACGGTTGGGCTTTCGATCGCTATGCCGGAGACAGTAACTTTAAATTTTCAAAGGACGACAAATGACTGAAACTTTGTTAGCGATAGATCCAGGTAGCAACTCGATGGGCGTCGCTTTGTTTGAAGCTGGCAGGCTTGTTGCAGCTACCTCCCTTAAAAGTGACAAGATATCGCCGTTAGAACGCCGTTTGGATATGGCTCATAAAATTAAAGATTTGGTCGATATCTCTCATAAGTTCACCTCAGAGGAGCCTTTGTTATTAGGTCGTAATAATAACGGAATGCAACGTCTTCTCGGCTACATCGAGCTTATCACTGAAGGTAAAGTAGAGATGATCCACCCGATGACCTTAAAAAAAATAATGGGCTCTGGCAGCTCTGATAAGCTTGATATGGCTTTAGCAGCCGGTGATATGCTAACAGACACCGAACAAGAGATTATGGCGAAGCTGATAGCGAACGAGGATTTTGACGCTACCGACGCCGTCTGCGTCGGGCTTGCTTATCTTAAAAAGGTGCGGGTATGAAATTTATCAAACATATCAGGAATACCGATGTTTGTTTTGAGGTTTTCACTTCGATTGAAAGATCGTCAGGCGCTCTTCAAGTCACAGGGCTTTGGTGGAATATTGTGATGGGTGATCCTTTTCCGCTTTTAGGTACCAGAGAAACGGTTCAAATTAAAAAAGAAGATAGACCAGATTGGAAACCTTATGAACCTCGATCAACTTAAAATGGCCATGAATCTGCATAACGTCCGTCGTTTTCAGACTCACCGTCTTCAAGCCTCTAAATCAGTCGCAGAACATAGTTTTCGTGTTGCGGCTCTCTATGCTTTTTTCGGTGGTAAAGAGATTTTACCGGCTTTGTTACACGATATTGAAGAATCGATAACCTCTGATATACCATCTCCGGTCAAGAAGAATTTAAAAGGACTCGAGATCTACGAGGCTATGAGACCTCAATTTGAAGACATTAAAGAGCAGAGACTAGGCAAACTTGCAGATAAGTTAGAGCTTGTCTTGGATCTTCGTGAGCAGTTATCTGATGTGGGCCGCCTTCCAAAAGGTCTGATGGATATTTATGAAGCCGAGTTAGAGCTGGCTTTAGATATAGCTAAAGAGTTAGGTATTGCAAAAGAAGTTAAAAAACTACTAAAGGAGATAAGTCAATGAATTTAATCGTAAATAGCATAACAGTTCCCAAGGAAAACGTAGTCGTCGGTATCCGTGCAGCGTTGATGGTAGACGATGTTAACGGTAATGTTTTAGTTATTCAAAGCGAAGTAACCCAACTTCGTATCAAGCTATCAGACCTCGTTGATTTTATCGCTTATCAGAAAGCTGAAGCTGACAGGTCTTCAGGATCTAATGGGGAGGATGTAAATGAGTAAAACTCATATTTTAAAACAAATCTATAAGACGTTGGCTGTTAAGCTTAACAAGCATCCGACGTATCAAGATTTGAAAAGGATCAGAGTTTCAGAAAGATCTGTCAGGGATGGTTTTATGACTCTCTCTAATCTTCGTAAAGAAGTCGGAGAAATACCGGGCATTGTGGTCCGTAACCCTGATCTAGAGACCGTTTACCGGTTACTTAAACAATCAAAAGGATTAAAATAATGCTTAAAAAAATACTGTTAATTCCTGATACCCACAGCCCGTACGAAGACAAGAAAGCCTGGCAGCTTTTGTTAAAAGCTGGCAAAGCTCTTAAACCGGATATCATAGTTATTCAAGGTGATTTTTTTGATATGTACGCCGCATCGTCTCATAGTAAAGATCCTTCCAGGGCCTTTCAGCTGGAGATGGAGATTTCAGAAACTAAAAAACGTCTGGCTGAGGTAAAGGCATTAAAGGCTAAAAAGAATATCTTTATTTCAGGTAACCACGAAGACAGGCTAGAGCGTTATTTAAAAGATAAAGCCCCTGAACTTCATTCCGTTATCTCTATACCGAAATTGCTTGGTATTACAAAAGACTTTATTTATGTTCCCTACAAGGAGCACTATCGACTTGGTAAATTAAACCTCACACATGATACCGGAACCGCTGGTCGTTATGCTCACTATAAAGCTTTAGATGCTTTTCAGCATAATGTAGCTATCGGCCATACTCACCGTATGGGTTACGCCGTTGAGGGTAATGCTAAAGGTGAGAGACATGTAACAGCCATGTTCGGTTGGTTAGGTGATATCAACAAAGTCGATTATATGCACAAAATTAAATCCACCAGAGATTGGAGTCTTGGTTTTGGCATTGGTTATTTGGACGAGAAAACCGGCAATGTGTATCTCGTCCCGGTTCCCATTATCAACTATACTTGTTTAATTGAAGGTAATTTAATAAGAGTATGAGTAACACCGACAGACAAAATCTTTATGTTAAGAACGTTATCAGAGATCTGAATATCGATTTAGAATCAGTTATCAATAATAGCGCCTCAGCCTCAGGCTGGTGTCATCTTCATAAAGAAACGCTGTACCTCGCACTTGAAGTTAAAAGTCTTCGCAAAGAAATAGCTAAGCTTAAAAAAAGCCAGCTGAAAGTAGTTAACGATGAGTGATTTAATTCTCCCCAAAGCATATCAAAACCCAATTTTGGACGCTAACTTAGAGGCGCTGTTCAAGCGTTATCCCTACGAGCGTTCAAGGCTAGAGCTTCTCCTCTCTCAGCCTGCGGAAGACCGTGCGGTAGCAGCAGTTACGCTACCGCCGGCCCCTCCGAACACACCAATGCGAGCCATTGTGCTTGCGGGTATCGGTTCTCCTACCTTTTTAGCTGACATTTTAAACGATCCGGTCAATAGAGAAGATAACTTCATTGTCTATATTGTTGAAAACAATCTTGACTTTCTTCGCTTTTGTTTTCAATACGCAAACCTAACGCAAATCATTAACCTCCCTAAAACGGAATGGTTGTTGATGAAGACGGAAGAATCTATTAAACCGGCTTTCTTTAGTATTATGCAGAGAGAGCACGTAGCAGGTATGGCTTTCAATGTGTTTCTTCTTGAGACGCATATCCCACAACCTCCTGAGGTAAGTGCTTTCTACAAAAAAATTGAGCTTATATACAACGAGACCATTCAGCATGTGATGCATAATTTTGGTCGTATTACGGACAGCCTTGACGGGGTTAGGGCATCACTTTTGAATAAAGAAGCCATCTTAAACAACCCTGGCATCGAAGATTTAAAAGGCGCGTTTCGCCGTAGACCTGCACTGGTTGTAGGGGCCGGTCCTTCTTTAGATTCAGAGTTAGAAAACATCAAAAAACACAACGATAAGTTTGTTGTTATTGCAGCTGATGCGGCCCTAAAGCCGCTGTTAAAAGCCGGCATTCGCGTCGATTACATCACCTCAATTGAGAGACTTAACGCTTATCAAAAACCCTTCTTCGAAGGCCTCGGTAAGATTGAAACCGAGCTGATCGCGTTCCCGGTAATTCAACCAGAGCTTTTCAGCATCTATCCAGGCCCTGCCCGCATTGTTTACCGAAATTACTCGTTCTTCTCCTATTTTGAAAAGAGCTGGCCTAAAGGTATTCTTAAATGTGGCGGGTCTACCTCCCATCTAGCTATCAGACTAGCGGACTGGTTCGGTTGTTCTCAGATCTTCCTGATTGGTATTGATAGTAACTACGAAGAAAAAGATGGTCTTTTCCGCTCGCATTGCTCTAATACTGGCTATCAAGAGTGGGGAGAATTCTTCCCTATAGATGAGTTCCAAAAGACACGACGTCATCAAGGGCCCATGAAAGCCCTTAATAACCTAGGTGAGGAAACCTCAACCAACCTCACCTACTACCAGTGGATTAAAGAATATACAGGCGAATTAGCAGAGATCGGACAGCGAGCTGTCATAACTAACTGTAGTGCTAAAGGCCTTAGAATTGAAGGGATTCCGTATAAACCTTTAACGGAGTGCGTTAAACCTTTTGATGATCAACCGGTCGTAAAACCTTTAAGACCTAAGCCGGTCTTCAATAGAACTTTTAACCATAAAATCGCGGTTCAGAATTTTGAAGCTTGGTTAAAGCTGGTTCAGTCTGGTATAAATGAATGTGACAATCTTTTAGCACAAGAGGAAATGGATTCATCTAGATTTGAAGCACTGATTTATGTATATAATTTTAAGGTTTGTGTAGACCCACTGTTCGTCTCGTTTGTGGTTCAGTGCTGTGCTAAGGAGTATTTCGAGTTTGAAAACAAGTGGTGGGCCTTATCAAAAGACTGGGCCCATCAAAAGAGAGAGAAAGTTCAGATTACGAAGGAGCGATTTCAGCTTTTCGATGATGTTATTAAACAATTGTTAGCAATATTTAGGGAGACCAGTAATGTCTAAGTTCATTAATAAAGAGACCAAGTCTTATTTAGAGAGTAAAATGGGCTCAACTCTACCTCAACAGATTCAAAACATACGGGAGAGAATCGATGTAGACGGGCTTTATTTGGACGGTAAAATAAGTGAGACCAAAGCAACCTTGGATAACAGAATAAGCGAGACCAAAACAGAGTTGGGTAACAAGGTAAATTTTGTGTATGGGGCTATTTTACAAATCCAAGAGGAGCTCGGCGGGCTTAATGCTGAGGTATTTAGTACTGTTCAGGGCCGACAAGTCGATATGTTTAATGATATCCGCGCTTTAAAACGCGCTGTAAAGATTCTTTGTGTCGTATGCGCGGTCCTCCTAGTTGGAGTAGTATTAACATGGCTGATAAAATAATAGATATAAATCCGGATAAACGAATTTCTAAGGATTCTTTAGACCGAATCCAGGAGATTGTTAAATCCCTATCCGTTGACTCTTTAGATAGTCTTATCATTATCCATAGAAACCGCGGTGAGGGAGCTAGTTTAGAAGCCTACGGTTATGATTGGGATATCCTAGGCAGATCACAAGGTTACCTAGAATTCCTACGGGCACAGCTGTTAGAAGAAGACACAGAGATAGAGCAGAATGACTGAGGCTGAACTTGATACCCAGCTAAAGGCTGCTACGAATCAGTTTTCAGTCTGGTGGGATAACAAGTTTCCTGATGATAGCGCCCCAAAGAAGCTCTATTACCGCATTAAGTACTTGCAAGGTTATCTAAAGGCTGTTAAACTGTTTAGAGACGAATCTTTTGTCCAGCACCAAGTAGACCTTATCAGAAAACAATATGGTAAAGGGACGCGTTACAACCCATTTTAAGGAGTCGAAGCATGCCGGTTCACACTATCAAGTTTAACCTGCCAGAAGAGCAAGAAGAGTTAGAGGCGTTTCAAACAGGCGTGCAGGCTCATATTGTTATAGAGGATGTTTTTAACTACCTCCGATCAAAACTTAAGTATGGTACGCCAAGCAAGACCGAGGCCCGTGTCTATACAGAGTTACGAGATAAACTTTGTGAGCTGATGAAACAGCAGGGATTATAGTAAGGAGATTTAAGATGCCATACATCACCGATTATGATAAAGCACTGACAGAAGCTGTAGGACCGGCGACGCCTGGCGAACTTAACTACGCGATTACACGACTTATTAAACAGTATTTAGCCACTCATTTGATACTTAATTACCAGACAATTAACGACGTCGTAGGCGCCTTAGAAGGCGCTAAGCTTGAGTTTTACAGAAGAATCGCGGTCCCATACGAGAATGAAAAGATCGTTATCAACGGAGACGTTTACTAATGCACCGCTGGGGAGATAATACCGTAGATTGGGACGGGATAGAGGGCGCTGCAGAGCTAATTAGTTCCTTCAGCCGGCGTTGGGGTAGACTTGGCGGGCAGTCTAAAGAGAAGTACGGCACCGTTCGTTTTTATGCAATTTTTGGTAACCTCAGTCTTCACACCTTAATCTATCCCGGTTATGCCTATAACCAGTTTCCGAAGTGGCTTTGGGTATTCGATCTATGCTATATCGGACCTTTCCTGAACGCCGTTTTTGGTGGTGTGTTTACTCGGTGGCAGGCTGTTGTTTACAGACAGGCGTATCAGAAGGCACTCAAAAAATGGCCTCACCTGAGAGATGAAATCTTGTCAGCAGCAGATTACGAAGAATTCTTAGAGGGACTATGAACAAAGTTAGACTGATTGCTGAGCTTGGTAGTTGTCACATGGGCAAGCTTGATCGCATTAAAGAGGCCGTAGATCGCTGTAAAGAATCGGGTATTGATGCTTTAAAGCTTCAGCTGTTTCCAAACGAAGCACCCTACGTGCCGACTAACATTCACCTGTCGCAAAACATGTTTCAGAGAGCTTTTGAGTATGGGAAGTCGGTAGGACTTCCCGTCTCTGCTAGTGTGTTTGATATGGATTCGCTGATTTTCCTTCAGAATCTAAACCCTGAGTTTATCAAACTTTCGTTCAGTAAGAAGCACTACGCCGACATTTCAGAGGAGATTAACTGGGTTGAGTCAATGCATTTAAAAGGTATTGAAGCCATTGTTTCGTGTGATGTAATGAGTGATCATAAAATCTCAGCTACGGCCACTAAACTCTACTGTATCCCTGAGTATCCCGTCCGCTACGAAATTTCGTTCGACGAGCTCTTCCCCCGTTTTGATGGATTCAGTGATCACACTTTAGGTATTAGACAGACTAAGAGAGCTATTGATGCTGGTGCTAAGCTCGTTGAGAAGCACGTGAAGCTTGGTTATGAGGACGAGACTTGTCCCGATTCTCGTTTTTCTGTCCCGATCGAAGTATTCGGACAACTACGAAAATACCGGCCTACTAAGGCTTAAATATCCTGATGAGCCGTTCTGATCTAATCCCACAATCTAGATGACACCATCCCGGTGTCGAGTCTGGATCTTCCATCCACAAACCGAAATCCCGTAACAAAGAAGGATGCTCAGCTATCAATATCTTGGTGGTTCCCTCACTGTCGGCTAAATCGACAGCTCTACCCATCATGTGAAGACTCTTCTTAGAGCCTCCTACCTTCGCGTTAATCGCAGCAGGACGCCATCCTGAGGTTACTTCCGGTACGGGGTGTTTTAACGCAATGAAGAGGTTATTAACGCGTTTAATGAGGTTTTCAGCGTTAGCTCTGACGTCTAACGTGTAGTCTTCAGAATAGAGTTTATGCCTACCCATCAGGTAGGCTTTTAGAGTTAAAGGTGTCATCGGACCGCTGGTGGAAGAAAATGCGGTTTAGTCTTAACGACCCGTTTAACACCACAGTCTGGGAGGTAGTACTCGATTCGATCTGGGTAGATGAGCATTTGGGTCTCACGGCAAATCTTGCCGTCTTGCTCGATGTGCTGTTGCTCCGTCAGATCAATTATATTGGTAGCCTGAGTGTGCATAGTGCAGCCGATCATGCCAAATTGTGCTATTAATACTGATATTAAATGGCGCATTAATGAGCACTCAAAAAGGTTTTAATGGTTTCAAGTGGGACCGCACTACCCCAGTTGGTTTGATTACTGGATGCGAAAATAACGCCGGTCACATTACCAAAACTGTTAACCATCGCGGAGCCGCTGTTCCCTGGAAAAATAGGGATATTAGTTTTTATGGCTTGGTGCTCTAAAACACACATTGGAAAGGGACCAAATAAAGTGGGAACCACGATGGGTTTAAGACGAGGCCCTTTACACTGCTCGAAGGGAATACCGGTCAGTATATAAACTGTCCCAAGACCTTTTAAATAACCACGACTAAAGTCCATCTCTTCGCCTAAAGGAAAGCCAAGGACGAAATTCTCGTCTAAGATGGAATACGACGAGGCTAGGGATAGACCGCCGTAGCCTTCAAGTCCCTCAACCAGACACAAATCATTCTCGGTGTAAACTTCGATGACCCTTCGCGGTATTGATCGACCAGAATGTAGTTTTATCATTAACACTCCGTCTTTCTGAAGATCGCAAACGTGAGCATTGGTTAAAGTGTAGACCCTGCCGCTGGGAGCTTTCACTTGAAAACCAGTCGCCGAGCCTTGGTGCTCGGCTCCTTCTGGGTTTGAGATGAAGATGGTCTGAGATCCTACCTTATCAATCAAATAGCTGTTATGGATAGGTCTGGCTGATAATGACACACTGAAAATAGCAATGCCTAACAAGATTAGTTTAAAGTAACCGGTTTTTGATTTTTTGTTGTGTTTCATTTAACAGGTGTTGCCAGCTCGTTTAATAGGTTATGAAGCTGCTTGATGTAGGTCTCGGTGTTGACCTCGTTCTTAAGAAGCTGTTTAAAGTTATCAAAATCCAAACAAGCATAGCCTTCAGCACATTTGACCAGTATAACCTCTTCCTTAGCGGTTCTCATTGGAAACACTGATTCAGGTTTATTTTGGTTGGTCTTTATCCCACAAGCGGAGAAGCTCGTCCATAGTATTAGCAGAGTTAATAGTCTCATTTTTCGTCGCTCCCTGTTTCTCTATATGTTGGTTCTTAGCTTCAGCTGCGCGAAGCCTGGACGATAACGCCCGTTCTACCTCAAGAGCGGCCTTTTCAGCCGCATCTTTAGCGCTTTTAGATCCTTTAAAATAGACGTAAATAAGACTAATAAGTACGCCGAAACTCCCTAACACGTATTTATTAAGTACCAAATCCAGTATACTAGAATTTATCATTTCTGCTACCTAGTTTCTTGATAAGGGTTTTAAAGATATCATGACCTAAAATAGTATTGCTGTTTTCTAGGATTGATTTGAGTTCAACCAGACTGATAAAACCGGCTACGACTTTGGTGATGGGAACTTCGTTTTGAAGGACGTATTGTTGAATAAGAAAACCAGAGATGATAGCGATTTGGTAGATTATCATCTTCGATACCGTGCGGCGTAGGGCTGCGGATTTAATTAGCTCACTTCGTTTAAAGGCTGCCCAGACTCCGGTTACAACATCAATAAGGACTAAAACTCCCACAGTCAGCATAACAGCCTGAATTGGGGCTATTATCACGAGAATCAACACACAAATTTTGGCTAGTATTTCCATTATTTATTCGCCGCTTTGTTAGATCCGATCACGTTAAGACCCTGACCGACAGGAGCTGCTAAAGGTCCTTTTAAAGGAATCATACCGCGGCCGCTTGAGGCGACATCACCGAGAACGGTCATAGCTGGTTTAACAGGGCTTGCACCTAAATAAGCACCAGCCTCAGAAGCCAGTGCGCTTGGATTTGGTAGTGGAAAGCCTTTAAGAGCTAAGGCTCCAGTCTTACCGCCGACCTTCTTTAAGACCTCAGCTTTAATAGCTGCATTTTGAAAATCTTTTTCGATAAAAGCTGAAAGTTCTGGGGTATAGAGTCTCTTCATCTCCGGAGCGAGTTTATCCATGTCTCCGAGAAGTTTACCTAAACGACCTCTTGCAGTAAGATCCCAAGGATCTTGTAGATATTTTAAAGCGTTAGCGGTAAAAGCTTCTGGATCAGAAGAGGACAGTGCTGAATACACTTTAGATAATTCGCCGTATTGACCGCTTTTATCTGATTGTTTGAGCGTGCGCGAAACACCTGAGTAGAAATTTTTAGCTATCTTGTCAACATACGGACTATCTCTGTAAAGACCTTGCTCGTAAACCGTTTGAGAAAGTTGTTTCTTTACGTCGTGAAGAACGCTGAACGGAACTTTACCGGCTCCGTTAGATTCTTTAAAAAGGTCCTGGCTGATCTTTGTTAAAGCATCATTTAAATCCTTTTTAGCCCCTTGAGCCAAAGCATTTCTACCTGGATTAAATTTATCGATTTTATCGGCTAGCTCTTCTATGATGGGGTTTATATCAACGGGGGTAAGTGTTCTTGAGGCTAAGTTATCTAAACCTTCGCCTATAGTATTTCGAGATGTTTGAGAGAGCGATTGGAATTTTGCTCCTACATCATCTATTTGCTGGCCTATTTGTCTGGCTACAGCTGGATCGGATAACGATTTCTCTAAATCATAGGATAAGTTAAAAGATTCTTTTAAATTTTTAGTAACTGCAGCTGTTCCTTTAGTGAACATTTTAATAGTACCGCCTAGGAGTCCAGCTAAACCGGCTGCTAAAGCTCCTGTTTTTCCTGCTTCTTTACTAGCATCAGTGAATGATTGATCTTTTGATGCTCCTAAACTGGCAAGAGCTCCAGTGCCGCCTGCGGCGGCCGCCTGTCTGGCTAAACCACCAACGCCCGTAGCAATAGCAGCTGGCATCATGCCGGCAATCTCGCCTAAGGCTGAGGTGATAGGATTGGCTTCAGCTGCTGCTTGATTCTCTCCTCGAAGAGTTTCTTTGATATTGGTATAACGGTCGCCTATACCGCGACCGAGAGCTTTATCTGTATCGGTTGGTATTAATGATCCAACTGCTGCTGAAAGTTCGTCTCCAAAGCCGAGAGAGGCTCCTTGAGCAAGACCGCGGCCTAGAGATTCTGCTTTTGTTGGTACCGCTGGCTCCGCTGGTAAAAGAGCCTCAGCATCAGATGCAAGAGCTCTTTGATTTTCTTCATCTTTCTGTTTCTGATACATCTCCCAAGGTTTTAGTCCTTCAGCAGGAGCTGTTTTCTTTTCATCTTCTTGTTTTTGATACTTTTCCCAAGGACCAGCCATAAATTATTTCTCTTTTACCCAGTTTTTAGGATCAGACTTCTTGCCGCCTGTATATCTGTAGCCATTTTCAACCGTACCTAATTCGATACGATTGCCGTGTTGTTCCATGATAGTGTTCTTCGTGCCTTCATCTAATGTCGGGTTAACGAGAAGTTGAGCATCATCTAAAGGAATACCGAGATTTCGGCTCATTTTGATAGCTGCCTGATCATAGGCTTTTGCCAGCTTTTTCTCGGCAGCGTCATTCATAACAACACCAAGTCGCATGAGATTTGTATAATCTTGTTGTGTTAACTTACCCTCGTATTTCTGAGTGGCTCCGCTTATAAGCCAATTTGCTACGGCCGGGTTTTGTACATAGCGGGTAACATCTTGTTCGGTTAAGACGCCGACTTCGCCTGCTAGACCCTTAGCAATACGGGGTCCAAGCATTGCTAAAGACTGTCCACCGTTTTTGTAGGCATCATCTAACAGCGATTTAAGTTGAGGCATTTCGTTTATCACTGAAATAGCTGATTTATAGGTAGGACTGCCTTCAGCGGCTTGTTGATACTTAAAAGCCATTCCCTGGTTAAACTGAGACGAAAGTCTGCTTTCTCTTGTGTTAGGACCTTTTTCTTTTTCAGCTTGTATTCGAGCATCTTGAAGTTGTTTTGGATTAGATCCGTGCTCCGTGGTAACCTCAAACTCACCGCGTGTTGTTCCTGATGATTCTGCTTGTTTTAAAGACTGAGCGAACTTTGGGTTAATCGTTCTAGCTTGTGTGAGCAACTGGCCGGCATGCTCGGGATCATAACGAGCGATCTCGCCCATAGCCCCTTCATAATCACCTGATTTAAACAGATCAGCTGCCTTCATGGCAGCATCTTGTCGATTAAGGTCTTGGTTTTGATCGTTTGTTGTTTTATTTAAATTAGCAATTGCTTGTAAACCTTCTACTGACATATATTAGCCCCCTCCGCCGCCGCCAGCCATACCGGATAGCATGCGCTCGCCTGATTTTTTCTGATCACTACCGCCTGCCATCACGTTACCTAACGAGTTTTGCATGGCATTAATATTTGTTAAGAGACCTGAGCTCGTTTGAACACCGGCTGCTTTTTGGCCCCGCTCATTTTGATAAATACCAGCTAGACCGGTTCTACCGTTTAATAACGAAAGTTTGTTCTGAAAGGCTTGTTGACCTAATTGGTTTAAAAAGCCAGATCCTTGCATTCCTGCACTTAATTGACTTAATCCGCGGTTAAAGCTGTTTTGAAAGCTGTTTTCGTTGTTGTCCGTCTGAGTTTGAATATCAGCTTGAATGCGAGCACCGCGTTCAGCATTGAGACTTAGACCGGCTCTAGTCGCGTCTCCTAAGAAAGCTTGTTGGGTCGCAATGTCGGCGTTTGGGTTTCGTCCCATAGCAGCTGCTTGAGCTGCGTACTGAGATTGTAAGTCCGCGGTCTGTTGTTTAAGTTGAGCTTGTGCGGGATCCGTAAATGTTTTATCAATAAGTGCTGTGGCTTTTTCGATATCTCCAGGCTTCGCGTTTTGATCTCTAGCCATAAAGGTTTTGAGACTGTCAACGAATAGTTTTTCTATCTCTTTAGCTTGTGCCGGATCATACGCGTCTTCTTTAGTAAACTCAGCGTTAATTTTAGCCTCAATGTCCTCAAGCCGTTTTCGTTCTTCAGGAGGCATTTCAGAGAAGTTTTTAGACTCTAAAACAGATTGCTTACCTCCTACTAAAAAACTGGTTGCTCCGCTAACTGCTTTTTTAACTGCACTCATCTTAAATTCCTTTTATAAATACGAATGAATCCACTGTCTTAAACAAAGGTTCTAACCCGTAAAATTTTAATGCTTTAATACCTTTAAAGTGATCCTTACCAGCTAGCTCCACAAACGAAATTGCGACTCTTTTACCGGCTTTCAGTGCTTCACTGATAACCTTGTCATGAAGTTCTTTAGCTTTCGTGTGACCCCGAGCTTCTGGTTTGACATACAAATCGTAGCAAATCACAGCATCGCCCCTAAGCTCGTAACACATAAAACCATCTTTATCTTTGAGGATTTCTCGTCCACAATCGCTCATCATAGATTCAAAGTTATCAGAGATCGTCTGAAGCGGAAAATCCGTTTCCTCATAACGCTCTTCTAGATAGTCTTTAAACAAGCTCATACCTTTACCAGCATTCTTACATATTCAGCGTGAATACTGTTTCCACTTGCAGGCTTGGCTCTGTACTCTAAAGAATATGTGTGAGAACCTGGAGGGGGAAAATCAACAAAACGAATAACGCCGGGAGGAAGTCTTAGCTGACATTGATCCGCCGATGTTTTGATGTCTATTGCCATTCGATATATCGTTAATGCTGTCCCGCCTCTTGAAATTTGTATATCAGCATAATGTGTGACAGATGAAATGGAGGATTTGAGATACCACCCACTAGTCGCGCTCCCAATGGTGGCAGGATCAGTTCCTATAGCAGTTATTTCTACAGGTCCTCCTTTAGCTATAACAGTTAAAGATTGATTTAATACAGCTACAAAGGACGAACTTGTTGTGCTGTCAGTCCCGCTGGATGCAGCTATATAATAACCTGAATTTGAAGTTTCATTTTGTGTTATGTTTACTTTACTCGGGGTTTGCCATGAACCTGTAGAATTATGTGCAACATCTACATAGCCCATAAGTCTAGGTACTACCGTAACAGCTGCTGTCGAATATAAAACCGAATGAGAATCAGATGTTGCTGTTACTGCGGTTGTGATTACAGATCCACCAAAATCAAAATCTGATCGAGCTGAAAGGGCTAATTTAACTGCTGCCGCTGCTGTATTATAATAAGCATATACGTAAACTCTAGTTGTAGATGTTGGTGTATAACCTAAACTTGCTGAGGCATTTAAACTGATAGTGGTTGAGCCGCTTACTTGAATGGATGTATACGACGCGCTTGTGGTGCCATTTGTAGAGTAATTGAAATCCACTTTATCGGAACCTGACGGAGCTGATCCTGCTTTAGTGGTTAACGTAACCACCATTACTCCGGATGCCACTGTAGCTTTTAAACCGTAGTTCCTAAGAGCGGATGGTCCTTGAGGATCTGGGATGGATTGAAAGGAAGCGGCAATCCCGCTTCCATTACTAAGTAATCCTTGTCCTGAAGTCGATCCTGTGGTCGCTATTGCAGTATTAGAAATGTCCAGCTGAAGGGTTTGAACGGCCGTATCCAGCATAGCTGCTGTAAGCGCTGCCCCGTCTGCGTAGGTTTTTGTAAATGTATTATTTGCCATAAATCAATCTATTCCTCTCTATTTTACCATAGCCTAGCTGTAGGCTGCTGCATTGTACGGGTTCTGCCTGTCTCCTGAATCCTCGTACTCAAGAACCACCCCAAACATCTCAAAGTCCTTGTTTACCGTGTTATGGGTGATGGTGAGTTGAATGGAGCTTCCAACCCCAGCTATATGCTGGAAATAAGGTTTAACGCCCTGGATATTACCGAGAATAAGAGTTGATCCAAGTAATGTGGTTCCTAGCACGTTACCTCCGGCAGATCTTTGTTGAACCGTAAAACTATCATTAGAGACGCCGTCTATCGTGTACTGGACCGAGAAGGTACTATTATCACGAGCACGAAAAACGAAGATTAGTCGGGTAAAGGCATATTCCTTCAAAGGAATCCCATCAGGGAAGATAAACGACGATTTAATAGTCGTCGTAATAGCAGCGCCGAAATCAGCAAGAACTTCCTGATTAAGCTTATTCATGTAACCGCTAGGAGCTCCGGCATAAAGCTCGTCAGTTCCCAGAGTTCTGTTAAATCGCGTTAACAGAAAATTACAGGGAGTAGAAATCCATCTAAACCATTGTCTTAAGATAACATTGAAGCCATATACAGTTTCGTAGGTAGCTGATCCCACTCGCTTACAGCTAAAAAGAACACTGTTAAGAGAGGGAACATAGGTTAACGAAATCTGGCTTCGGTTGGCTGAGTTTACAATCGAGTTATAGTCATACTGAATTGGAAAGCTTAAGAACTCTCCCGGTATAATCGCGGTTGTCGCCATTACCTGACTTAAGGAATGCATGCCTCGATCTGACATAAAAATAACATCAGTTTCATCTAAAGTCACAACGGCGTTAGGGTTGATAACGCCGATCTGTCTTGAGATGAGAGTGGTTGTCCAGGTGGTCTGATCTGCTGCAGCGCAGTTAATAACGTACAAATGTCTTCGTTTAGCTACATAGAGTACGCGGTTTCCACCTGTGCCTGGAAACACGGCAGTTATACCCTCAGGATCTCCGTCGCCGATTCCTACATCTAAAGTAATCGAATTACCGGCAACTATACCTGATGTGAACTTGTTATAAGTACCGACATCACTAACATAAAGTCTGTCTGGTAGGGCTGGGTTACCTGCGTAGAATCCTCGCTCAACAAATGATGAAATAATCCAAGCTCGACTAAACGGCAGTACGGTTGTACCTGCTGGGACCATAGCCACCAAATTTACAGCGGTATTTTGTCCCACCCAAACTCTGGGGACCGCATTAGTATCTTTAAGACCTAAAACCCAGTTGTTATTTAAAACTGCTGATGTGACTCCTCCGTGTGCGACTGTAAGAGTGGTGGTAGAAACAAGCTGTGTGAAAGATGTTCCTGCTGGGTTATTAAAACCAACCCTACCACCATCTGTAACGACCATAACGCGTTCGCGTTTAACGTTAGAGACCATCGACCAGTAATCGGCCATGTAAACGACGCCGTTTGTGACTGTAGAGAAAGCAATGGCTGCGGTATTATAACGAGCCTGGCCTCCCCGCTTACGGCGTGAGGCTGAGGTTGTAAAAATAATATTGTCAGCTGTTATCAGATTCTGAGGATCTAAAATGATAGGGTCTACGGAGGTGTTTAAACCACCGGCCCAAGGATATAAAGGTTTGTATTGGAGACCCATAACTCAAGGGTCCTCGCGCATTCCTGAATTAAATCCAGGTAAGAACGATCGCCGTCTACCTCGTTTATAAGCAACCACAATCTGAGGGAAATCAAGCTGAGCCTTCGCTTCGCCGTCAATTTTCATAAGCATGATGTTAAAACTATTTAGACATTCAGAAGCTTTAGCATCATTTCTGTGGTACGAGTAAAGTTTGTACATTCCGTAATGATAAAGGAGCTGTCTTTCTTGCATGAGAAGAACAGGTTCATCCGCATCAGCGCTTAAAGGAACGATGTTAACTTTGGCGTCGTAGTAAAGTGTGTAAGCCTCGTCAGGATAAGGATAGATCATCAATCGTTTAGAAGCTGATGTGTTATTTTGACCAAAGATTGTAGCGTAGCGGGCTTTTTCTAGGTTCTGTCCGTAGTTTTCAACGATGTCTCTAAATTGCTCTGGTCCCACAATAATGAGAGGTTCTTTAGAGTGTTGATGATAGACGCGGTAAACCTCTTTGATCGAGGAATCTAAAATAATACTTTTAACCGCAACCACACAGTTAGCTGAGGTGTTAGTTGTGCCTAAATAGTTTTGGAGAAGAGTTGCGACTAGTCCTGTCGTTGAGTTGACATCATAGATTTCACTGTAACCGGTATTATACAAAATTCGCTCATACGTAGATGAAGGAAAGGTGGTTCCAGCTTTAAAAGTTACGGTGGGCGTACCTTTCGTTACAGTTGCTGTGGCTTCAGTGGGAGCCGGCAGCTGTGTGTAAAACTGCGTGTCAAGCCATTCTCGTTTTTTACGGAGATTGACTTGCTCATAGCCTTCATTAATCCATCGATTTAATTGGGTAATAAGATTCGTTGACGATTGTTCTTTAGCATCGCTAACAACCGCTGATCTAATATTACCAAGTGTTTTATAGGGAGATGATGCCATAATTAACTGATTCTCACTGCTAAAATACCGCCAGATACTTTGGGCGTCGCGACTGTGTAGGTAGCTTTGGTTTTGGCGTAGTAGGTTGTAGTGCTTGCGACAATAACTACAATCATTATTGTTACAGATCTATAAAGACCGGTTCCGTTAGTAACCGACGTTCCCATTTGATTAGTACCTAGGACGTGATCCGTAGTTGTATTACCGGAGTTAGTAGAAATAGCTAATTCAAAATTCGATGGGCTAACTGTGGCTGTAAGTGGATCTATAACGGCTTGTGCTGTAACTAAATAACGACCTGGGGTAAGAGAAATTGAGACAAGATTTCCATATTGTGCTGATGTTCCTATGTCTTGAGTGGTTACATAGGAAGACAAGGATTGACCGATACGACCGACCGCAACGGCGGATGTAGAAGTCTGTCCTACTATTCCGTTCGTCAGAGTTAGAGGCCCTGTTATTAAAGCAGCTGATGTGGATGTTATATTTACAGAATAATTGCCAGTAAAGGCAGTATTATCAGCCAACAGGGCGTTATTCGTACCTTGTGTTGGAATACTTCCACCAAAAGCTAGATCTCTTGTAATGGTGCTCCCAGCGCCTTTAGCTTGATCTGCAGATTGAAAGTGTGTTCTAAGTGCAGTGGTAAATGCAACAGCTTCAGTGCTTACCGCAGAACTAAATCCTACTATTTCTGTGGTGGCAGCAGAAGTTCCAACCATACTTGTTCTAGAAGCTCTTTGAGTAACCCCACTTAAAGGATTTTGTACAGCTGTTGGGCTGTTGTTTAAAATGCTTGAGGTTGATATTGCTGATCCACCTAACGCTAATCTACCTACTAGAGCTAGACCTGAACCTGACAATGTAGCAGCTAAAACGCCAGCGGTAGTAATTCCGATGGTTCCAGACGAAATTCGATAAATGCCTGAAGTAGGATCATTTTGAAAACCAAAGCTTGGCGATGATACAGTGCCGTTAGGTCCTTGAAATACGGATAAACCTATAACACCTGCTGAGCTTATATTAAGTCGTTGGATCCCTCCGGTTGAGACACCTATAGTATCAGCGGCGGCATTATAAATACCGGTATCTGGATCATTTTGAAAATTAAGTCCTGGTGATGCTGCTGTACCGTCTTGAATTTGAAGACGGACGCGAGCGATTGCGGTAGATGAAAAATTAAATACTTGAATACCACCCGCCGCGATATCGATAGCATTACTGGCGGACGAGTAAAGACCGGTTGTTAGACCGCCTAGTTTAAGACTTGGCGATGCTACGGTACCTGAGCCTAGGATCAGAGATGATAAAGACCCAACAGACCCAATAAAAAGGCCTGACGAGTTAAATAAAACAGTTTCAGAGCCATCAGCACCTATAGCAAACAGTTTATCAAAAGCTAATTTTGCAAAATGTGTATATTCGGTAGACATTTAGAGACTACCTTTCTTATTTCAGATAAATGTAAACTTTAGCCGCATTGGTGATTGTGATATACACACCTCTGCCGTTTTTAATTGATATCTCTGAATCTGACCAGTTAGCTGTCCCGGCTTGTTGCCATAATGACACACCACCAGAGGCAGTTCCTGATGTTATAAGGGCTGTCCCGCTCGATGCACCAATATATTTGATAGATTGAATGAAAATAGGACCAACAACACCAGAAGTAGCTGTAAAATATAAAGTATTTGAATTACTTGTTGGCATGATTATTTGTAACTTCCTGGATTAAATCCTGGGCGCGCAGGTCTGTTTCGTTGAGACGTAGGGCGTAACGATGGGATAGATGGAATACCAGAAGGCGCTTTTTTAGAGTCCTCTTTAAGTTTTCCAACAGGCATAATAGAACGTTTGGTAGATTTAGAATAGGAGCTTTTGTAGTTCATAACTACTCCTTTTAAGTTTGAATACTAATAAGTAACCATAGGAAAATAAGCTGCCGAGGACATTTAAGTCCCCGGCGTTGCTTATAATTAGAGATTAACCTCCGGAGTTACCGAAAATACCTCGCCATTCGTCACAGCCAAGAGCTTGTCGATATTGAGCTTTGTAGTACATAACGCCAGCCAATACATCTTCGTCCATTTTCGTGGTCAAAGGTTGTCTGTCGATAATGCGAAGCCCGTGATCCATAGGATCTGATAACAAAAACCAAGCATCAGCATCAGTAAGGTAGGGAGAACTGATAACAGTAATTCCACCATCCGCGCCTAAAGCATTGATATTGTTATTTGCCGTACCAGCCTTGTAAGGCGATTGTACGATTTCAAGAGCATTTTGTCTTTCAGACTCAGAAACCAAGAGAATTCGTGGTTTAAGAAGCAATTGCTTGCCGCGACCATCTTGAACTGATCGGAAAGCTTGTTCCGCAATAGCGAGCGAGCTATAAGCAAGATCTGCATCCGTTAAATCATTTGATTGATTTCCAACTTCAGTTGGATGTGAGGCAGAAACGATAGATGCGCCATCCCAAGAAGTTTCTGAACCGAAAGCATTGTTGAAAATGTTCATTGCAGAAAAGTTTTGGGTTTCACGTGAAGAACGAGCGAGTGATTTGACCATTTTAGAGATCATATCAAAACGATCATCTTGGATCATTTCATCTGAAATTCCGATAGCTTTTGCGAACTTAAGCATTGTGTAAGTTTTGCTATAGGATTGGTTAAAACTATCCTTAGGAGCCTGAGCAGCTTCGCTTACTTGGCTTAAAAGACCAAGTGAGGTAACGCCAGCTTTTTGAACGATTTCTCGATCAGCGGATTCCATGTTAAATAGTTGTGAGCGTGGGTCTTCAGCTTGCTCGAATTGATCAAAAAAGATTTGATCGAGGGCCGGAAGTGCATCTACTCCGAAAAAGTTTTTAAAGTTCTGTTGTAAATTAAGTGCCATAAAAGTTTATTTCATTCCTTCCGATTAAACGCCAGCCGATTGAGCTATTCTACTGTTTAAAGTAACTTCAAGAACTTGATGTGCTCCGAAAGCATTATCAGGTCTAACAGCAAGACGAACAAGTCGTACGCCGTTAGTCGCAGTAGCTGCAGTGTTTGTAAGTTTAGCCGCTGAGAGACCTGTGTTAGTATTGGCTGCACCAGATCCGTTAACTTTAACAATTCTATTAAGATCTGTTAAAGCAAGAACCGCTGTTGGTCCTTGTACTTCGTAGATAGCATTTGGATCATCGCATACTGGAATCTGTCCAATTGCTGCAATAGTTCCACTGTCAATCATTGATACGCCGACCCATGGTCCGACCGCGACTGCGCTTGTTTCTTTTTTAACTGTTCCTGCTGCGTCTAAAACGAGCAAATCGCCTTTACCGATTCTGGTAGCATTACTAGCATAGCTGTAATAGCTGACAGATACAGAGGCGCCGCCAGAGGCGGATCTGATAGGCTTAAACCCGAATGGGGCATTAGCATTTGGCATAATTAAATAACTCCTTGTTATTCTTGTGTAAATTCAAATTTTATCTTGCCGCCCTTTTTCCTAAAATCGTGACTATCACGCTCTAGTTGGGCCGCTTGGTTTTCAAACAGTAAAGCTGTTTGTCTCTCGCGATTTGCTTGTTTAGCTTCTTGCATCGCCTTATACATATCCATAGGCATTTGCGCTAAAATAAGATCTCCGCGTTTGATGGGTTTTCCATCTTTATCTTTAGCAATCTCCCAGTGTTTAGGGTCATAGCCGTCACTCATACCGGCAAGCTGTTCTTGCGAACGCCATTTATAGCCGTATTTGCTTCGATCCATAACTTGTTCTGGAAAATCCAGTAAATTTCCTTGTTTATAAACTGTACGTTTTTTGTCTACCATAAAATCTTATCCTTCGTATTTTTCTTTGTTATCTTTGATACGTTTAGCCAATTTCGTGGGATCAATGCCGAGTTTTGCAAGACCTTTTACATTGAAACCTTGAGATGGATCTTTATCTTTCTTTGACTCACGAGGAGTCGAAGAACCTTCAGAGATAATACGACTGCGTCTGGCTTCATCTTTCAACAAAGACTGACGAGTTAGTTGTTCGATTTTGCCTAATTCAAGAGCCATCAATCTGGCTGCTTTAAGTGGGCCTTTAGGGTCTTTCCGCATGTTCGTTGAGAACTCTGCGTCTACAGCTTTATAGAAATTTTCATCGAAAGATTCAGAATCTGGATTCAACTCTGGAAAGGTTTCCAAAGCTACTTGCCAAGCACTGACTTGCTTTTCATGGGTTAAAGCTGTATCTATGTACTGTTTAACATCCGGTTCTACCTTAACAGCCTCATCAGCTTGTTGAGTTGCCGGCGATACTCTGTTAATAAGAGTATCTAATTTATCGTTTAATTTTGAGATGCGACGATTAAACTCGCCTTTCAAGTTTTTAATAGACTCTTGACTGTCTGGCGTTGAGGCAACAGCTTGCGCTACCGCTTCTCCGGCTACTTGACTATTGCTAGTTTCTGTAGTATTTTGATCACTCATTGTGTTTCGTTCCTTTTGTTTTTACGAGTTTCTTAATCTCGAACGAGCTTCCTCAATCAGTAATTCTCGCTTGGCTTTTAAACCTTTGAGAGCTTCTAAGGAACCTCGGACTCTTGCATATTCAAATTTCACATCCGACTTAACGTCGATTGCTAACATTTTAGAGTGCAAGGACTCTATTAACTCGTCCTCCAGCGCCTGCTGAGCCTTAAAGGCTTCAGAACGCTGAATTTCGTAGAAAAACTTAGATTTTAAATCATCTTTCATTTTATCCATCTACTATTTTATCATGCGGATGCCTGATAGAAGGCTAAACTAGCCTATCTTCGGGTTAAGTTGTCCGCCTGCTTGTCCTAGATCAGATTGTTGTTGAGCTACGCCGTTGGGCGCTCCTGCTCCTGCTGCTAATTGGCCTGCCAAAGCGGGGTTAGTTAACCCTGATTGGATTAAGGGGTTTTGAGCCTGAGCTGCTATAGCTGAAGCCATTTGCTCATGATACTGCCTTACTTTAAGGTAAAGAGGTGTATGGTTCTCTGTTAACCAGCTGAAATCATCTGACTTTTCGAATTCATCGAAGAACGCGAGCTTTTCTTGGTGTCTATCTTTAACAACAAGAGGAGGCTCTACACCTACGATAATCATGTTGATTTCGTCTTTAGCATTAAATGGGCTGTCTGGACTATCTGCTGGTTTTGTGATATAAGCATCAATATCCCGAATTTCAAACTTCTGTAGTAAGTTCTTGTAAGCCGCGTAGAGATTCGACTGGTTGGCGATTCCCGTTTGTAGAGCGATCGGGTTAGCTAATTGCTGTATAAGCATCTGGGCTGTTTCGCGTTCAATAGCTTTATTAGAGTTGATCGAGTTGGCCGTAAGTTCAAAATCAGCTTGCCATCTAATAGCTTCTCGGTTTTCAAACCGTTTATAGATATCCCCACCATCAACGCCTACTACTCGGATAATAGTTCCGAGAGCGAGAAGGTCTTGAAGCTGAAGATCTAAAATCACCAGATTCTTTTTATAGCCTCGTTGATATCGTTTGATGTGAATATCGATATTAGCATTAAGCTCGTTAACAAGCGCTGCAGTGCCTGTAGCAGTTCGAGTCGCGCCTTGTTGCTGAATATTGCCGAGTGTAAATTGAGTAATACCAGACGCATTTTCCGCATAACGTGTTACTTGTGCCTCTTCTTGAAATCCATAAGCAGTGCCGCCGTTTAAACGTGGGAAGTTAACGTCCCCTTGAGGATCATCAACGGGCACGCCCATACCGGGCCCTAATCTCAGGGTGACAGGATTTAAACC
>Ga0163152_10001137_pt1 | contig 43047 bp, 32 predicted proteins | sample OliLakLV19MP8IB2_FD_148635 | JGI IMG/M metagenome (GOLD analysis project Ga0163152, IMG submission 148635) | Freshwater microbial mat bacterial communities from Lake Vanda, McMurdo Dry Valleys, Antarctica - Oligotrophic Lake LV.19.MP8.IB-2 | ecosystem: Environmental > Aquatic > Freshwater >...
GGTCGAGGTAGGGCCGCCCTGAACGGCACGGTGTGACGCGACGTGGTCGACTGGCTGATTGAGAGACGAATCACTTGCCACCCGTCCAGCCACGGGGTAGCGTCATCCGATGCCCCCTCTGCCTCCGGAAGCGTGGCTCCGCGGCCCGGTGCCGGCTATCCCCGATCTCCTGCAGCCCGTGGCTCATTCATTGATCCAGGCGGACGAAGAGATTGGCCGGATCACCGAGGACATTGACGTGGAGAGTCTTTGGGTTCGTCCCGGGGGGGCGGCGGCGATTGGTTTTCATCTGGCCCACCTCACCGGGGCGCTTGACCGGCTCTTCCGTTACGCCCGGGGGGACGAACTCGACACGGCGCAGCGGGAATGGATGGCCGCCGAGAGGAAGATGCATGAGGATCGTCCGCCGCTGTCGGATTTGCTCACCGAATGGGAGCTGGTGAAACAGCGGGCGCTGGCCCAACTGGCGGCCACCGATCCGGCCCAGCTTGCCACACCGCGTTTCGTCGGACGTGCCCGGCTTCCCTCGACAGTCCTCGGGCTGCTGTTTCATGCCGCGGAGCATACGACGCGGCATGTTGGTCAGATGGTAACGACGCATAAGGTCGTCACGGGGCCGGGCCTGTCGGACCTGATCGACATGAAGCGGAAGGCCTCCCGGCCATTGGATTTGATAGATCTGGCCGCGCTTGAGGCTCGGCGCGATGACGAGAACCCTGATGACGCCTGACAATCCGGACAAAGCACAGGGGTGGGATCTTGGCTGGGATGGGCACCGACGAGTAGCTGAACAACAAGTAGTGGCTTTGCCTACCGTCGCAGGGGCTTGATCGTGGTCATCACCTGCGTCAACGGCAGGGCCCTGACCTTCGGCGCCAGCTTGAAGTCGTTCGGTCCGGTATGAATAACCCAGAGCTGATCGAGCTTCAGATCGGTCAGCGCCGAGCGCATGGAGGGGGTCATCGCGGGTGTTGAGGTGTGCTTGAACTCGAAGCCGATCTGATTCGGGCCGCTCCTGATCAGCAGGTCGAGTTCGGCGCCGTCGTGTGTTCGCCAGAAGTGACATTCATCGGTTCGAACCTTCAAGTGGGACATGACCGACTCCATGGCAAAACCCTCCCAGGAGGCGCCAACCTTGGGGTGGCGTTTCAGGCTGGCCAAGTCGGGGATGTCCAGCAAGGTGTGCAGGATCCCACTGTCCGAGAGATAGACCTTGGGCGATTTGACCTGTCGCTTGCCCAGGTTGGCGTGCCAGGGTGTGAGTTGCCGAACGACGAACGTCGCGGTCAGGATGTCGAGGTAGTGACGGATCGTGGCGTCCGAGACGCCAAACGCGCGTGCGAGTTCGGACGAGTTCAGCAGTTGCCCATGGTAGTGAGCCAGCATGGCCCAGAATCGATGAAGCGTTGGTCCCGATGTCCGGATTCCAAGCTGGGGCAGATCGCGTTCGAGATAGGTGCGGATGAACTCGCGGCGCCATTCAAGGCTGGCCTGTTCGGATCGGGCCAGGAAGGCTCGAGGGAATCCCCCCCGCGTCCAGAGCTTCTGAAACTTCTCGCCGCCAACCTCCGAGAGGTCAAAACCGCCAAGTTCATAATGTGCGATGCGTCCCGCCAGCGATTCGGAGCTTTGTCGCAGCAACTCGGGTGAGGCGCTGCCGAGTACCAGGAATCGTCCGGGCGTTCGCGGCCGGTCGGCCAGCACCCGGAGTACGGGAAACAGTTCGGGGCTTCGCTGAATTTCGTCGAGAACGATCAGCCCCTTGAGATTCCCCAGTTCGGACATCGGGTCAGAGAGTCGGGCGACATCCCGGGGATTCTCAAGGTCGTAAAAGTGGGAAGCGCCACCGCGAACCCGGGCGATCTCGCGGGCCAGGGTCGTCTTGCCTACCTGGCGGGCTCCCAGCAGCGCCACCACCGGATGACGCTTCAGGAGGCCGGCAACCCGCTGGATGTGGTGACTTCGACCGATCATGTTCAAAAGTGTACCCCGAAATCCCGAAGTCTACCATCGAATTTTCGGGGTGGATCGGGCACCCGGATCAAGGTGCCAACTTCTACTCACGAGGTCCATGATGACTTCTCAACGGGGGTGCCTCCCGGGGATCATGGGAATCTGACACGATCAAAGGTTGAGGAGTTTCTGAGGCTGCTCTAGCTTGTCGCTGGCCGCGTGATGAGTCAGGCTCTGCCCTCAGCTAACCCCCAACTCATCCGCCAGCAGTCTCAAAAACAACCCCACGTCCGTCACGATACCCACCGCCTGGGCCGATCCCCGATCGACCAGCTTCGTCACGACCGCTGGGTGGATATCGACGCACACGGTTCTGACCCATGACGGGGTCATGTTGCCGACGCCGATGCCGTGGAGCATGGTGGATAGGATGAGGAGCATGTCGGCGCCTTCGAGTTGTTCGGCGGTCTTGGTCTGGGCTTCGAGGAGGTCCATGATGGTGTCGGGGAGGGGGCCGTCGTCGCGGATGGAGCCGGCCAGGACGAATGGCACTTTCGCCGTCACACATTCGTAGATGACCCCGCTGGTCAGGACGCCTTTTTGGACCGCGCCGGCCAGGTTGCCGCACTTGTTGATGGCGTTGATGGCGCGCATGTGGTTCATGTGCCCTTCGTGGGCCGGGATGCCGCTCTGCAGCGTGACGCCGAGGCTCGTACCGTACAGCGCGTGCTCGACATCATGAACAGCCACGGCATTGCCGGCCAGCAGGGCCTGGATGTAACCGTGCTTGATCAGGTTGCCGAGGTGCGTTCCCCCGCCGGTGTGGATGACGACCGGGCCGGCCACCACGACGATGCGTCCACCCTTGGCCTTCGCGTCCTTCATGTCCTGGGCGATGGCCGTGACCATTCGCTCGACGCGGCGCTCGCTGGAGACGTCGTTGGCCATGAAGACGAAATCCTGCGCTTCGCGCGTCTTGTACGGAAGGTGGACGCGAACGCCCGTGCCGCCGCAGACGACCTTGTCGCCCTTCCGGATGTCGCGGAGTTTGACGCAGCGGGCCGTGCCCGCCTTCGAGTCAACCACCAGGCACGCATCCATTCGCTGGTCGGCCACCGGTACCCAGCCAGTAACGAGGCGTACCTCGCTCCGGTGATTCGTTGTTGAATAGAAGTCGTCCGGCACCGTTGTGTTGGCTTCGCTCGGCTTCAGGAATACCGGATCATCCCCCTCGAGGCGACAGCCGAGCGACACCAGCTCCGACACAATGCGATCCAGCCGATCCTCGGCCGCGTGAACCGTGAAATTGGCCGTGGAAAAATCGTCGACCTTGCGGCCGACCTCGAAGTGCCTCATGTCGTAGCGGGCACCCGTTTCGATGATCAGGTTCAGGCAGCGGGAGAGAAGTCCGGTGTCGATGAGGTGGCCGGTGACGACCAGTTGCGCGTTGCGTTCGGGTGGTTGAGCGTTGCGTTCCATGCGCCGGAGTTTATCAGGCGTGGCGGGGGCATTGCACCCGCGCGGTGGCTCACTCAAACTGCCGCCATGACATCGGACACCCGTCCTGCGCCCAAACCCGCCAACCTCTGGATATTGCAGGGCGCTTTTATATCGGGACTTCTGGCGTACGGTGGTGTGGGGCTGCTCGTTCTGGGGGGTCAATCCACGCGGCCTGATTCAGCCGCGAGTATCCTGGATGCCGCATCGCCATCGGACAGTGGCTTTGGCCCCATGCTGGGAATGATCTTCCTGGCCATCGGGGTGCTCTTCATCGGCGTGGCCTTCCTGCTGCCCCGGCTCGTGGCGGGCCTCGACCCGGAACGAGCCACAACGGCCGATGACTATCTCGACAATTGCTTCAAGCAACTGGTCATCACCAACGCCCTGCTCGAGGCCCCATCCCTCTTCGGCCTCATGGCTCTCCTGTTCGGTCAGCCGATGTCGATGGTGCTCGTGGTCATGGGGCTCTCCGCGGGGGGGATGATCCTGATGGTCCCGCGGATTCGCGGATGGATTGAGGAGTACGAGCGGCGGTTGGCGCGGGAGGGGTAACACCCGAGATCACGCCAGGCGCCGCCGCTTCTACAGATACGATGATCCGGGCCGCAAAATAACAAATCTGCGAATTTGGAGCTTGCCTGAATCAGCAGCCGGGAATACCCTAAAATAGAGGTAGGTCAGCCTCCCGACTACAACTCGAGTAAGGAAAGACCCCCCGTGTACGACCCCCCCCTGATCATCACGAGCTCATTCGGAATCCGTCTCAACCTCAAAGAACCCGGTGATCTCGTAACGAGCTTCCGCGGGATTGGCTCGAAACGTGCCGTACAACGCCGCATTGCGTTCGTCCGGCTGCTGTTGCCCGGAAGTCCGGCGATACCCTTCGTCTCCCGGAGTCCCGGGGGTTGGGTCGAACAACTCCCAGCCGATGACGCGCTCCCGACAGGGATTTCGGACCTCACCCGTTTCCGGGTCGACCAGGTCGAACGGGTCGGGGTCGAAGGGTTGGAGGTCGGGGAAGAAAATGAGGCCGTTCTGCTCGTCGATCCACTGAGGGTCGACCCTGCCGTCGGGGCCACCCGGAAACGGCGTGATGTCGAGGGTGCCGCATCCCTGTCTGGTGACATTGAGGAGCAAGTCGAGTCCGGTGGCCTCGAGCAGGGGCACGCCGTCGATCCGGGTGGGATCGGCGGCACCGATTCGGCTGATCGTCAGGTTCAAGGAATTCAGGTCGATGTCCCGAACATCAAGTGAATAGATGTTTCGTCGCTCCAGGCGGAGGGTGTAGTCGATGAAGTCACCGGAAAGCGTGGTGCCGGTGACGTCCGCTTCGGTGAGGGCGAGGGGTTTCAGGCTCAGAGAATCGCCCGGCGCACGCTCACTCCAGTAATTGCCGACCTGGCCGGGGGTACCGGCATCACCCGTCTTGTAGCCCGCGTAGAGCCGCAGATTCCCGGGCAGGGAATTGCGAAGAACGATGACGGCGCCGCGAGCGCGGTCCGTGGTGAAGGCGAAGTAGTCGTCACTTGCGGTCAGCCGCACGACCGTATCTATCAGAATCGGTCCGGCTCCGTCTCCTTGTTGGGAGCCGCGCGCCCCGAAGGTCTCACGTCCGTTTCGACGGTCGGCTTCGGGAGTTCTGGTCGACTGAAAGAGCTCGATATCCTGTGGCTCGATCGGCTCGATCGGCACCCGCAGGTTCTCGAGCGAAAAATAACGCCGGGACACGTACTCCGAATCGAGAATGCGCCCATCGGCGCCACCGATTTCCACGAGCACGGGGGTTGGATCCGAATCGTCGTCGTCACCACAGCCTGACAACAGGCCGAGTGCGGTGCCAGCCAGGATCAGGGAGCGAAGCGATCGCCGCCTGCTACGCCAAGCGGCGCCGCTTCTCGAGGTAGGCCAGCAAGGTCCGGTCAAACGGCGTCGAGGTGTCGATTGGGACGTAGTCGATGAGATTGGCTCGGCATTCACGGGCGTAGGCCTCCTGCCAGGCTTTAAAGTTCTTGCGATATTCCTTCGCGATTTCCCAAGGTTGGGTCAGCACTTCGCGGCCGGTTTCCATGTCGATGAATCCCGATTCGTCCTTGAAGGGGAATTCGATTTCGTGCGGGTCGAGAACGTGGAAGACGATGACATCGTGCTTGCGATGGCGGAAGTGCTTCAAGGTGGTGAGCACACCTTTTGAGTCGTCCATCAGGTCCGAGATGAGGATGATCAGGCCGCGCCGGTGAATTCGGTCGGCCAGGTCTTGAAGTGATTTGAGCGTGTCGGTGGTGGCCGTCGGTTTCATCGCGTCCATCTCCGCATAAAGCACCTTGAGATGCGTCTTGACGGCGCGCGGCGGAATGAACCGGCGGATCGTGTCGGCGTAGGTCAAGAGGCCCACCGAGTCCTGCTGATTGATCATCAGGTAGGCCAGCGATGCGGCCAGGTAGGTGCCGTAGCGCAGTTTGGTCAACTGGCCGGGGCTGGCGTAGCCCATTGAGGCCGAGGAGTCGATGAGAAGATGCGCGCGGAGGTTCGTTTCCTCCTCGTACATCTTCACGAAGTAGCGATCCGTCTTGGCGTAGAGTTTCCAATCGATGTGACGGATCGGATCGCCGGGCATGTACTGGCGGTGCTCGGCGAACTCCACGGAAAAGCCGTGATAGGGGCTCTTGTGCAGGCCGGTCAGGAACCCTTCGACCACCAGCTTGGCCACCATGTCGAGGCTCGACAGCTGGCCAACGACCTTTGGGTCAAGGAATCGGAGCGCGTCCGGGGTGGATGCCATGATTTTGCCCGGAGGCGTCGGCGTTGGCCGACTACTTCCGATGCCCCTCCGGCACCGTTTCGAGGAGGCGATCGATGATCGTCTCCGTCTTGATTCCCTCCGCCTCCGCGTTGAAATTGGTCAGGATGCGATGGCGGAGCACCGGCCGGGCGATCCGCTTCACATCGTCGACGGACGGCGTCAGGTTTCCCTTCAGTGCGGCCAGCGTCTTGGCGCCAAGGACCAGGTACTGGCTGGCGCGAGGACCTGCGCCCCACGACACGTAGCGACTCACCGCCTCGATGTCGGGACTGTCACTGCGGCCCGGGCGGGTGGCGCGGGCCAGGCGGACCGCGTAATCGATCACGTAATCCGACACGGGAATTTTTCGGATCAGTTTCTGGAAGCGAATGATGTCGTCGCCACTCATGATCGACTGGACGTTGGATTCATAGGCGCTCGTCGTTGCGGCGACGATCTTCACCTCGTCCTCCTGGCTTGGATAATCGACATGCACCATGAACATGAATCGATCGAGCTGCGCTTCCGGCAGGGGATACGTCCCTTCCAGTTCAATCGGGTTCTGGGTGGCCAGAACGAAGAACGGAGGCTTCAGGGGATATGTCTGGCCGCCGGTGGTCACTTCGCGTTCCTGCATCGCCTGAAGCAGGGCAGCCTGTGTCTTTGGCGGCGTGCGGTTGATCTCGTCCGCCAGCACCACGTTGGCGAAGATCGGTCCCTGGATGAATTTGAAGACGCGTTTCCCGGAGGTCTTGTCCTCCTCGATGATCTCGGTGCCGGTGATATCCGAAGGCATCAGGTCCGGCGTGAACTGGATGCGGTTGAACCGAAGTTCAAGGCTCCTGGCCAGCGTGGAGATGAGAAGCGTCTTGGCGAGGCCGGGCACCCCGACCAGTACGCAATGCCCGTTGGAAAAGAGGGCGATCAGCAGTTCGTCGATGACCTGGTCCTGGCCGACGATCGCCTTGCGGAGCTCGGAGACAATTTTCTGCCGAGCGGCGGCCAGTTGCTCAAGTTCGGCCAGGCTGCCCGTGGCGGTATCAGTCGTCATGTCACAGTCCTCGCGGCGGTGCCGCCGAAGTGGACCGCCCGGGGGGGCGGCGGCCGGTCATTGGAAATTCATACGGAGCCGGACAGAATAGGGGATTCGGGGGCGTCTGGCGAGTCGGGCAAGAGGTGGCAGAACCCCGGCCTGCGGGGCCGGTTCGCGAAGAATTAGCGGATTCCAACCACATAAGCCAGCCAGCTTTCCGCGTTTTCGGAGCGGGTCCGCGCGCGGAATACCCCATCCGACTCCCCGTTCCTGGTCCAGCCGTGCAGATACATCTCCACCTCCCGAAAGCCCGCCTCGAGCAGGACCTCCCGGAGTTCCGGCAGGGTCCAGAAACGCCAGTCATAGGTGTAGGCGCGACGGAGCCGGCTCTTGTCCCTGAAGCGGAAGTGAATGTGGCACCGGAGGCGATGGTCGACGACATTGAACTCGGCCTGTTCCCAGATATAGGTGAAGGCCGGTAGGGGATCCCCCTCGACCGTTTCACCGGCGCTCATGCGGCGGGTTTCCACAAAGGGGATGTTGGACTCCGTGCCGCCAAAGGCATCGACAATGAACAGCCCCTTGCTGTTGAGCCCCGCATGCACCGCCTCGAAATAGGCCCGGAGGGCAACTCGATCATGGAAGACCGAGTAGGAAAAGTTGAGGGCCATCGTCAAGTCGGCCGGGGGCGTGGCCGCCGTAAGCACATTTTCCTGGAGCAGAAGCAGGCGAGCCTGTTCCTTTGGTGTCATCCGGGCCACATGCTCCCGGAGCCCCCAGTCGAGGGTCGGCCCATGCAGGTCGACGCCAAACGCGCGGTTGTCGGGATGACGTCGGACCCAGGACGAGGCCAGGGCGGCGGTGCCGCAGAAGTCCTCACGCAGGGAACGGAGTGATTTCTTGCGGTGAGCCCTGAATATGCGCTCGGCAAAATCAAGATCCGCGGGAATTGATTGCACAGCCCGTTCGTAAAGAATGTGCGGATCGGCGGTCCGGGCGGTGAGGGCCCGTGGGCGGGCGTTCCTGATTCGTTCAACCATGAGGGATCGCAGGGTAGCAACCCGCGTTGCCCCGGTCCAGCGGGAATCAATAAGGCAAGGCCACGGTTGTCGAAAAGCCGACAACCGTGGCCTTGGATTGAATGAGTCGGATGTTCTACTACTTGTTGTTGCTCATGCTCTTTTCCTGGACGGTGCCAATATCCTCGGCGTGGCAGGCCTTGAAGATGTCCCTGGCCTTCTCCTGCTCCTTGCCATCCTCGGTGTGCACCGAGATCAGGATCTTGCCATCACGGACCTTTCCTTCGTACTGCTTGGCTTCGTACTCCGGAATTCCCAGACCAATGAGGGTTCCGCCGATGCCACCGACCGTCGCACCCATGGCGGCCCCGCCGAGGGCGGCCATGATCGGACCAGCGGCGATGAACGGTCCAATGCCGGGGATGGCCAGCGTGCCGATCCCGGCCAGGAGGCCGAGGGTGCCGCCGACCACGCCGCCGACGCCGGCACCCGTGGCTGCGCCTTCCGGCGCCTTCGTATGCTGTTCGTGGGCCAGATCATGCGAGCCAGTCTTGTCGGGATACAGCACCGAAATGTCGTTGTTGTTGAATCCGACCATCTTCAGCTCATCCACAATCGTCGCCGCCTGATCGGTTGTATTGGTCAGACAGATCACTGCCTTGGACATGATTTCCTCCTGGTTTCAAAAGATGTTGATGTTGATTCCGAGAAACTCCGAAGACAAAACCCACATTCAGAACGGGTCAGCCGCCGGTTACTTCCAGATAACAGTCAACGCGCTGAACACCGGCGATGGCATTGGCCGCGGCCTCGATGCCCGTCCGCTCGGCAGCCGTTTCGACCGGTCCGCGCAGCGTTACAACACCGTCACGCGTGACGATTTTCACGTTCTTGGCATTCATGGAGAGTGACTTGTCCGATGTGATCGCCTGGCGGAGTACGGTCGTGATGGTCACGTCGGCTTCGCTCGTACCCTGATCCATCGGCTCCGGAACCATTCCGTCCTTGTCGACTTTGTTTTTAGCGGTGTTGTCGGCCGCCACGTCAGTCGAGGAGTACGGCTTGTTGCCGGTGGCCTCCACCTTCGATCGGTCCGAATTCGAGCAGGCTGTCGCCATCGTCGAGATGGCCAGCAGTGCCACAAGCATGGATCGAGACATCCCCCGTCCTCCTTCTTCTTGCAGGTACACTTTCAGGGGCTATCGGGCACCTGATCCGGCGCCTCCCCAATTGTGATTTCTTACGGCCGCATGTGACTTCGCCGTTGTAAGAAGTGCGTTTGCAACAACCGTGCCCCGAGCCGGAAGCCGGTGCGGGCAACGGCAACCCGATTCATCGATCGCCATCCAGCGTTTGTCAGGACAAGGAGTTAGCGAATGATCATCCGTTGAGCAGATAGAGTGATCGGTGCCTGTTCCAACGCCGATTGTCATACCTCTTGTTCCCGAATCGGGTCATTGCGATGGCTCCCAAAAATTCCCGATCGGGACAAGTTGTCCCGTGCGCCACCCGTCGCCCCGCAACCGACAGCCCCCTGCCGCGTAGCCGCACCGGCCGCTATACTGCCTCGCGTTCGGCTTTTGCCGGCCCCGGATGCGGGGCAAGGGCACCGGGCACTTTTGATTCAAGCCACCATGGGGGTCCTTGTGTCCAGCGCCGTCCTCGTCCGAAACGTCCGCAAGGCTTATGACAAGCATGTGGCCGTCGAGGACGTCAGTCTCGATATCCCGAAGGGGATCGTCTTTGGCCTGCTTGGCCCAAACGGGGCCGGCAAGACCACGACGATCCGCATGATGATGGACATCATCCGGCCCGACTCCGGCTCCGTGGAGATTTTTGGCACCCCTCCAAACAGCGACACCCTGAACCGCATCGGCTACCTCCCCGAGGAACGGGGTCTCTATAAGAAGATGAAGGTCCTGGAAGTCCTGGCTTTTCTCGGGGCGCTCAAGGGGTTGGAGGTGGCCGAGGCCCGGCGCCGGGCGACCACCTGGCTCGACAAGGTGGGCCTTGGCGAGTGGAAGGAGCGGAAAATTGAAGAGCTCTCCAAGGGGATGGCTCAAAAAGTCCAGTTCGTCGGTACCCTGCTCAGCGAACCGGATCTCCTCATCCTGGACGAACCGTTCAGTGGCCTCGATCCGATCAACGCCAACCAGCTCAAGGATCTCTTCGTCGAGGTCAACCGGCGCGGCACGACGATCGTCTTCTCGACCCACATGATGGAGAGCGCCGAAAAGCTGTGCCGCTCCATCGCCCTGATCAACAAGGGGCGCGTGGTGCTGGAGGGAACGCTGGCGGAGGTCAAGCAACGCTACGGCCGCAATAACGTGCTCATCGAGTTCGAGGGGGACAGCTCATTCCTTTCGGCCCTGCCCGAGGTGCGCGGGGTGGACGATTACGGCGCCTACAGCGAGGTCATGCTCAAGGATGGCGCCGACCCGCAGACCTTGCTCGTGACCGTGGCTTCGCGCGTCAAGGTCCGCCGCTTCGAGATCGTGGAGCCGACACTCCACAACATTTTCATCCAGGTGGCCGGTCCCGGCGCCGCCGAGGAAATGAAGGCCAGCCAGGCGGCGGCCCAGGTGGCGCTCGCCGAAAGCGGGGCGTCCCGATGAGCGTCAAGAAGATCCAGCTGATCGCCGCCCGCGAGTACAGGCAGCATGTCGCCAAGAAGTCGTTCTGGATCGGGCTCCTGCTGGGGCCACTCTTCTTCGCCTTCATCATCGGCATTCAGATCATGTCCGTGAAGTTGCGGCCGGAGCGGACCATTGACCTGGCCGTCATCGACCAGTCGGGCCAGGTGGGTGAGGAAGTCGTGGCCGACCTCGGCGACGACCTGTTCAAGAGCGGTCTGAACGAGTTCAAGGTGGAGGCCATCGCCCCACCCGCCGACACCACGGCACTCATGACGGACCTGAACCGACGCATCAGCGAGAAGGAGCTGTTCGGCTACCTCCTGATCGGCCACGATATCGAATCAAGGAACGCCTTCCGATTCTTCGCCCGGAACGTGGGGGATGAGCATACCGTCGACACGATCCGGGATGCCCTGCGGCGGGCGGTCATTGGCGCCCGCCTGAAGGAACGCCAGTTGACTATTACCCGGGCCGATCTCGACTCGATCACCAAGGGCGTACCCCTGCTCACGCTCAAGGTCGATGACAAGGGAAAAGCCAGCCGGGGCAGTTTTCTCGTGATCTACCTGGTGACCTTCATCTACCTGCTGTTCTTTTTCATGCCCGTGATGGCCTACGGGGTGACGGCCCTGCGGAGCGTTCTCGAGGAAAAGTCATCGCGGATCATCGAAGTGCTCCTCTCCTCCGTGTCGCCGTTTGAACTGTTCATGGGCAAAATCCTCGGGCTTGGGCTCGTCGGTCTGACCCAGGTGGCGGCGTATTGCCTGACGGGCATCCTTCTGTCCGGGTACAGCGCCTCGATGGCACCGCCGGGCTTCATGAAGGATGTCGGTGCGATGTTCTCACCGGGATTGATGCTGCTGTTCCTCGCCTACTTCATCCTGGGTTTTACGCTCTTCCTGGCCATGTTCACCGCCATCGGCTCGATGGTGAACACCGAACAGGAGGCCCAGCACATGCAGCAGCCGATCGTCTTCATGCTGATCCTCCCGATGTACGCCACCTTTTTCTTTCTCTCGAGCCCCGACTCAACGGCGGCGCGTGTCGTCTCGATGATTCCATTCGTTTCGCCGATGATCATGATCATGCGGATCACGGCGCTGATGCCCCCGTGGTGGGAGATCGCGCTTTCGATGGCGCTGATCGCAGTGACGATTGTGGGCGTGGTCTGGGCCGCGGCACGCATTTTCCGGATCGGCATCCTCATGTATGGCAAGCGGCCGAGCCTGCCGGAAATCGTGAAGTGGGTGAGGACGGGCTGAACACCGCCATCGTCCTGGTCGAGCCACGCAACGCCGGCAATGTCGGCCTCGTGGCCCGGACGATGGCCAACTTCGGCGTGGCGCGATTGATCCTGGCCGGGTCAACCGCTCTTCCGGTCGAAAAGGATCAACTGGCGGCCCGGGTCGAGGGTCGACCGATTCTGGACGCACTCGTTCGGGCCGACACGCTGGAATCCGCACTCGCCGAGGAAGAGGCCACGGTCGCCATCACCCGCCGTGTCGGCAAGGAGCGTCCGGGCGATCTCTTTCCGGACACGCTCGGCGCCTTCCGCCGTGGGCTGCCTCCGGGTACCCGCGTGGCCTTCGTCTTCGGTCGCGAATCGAACGGCCTGCGCACCGGGGAAGCACGCCTCTGTCACCGGCGCCTCCGCATCGCCACCACAGACGAGGCCCCCTCCCTGAACCTGGCCCAGGCCGTGGCCGTCGTCACCGGCCGCTGGTACGAGGAGGTGGCCGAGATCGGCCCCGGTCCGCACCTCACCCGCAAGGGCGTGCCGGCCTCTCTCGCCCTGGAGCCCCCCGGTAAGGCTGCCAGTTTCGAGGCGCTGATGGCGGCCCTCGAACCGGCGCTCCGCTCCATCGGCTATCTTGAAGGGGATCGGGACGAGGACACCATGAATTCGCTGCGTCGGCTGTTCGGCCGGGCGATGCCAACCGAGCGGGAAATTCGGATGCTGCGGGGATTGGCCACAAAGATCGGGAAGGGATCACGGGAATGAACGGCAATGCCATGACTACAACGCGTCGACTTGCGGCGATGCTCCTGTTGGCCACACTGAGCGTGACGCGGGTTGCCGGAGCCCAGCCCGGCGTGAGTTCGTCGCCGTCGGGCGATATCACTTCCACCGAAGCGACGACTCGCGTACCTCTCCCGCCCGATCAGCGCTATCCGCCCCGGGCGGTCGGCTCTGGCGCAAAGTACGGGCTGGTTAGCGGGGCCGTGGCCGGGGTCGGTTTTGGCCTTCTCATCGTCGCCCTCTTCGAGCTCCTCGATGACGACGACCTGACACTCGGCGAGCAGGCCCTCGTCACAGGATATTTTGGCCTCAACGGTGCAGCCGGCGGCGGGATTCTGGGCGCCTGGCTTGGTTCTCTGGTTTCGAAGGACCCGACGGATGGCCTGCCGCGCGGCACTCGCCCGATTCGATCGCTGGCCCTGACCGGCGGCTACGCCGACTTCACGACCCGCGACGACACGGAGGGTGGGTTTCAGGGCCGTGCCACCCTTTACTCGCACTTCGAGCCCTGGCTGGCGGTGGGAGCCGAGTATGGAATTCTGACTGGATCGCCGCACTCGTGGCGACTGGCCGCCGGCGTCCGCGTCGATCCCTTTCCCGTCACGCAAACCGTCCGACCCTACCTGGCCGGAAGCGTCGGCGGAAACTTCTGGCAAGTCGGCGAATCGCTGCTTTCGGGCGATGCGGGCGTCGGCGTTGAGCTTCCATTCAAAGCCGGGCGATCGGCGGTGGGCCTCGAGGGTCGCTATCACTTCAACCTGCAAAATGCCGTCGAACCGGGCACGTATCGATACGCCAGCGTCGGTCTGACCTGGCGAATCGATTCCTGATCGCGGCAACGGGAGGCACGACCATGGAATCCCCGAACTCCGGCCAGGATTTCCTGACCGACTCGATCGCCGAGTTCCGGCAACTGAAGGCCATGTCCGAGAAAGCGCTGGTCCGGATGAGCGACGACGACTTCTTCCGCCCGCTCGATGCCGAATCGAACCCCGCCGCCATCGTGGTCAAGCACCTGGCCGGCAATCTCCGTTCGCGCTGGGTCGATTTCCTGACTTCGGATGGCGAGAAGCCGGATCGCAACCGCGATACCGAGTTCGAGCTGAATGCCGATGACACGCGCGAATCGTTGATGACCAGGTGGAACAGGGGATGGGAGTGGTGCTTTCAAGCCCTCGAATCGCTGACACCGGCCGACCTGACCCGCGTCGTCATGATCCGGTCAGAGCCGTATACCGTGACGCGGGCCATCATCCGGCAGCTATCGCACTACGCCTATCACGCCGGCCAGATCGTGACCCTGGCGAAGCACGCCACCTCCGCCAACTGGCAGAGCCTGAGCGTGCCCCGCGGCGCTTCGGACGAGTTCAATCGCGCGATGCTGGAAAAGTACAGGTCCTGATTGGTTGCTGGCCTCCCACCTTCTGTTCGCTTCCATGTTGTTAACTTGGCTGCCAGAGTCGATAGGGCTTGCCGCGCATTGTGGTGTGCAATTGGTTGCTGCGATTGGCCTAATCGGCTTGCTTTACGGAGCATCGTGGGCTGCATCCCGTTTATCCGGCCCGCGTGTCCAATGGTGTTCAGCACTGCTATCCATCGTGCTATTCACAGGTGTGGCATGGCATTTGAGGGACACCCTTCACTTGCTTGCAGACTCCACACTCTGGATTAGGTCGTCGGCTGAATCCGCTCAAACAATGTTGGTCGCTCGTTCGTTCATTCCCGGAATCCTTTTTCAATACATTTCCACAAGGTTCTTTTACCTCAGCTCGAACAGCAGCACTTCCGTGTCCGTCGAACCGGCCAGCTCCAGCGTTTCCGGTCCGGTGACGGAGGCGCCGTCACCCGCGCCCAGCGTCGTGCCGTTGAGCACGACCGAGCCCGTGGCCACGTGCAGCCAGGCATGGCGTCCTTCCGCAATCGTGCGACTCCGACGGTCGCCCGTCGCCAGCCGCGCGATCGCCAGCGAGGCATCCTGCGCGATGTCGATCGCGCCGTCGGGCCCGCCTTTTGCCGCCACGACGACGAAGTCCTTCGCCAGTGCCTCCGGTGTCGGCGTCAGCTCGGCGTAGGCCGGCGTCAGCCCTTTCTTTTCCGGGATGATCCAGATCTGTAGCAGGTGAACGGGGTCGGTCTTCGAGTGATTGAATTCGCTGTGTTCCACGCCGGTGCCGGCTCGCATGAACTGGAGTTGGCCGGGGCGGATGACGGAGCCGTTGCCCATGCTGTCCTTGTGCTCGAGGGCGCCGTCGAGGACCCAGGTGATGATCTCCATGTCGCGATGACGGTGGGGAGGAAATCCGCCGCCGCCGGCGACGCGGTCGTCGTTGATGACGCGCAGTGAGCGGAAGCCCATGTGCGAGGGGTCGTTGTAATCGCCGAAGGAGAAGGTGTGATACGTGTCGAGCCAGCCCCAGTTGACATGGCCGCGTTCGGTGGCGGGACGAAGGGTGATCATGGTGACTCCGGTGCAGGTGTGTTCAGGAAATTCAGCGACGTTGTCTTGCGGGATGGCGACGAGCCATGGCCTGCCGCATTGGTGTTTCAACACCAGTAAGACAGCGATCCCGGCCTGCGGATTCATCTCCAGGGTTGGAGGTCCCGGCCAAGGTGCGCTCCCAAGTCTGAAATCTCATCTATACTTTGCCAAGTCCTTGCCGGGACGGAAAATTGAACGCTTGGGTCACGCCAGAGTGGCCGGGCGCCGCGACGAGCGGAAGGAATCATCAGAATGCCTGCACGTCCTCGGAGTCGTCGATTGGCGACCCATGCCCGGCCTGGACTTCCCCTCCGAATGCTGGGCCTTGCCCTTCTTCCGGTCGCACTGAGCCTTGGGGCTGATCAATCCCGGGGTGCCGGCACGCGCCTCGTTTCGCCCGTTCCAAGATTTGTTCTCCTTCAGGTGACGCCGGAAGCGTTCGACAGGTTTGGCCAATCGTTGGGAATCGTTGGTGACCGCGCCTTCGTAGGGGCGCCATTTGCGGACTCGGTCGATGCATCGAGCCGTGGATGCGTCTACATTTACGACCTGAGTCACGACGGGGCCCTCGTCGATTCGGTTCTTGGGCGAGGTGGCGAGTTCGGCACGTCCATGGCCGCTACTCCGGCAATCCTGGGCATTGGCTCACCAAAGGAAGATTTTGGCCCCGGAAAACCAGTAGGCAGGGCACGGTTCCTTGCGGTTCAGGACACCATTGAATTGAAGAGCGACCGGCCGGGTTATGACGAGTGTGGGAGGTCGGTGGCGGTTTCCGGATCCTGGTTGCTCATGGGATGCCCCCGCGATTCGATGAATTCCGGATCGGTTCTGGCGGGAAGACTCGATACCGATGCGCCACTGGTGCGACTTGGTCCACTCAGTCCTGACGAGAACAATCATTTCGGCGAAGCCATGTGCGCCAATGATCGGGCTCTCTGCATCGCTCGTCCCCACTATTTCAACGGACAGGGACGCGTCGATGTATTTGACCCCGCAACTCTTGCCGGTCGTTTCCAGATCCCCAGCCCGATACAGGATGTAAGTATCCTTTTCGGAGCTTCGCTCTCGATAAGTGACTCGGTGCTTGCAGTTGGTGCCTACCAGGATCGACGCACCGAAGGCGCGGCTAGCCTTCATGACATTTCGGATGGACATCTTCTCTGGTTGAAGCGGGCTTCGGATCTTGGCTTGGTTGAGAGTCAGGCCTCTCTTGGCCGATCAGTGGCCGTTTCGTCGGACCTGGTGGCTGTTGGAGCCCCCGGACTGACCATTGATGGGGGAGTGAATCGCGGGGCCGTCTACCTTTTTCGCCGCGGCGATGGATCGCTGGTTCAGAGAATTGATCCAGGTCCGGCATACGATGGCTCAGGCTTCGGGTCGACCCTCGCGATCAGCGAGGAGTATCTGCTTGTCGGAGCCGGATACTACAAGATCTTCAGCGGAGCGGTCTTTGTCTATCGCATCGAAGACCTGGTACCGGAGAACCCGACATCGATGTCGGTCGAAGTCAGCCCGGAAGCCAACTACATCCATGTCGAGTTGCGCGATCCGGACGATCTGCTCGAAGTGGAGGGATTCAAGGGTCCGGGTGTCGATAAGCGTCGATCATTCGCCATCGAGCGCGTCGCCGGTCGGTCCAGCCTGAGATTGATCGACGCTCAACCCGACGGGGACGCCATGTATTGGTGCCGGCTGGTTCATCGCGCGGGCACAACCAGTTGGATCGGACCGGTCGGCGCCATCCAGGGTGCGAGGCCGGTTGATGCCCGCCTCGAGGTGAGTCAGACGGTTTTCTCGGCGAGAAACGTCATCCATGCGACGGAGACTCCCGGGACGAGCGGCTCCGTCGAGATATTGAATCTTGCGGGTCAGCGAGTCCGGACGATTTGGACGGGAGAGTTTCCGAACGGAGGGCTGACCCTCGAGTGGGATGGCTCGACATCCTCCGGAAGTACGGCGGCCTCCGGCTGTTATTTCGTCCGATTGGCGACGGACGGCCAGACACGCGTGCGAAAAGTCCTGCTCGCTCGCTGACATCCCCCCCGAAGGAACCGACCCCCTTTCTATGGTGTGGGGCACCTGCTAGCATTCCTGCCGGCTCCGCAACCCCCGCCAGCGCGGAGCGTAAGCCTTAACATCACAAAGACTTAACAGGAAACCCACGATGCCGTTTTCTTTTCTAAACCTGGCGTTTCTGGCTGGATTGGCGGCCGCCGCCATTCCGGTACTTATTCATCTCTTCAGCCGGCGACGGCAGAAGAGGATCGAGTTTTCCTCGCTGCAGTTCATCGAGGAGATCGCGAAGCGGCGTGTTCGGCGGGTCACCATTACCCAGTGGCTGATTCTCGCGCTGAGGGTGCTGGTGCTGACGCTGGTGGCACTGGCGCTGATGCGCCCGGCGCTCCGGGGCGACTTCGCACTCGGCAAATCGAAGGGCGAAAGCTCGGTGGCCCTGATCCTGGATCGCTCGTTCAGCCTGCGGGCGGCCACCGACACGGGTCTCCTGTTCGACGAGGCGCGGCGGCGCGCGGTGGAGGTGGCGGAGGCCATCGACGATGGTGATGAGATCCACTTTCTCGGCGCCACGCCCGCCCTCGAGACGCCGGCACCACCGTTCCATGATCGGCTTCGTCTGAAGGAAGAGATCCAGGCGATCGAACCTGGCTGGGGCGGCACCGATCTGGTCGAAGCCATCCGGGAGGCCGGCGCGCGACTTCGCAAGTCCAAATCGCTCAACCGCGAGCTGTATATCGTCAGTGACTTTCAGAAGTCGGGTTTCGGTGACCTGGCCGGGAACCCCGGCACGCAGATCGCCGACCTGATCGGAAAGGACGTCCGGGTCTTCCTGCTGCCACTCTCCGAGGAGACGATCGATAACCGGGCGATCGAATCGGTGACGTTTGAAGGGTTGCCGCCGAATCGGATCGCGCGGGCGCTGGTGGCCAATCACGGCGGCAAATCGGATCCGGCGGTGGTGATCACGCTGGCGCAGGGTGGGCGCGTTGCGGGCGAGGGGCGTGTCTCGGTTGATGCCGGCTCCTCGAACACCGCCGTCGTGCCGATCCTGGAGGATGCGACGTCGCTCGGTTCGGGCGAGGCCCGGCTGAACGCCGACCGGCTCGCGGCCGATGATGTCCGTTACTTTGCCGCGGAGGGGGGTCGCGCCTTTCGCATCCTGGTGGTGGACGGTGTGCGCCTGGGCGAGGCTGTGGCGCCATTTCTGCCTCTGGCTTTGTCGCCGGAGGCGGGCGTGGGCCGCTTCGTGACCGACACTCAGTCGGCGGCCAACTTCGGCGCAGTCGATCTGACACCGTACCAGATGGTGGCCCTCTCGAATGTCGAGAGGCTCAATGCCGAAACCATGGGACGCCTGCGCGCCTGGCAGGAGGCCGGCGGCCGGGTCCTGATCGCGCTGGGCGATCGGGTCGACCTCCGGCATTACAACGAATCGATTCTGCCGGTGCTCATGCCGGGCGCCCGTCTGATCGAGATGCGCGGCGACCTGCGCGATGGCTCGACGTTCTACACCATGACGCCGCGGGTGGCTGGCCATCCGGCCTTCGCCGGATTCAAGGCCACGCCGGGCGAACCATTATCCGGCGCACAATTCTGGCGGATCGTGGCGGCCGAGGCGACAACGGACATCCGTGTCCTGGCCGAGTTCGGCACCGGTCTGCCGGCCATCCTTGAGACGTCGTCCGCCGTGTTGATAACCAGTTCAGTTGACGGCCGCTGGAACAACTTTCCCACTCATGGCGCGTTTCTGCCGCTGATTCATCAACTGGTCCACACGCTGTCGGGCGGCGACGAAAAGAGCGGCGCCCTCGTCGGCCAGCCGTTGGAACATGTCGTGGACGAAGCGGCGGTGCCGACGGGCGTTGCCCTCGTGGCCGAGGGACCGGATGGGGCGCTTCTGGAGGTCACTTCGCGAAGGAGCCATCAGGGGCTGCTGCTCACCAGTAGCCCCGTTACGGCACCGGGCCTCTACCGCCTCAAGGCCGGCGATGCCGTGCTGGCCGAGCTGCCGGTAAACGTCGACACGAAGGAGTCCGACCTCGAACCGCTGGATACGGCGGGGCTCAAGGCGCTCTTTCCCGACAGGAAACTTCGGATCATCACGCCCCGCGAAGTGGTCACCGAGACGATTCGTGAATCGCGCTATGGCCGTGAGTTCTGGCGCGAGTTTCTGCTGGCGGCACTGATCCTGCTCAGCCTGGAGGCCTTCCTGGCCCGGCGCGGCGGGGCCTAGCCGGTGGTGTTTCCGCGTCCCGCGCGGCTGGCTGATATCCTGAACCGGTCATGAAGCCGACATTTCAATCGACTTTAATCAGCCGGCTGGCCGGCCTGCCGGCCGTGGCCGGCCTGATCGAGAGGCTGGGCGGTTTGGACGGAGCCCCCGTCGCACGAAGCGGGCGAACGCATGTCCACAAGCTGACCGGCTCCTCGCGCACCCTGCTGGCCGCCACGCTGCACGAGCGGACAAAGCGCCCGGTTCTCTACGTGGCGTCGGATGGCGATCGGGCCGAGGCCGCGCGCGACGACCTGGAATTCTGGCTCGATCGCGAGCGGGTTGTCTTTTTTGCCGAGCACGATCAACCCCCCTATGACACCCAGACGCCCCACCTGGAGCCAACGGCGGCGCGGCTGGATGCGCTGGTCCGCCTGGCCACCGATCCGGGCAGCGTCGGCATCATCGTCGTGGCCGCGGCCGGGCTGGGGCAAAACGTCGTCGGGCCGGATGTGCTCGTCGATTCGCTCCTCAAGTTTCAAGTCGGTGGAACGCTGAACATCGACAAGGTGACCGAGCGCCTGGTGACGCTCGGCTACAAGCGGACGCCGACGGTCGAGGATGTCGGCGAGTTCAGCCGGCGCGGCGGCATCCTCGATGTGTACAGCCCCGGAAACGCCAATCCGATTCGCGTCGAGATCGACGACGATTTCGTGGCCTCGATGCGCGAATTCGACGTGATCCACCAGCGTTCCATCCGACCGCTGGATGCCGTCAACATTGTTCCGACTCATGAGCTGGCACTTGATCCCGATCGGCTGGAGCTGGCACTCCTGGAGCTCGAGGAAACGAAGCCCGACCTGGCCGCCGAGCTCCGCGAGCAGTTCGAGACCGATCTCTATCCGCCGGGTGTCGAGAAGCTGCTCCCGTATCTCCTGCAGAATCCCGGCTCGCTGGTTCGCTACCTGGTTCCGGGAACGCTGGTGGTTTTCGACGAGGCCGGCCTGGTATTCGGGGCGCTGGAAGCACGATGGAATGAGGCCAACGCCGCGTTCGAGCGACTGCATGGCGATCAGGTTCACCTGGCAAGTCCGCACGATCTGTACCGGAGCCACGAGACAGTGGTCGCGGACCTTGCCCCCTTCGATCATGTCGGCCTCTCGGCGTTGACGGCCGAAGGGGGCGGCGCCACGGTCGTCGAGATCCGTACCACTCCGCCGGACAACTTCGGCCGCAACCTCGAGATGTGGCGCCATTACCTGGAGGGCCTGGCCGAGGCGGGTGAGTCAACGCATCTCCTGTGCGACAACCCCGGCCAGAAGAACCGCCTTGATGAGTTGCTGGTGGAGGCCGGCACGCCGGTCTCGCTGGAACTCGGCATCCTGGCCGAGGGATTCCGGCTTCCGGATCTCAGGATCGCCGTCCTCACCGATCACGAATTTTTCGGCCGTTCGCGCCGCGCCCGCCGGGCCCGGAGGTTCAAATCGGGGTTTGGACTCAAGGAGATCACCAGCCTCCGGCCGGGCACGTACATCGTGCACATCGAGCATGGCATCGGCATCTACCGGGGTATCTCGCGCCTGGAGCTCAATGGCCAGACCACCGATTGCCTGCTGCTCGAGTACGGCTCGGGCGATCGTCTTTACCTGCCGGTTGATCAGCTCGACCGGGTCCAGAAATTCACCGCCGACGAGGGGTCGAGGCCGAGTCTCTCGAGAATTGGCGGCAACGGCTGGAGCAAAACCAAGGAAAAGGCCAAGAAGGCCATCAAGGAGATGGCCGGCGAACTGCTCGCGCTCTACGCGCGGCGGCGGGCGCTGCCGGGTCATCCATTCGGGCCGGACACCGTGTGGCAGCAGGAGCTGGAGGGCACCTTTCCCTTTGACGAGACGCCCGACCAGCTGAAGGCCGTCGAGGATGTCACCAGGGACATGGAGAGTGCGACGCCGATGGATCGCCTCGTCTGCGGCGACGTTGGATACGGCAAGACCGAGGTGGCCGTACGCGCCGCGTTCAAGGCCGTGATGGAAGGGAAACAGGCGGCGGTGCTGGTGCCGACGACCATCCTGGCCCAGCAGCACTGGAACACCTTTCGTGAGCGCTACGCCGGCTTTCCGGTTGTCGTCGAACTGCTGTCGCGCTTCCGCAGCCCGAAGGAGCAGCAGCAGGTGCTGAAGGGGGTGGCCGACGGCACCGTCAACGTGGTCATTGGAACCCATGCACTCCTGGCGGCGCGCGTGCAATTCAAGGAACTGGGGCTTGTGGTGGTCGACGAAGAGCAGCGATTCGGCGTGGCCCACAAGGAAAAGCTCCGCCACATGCGGACGCAGGTCGACGTCCTGACGCTGACCGCGACGCCGATCCCTCGAACCCTGAACATGGCGATGCTCGGCGCGCGAGACATCTCCACCATCACCACCCCCCCGCGCGACCGGCTGCCGATCCATACCGAAATTGTGGAATTCGAGGACGACCTGATCCAGGACGCGATGCTGCGCGAGGCCGACCGGGGTGGCCAGTCGTTCTTCGTGCACAATCGCGTGCAGTCCATCGACTCCATGGCCGTGCATCTCCACAAGCTCTGTCCGATGCTTCGCTTCGGCGTGGCGCACGGCCAGATGGATGAGAAGCAACTTGAAAAGGTCATGCTCGAGTTCGTGGAAAAGAAACTCGATGTGCTGGTGGCCACGATGATCATCGAAAACGGCCTCGATATCCCGAGCGTCAACACGATGATCGTGAATCGGGCCGATGCGCTGGGCCTGGCCCAGCTCTACCAGCTCCGCGGTCGCGTCGGTCGATCCAACGTGAAGGCGTGGGCCTATTTCCTGGTGCCGTCACGGCAGGTGCTGACCGAGGCGGCCATGAAGCGCCTGCGGGCCATCGCCGAGTTCGACGAGCTCGGCAGTGGATTCGCCCTGGCTATGCGCGACCTCGAGATCCGGGGCGCTGGTAATCTGCTCGGTGCCGCTCAGTCGGGCTTCGTGGCGGCGGTCGGCTTCGACATGTACTGTCGCCTGCTGGATGAGGCAGTCAAGGAATTGAAGGGGCTGCCAATCGAGGAAACGCCCGAGCCGCGCCTCGTCACCGACGTGGCGGCGTTCCTGCCCGACGAGTATGTCACCGACGCCGAGGAAAAAATCGCGGTCTACAAACGCCTGGCGGACCTGTCTGAACCGTTGGATGTGGATCGGATGCTGGCCGAGATGACCGATCGTTTTGGAAAACTGACACCCGAAGCCCGGGCCCTCTTCGATCTGCGACGACTCAAGATCCTGGGCCGCAAGGCCGGCGCGCTCCAGATCCAGGTGCGCGGACCAAAGATCGAGATTGCCCTGGCCCAGCCGCCGACCAAGGAGATGTTGAAGGGGTGGATGTCACGCCTGACGGTGCCGGTGGAGTTCGCCGCCGGCGATCGATTCAGCCTCCGGGTCAAGAACGGTGGCGCCGAACCGGTGGCCACGGCCGTTCTCCTGTTGACGCAGATCGCCGTGGCCCACCCGCCGGAGACGGCCGGGGTATCATCCTGAAACGGCCGGGAGCAGCGGTGCCGAAGAGGGCTCCGTGACCATCGCGGACGAACTGTTCGAGGTGATTGCCCACGGTCGCATGGATCGCATGGCCGAAATTCTTGACTTGGAGCCGGCGCTCCTGTTGGTCCGGGACAGCCTCGGCGATACGCCGCTTCACGTGGCGGTTTGGAACGCCCGCGTGGAGATCGTGAAACTGTTGCTGACTCGAAAGGTTGATGTGAACGTCCGGGATGGTGAGGGGCGGACGCCGCTGGCCGGGCTTCTGGCCACGATGTCGGCCTGCGACCATCACGCGGGTGATTCGCCGGCCTCCCGCGCTTTTCAGGAAATGAAGGACCTCCTGGTCCGCTCCGGCGGCCAGGTCTGAAATCACACCAAGGAGTCGATCGCATGCCCCGTCTTCTGACGCTTTTCTTGTTGACCGCCGTTACCGGCGCGCCGTTCCATCCGCCCGCGGCCCTGGCCGCTCCCAGAACCGTGGAACGGGTCGTCGCCGTCGTCAACGACGAACCGATCCTGGCTTCCGAAATCGACGAGCAACTGGCGCTGCTGGTGGCCTCGCGCCGCGTTGACCTGGGCGATACCAGCGTCGTGGCCGAGGCACGCCGGGAAATTCTGGCCCAGCTGGTCGAGGAGCGGCTGATCATCGACCACGCGGGAAAGAACGGGATCACGGTCACCGACGACCAGATCGAGCCGCAAGTCCAGGCCTCGATCGATGAAGTCAAGGCGCGCGTCGGTTCCGATGAAAAATTCAGCGAAGAGCTGGCCCGCGAAGGAATGACCATCGAAACCCTGCGCGAGCGCTACCGCCAGGATATGCGCAAGGAAGCGATGGCCCAACGGATCATTGAACGCGAGGTCCGAAGTCAGGTGAAAGTGACCGACACCGACATCGATACATTTTTCAAGAACAACAAGGACCAGCTGCCGGTGAAACCGGCCACGTATGACCTGGCCCACATCCTGGTGATTCCTCGCCCCGATGAATCCAGGCGGTCCGCGGCCCGGGCCCGTGCGGAAAAGGCCCTCAAGCGACTGGACTCAGGCGAGACCTGGGAGAAGGTCGTCGCCGAGGTCAGCGAGGATCCGAGCAGCGCCGCGAACGGCGGGATGCTGGGTGAGGCCAGCGTGGGTGATTTCGACCCGGCCTTCGAGGCGGCCATCGCCGACCTCGAACCCGGACAGCGGACGAGAGTCGTCGAGACAAATGCCGGTTTCCATCTGATCGAACTGGTGTCACGCCAGGGGATCACCTATCGGGCGAGGCATATCCTGCTCCTGGCCCAGCCCTCGCCGGAAGATGTCGGCAAGGCCATTGACCGGGCGGGAAAGATACGCGCCGAGGCGAAAGCCGGCGGCGACTGGGCCGCAATCGTGCGGGCGAACAGCGACGACCCCGGCACGCGAGAGATGGAGGGAAAGCTGGGCGAGGTGCCCGCCTCCCGGCTTGGCCGCTCGTACATCGAGGCGCTCGATTCCCTTCAAGTCGGCGGTGTCAGCGAAGTCATCCAGGGGCCGACCGGTTTCCACATTTTCAAGCTGCTTGGCCGTTCGGAGGGGGGCGAGTACGAGTTCAGCGCCATCCGCGAGCAGCTGATGAACATGCTGACCCAGAGAAAATTGGCGGAGGCCTACGAGAAGTGGATCACGGACCTCCGTAAGAACGCCTACATCGAGTTCAAGACCCTGTGAGCGGAGAGGGCCGCGTGCGACTTGACGTCTGGCTCCACAAGGTCTGCCTCATGAAGAGCCGGAGCATGGCCGGCGAAGCCTGTCAGAGGGGAAAGATTGCCCTCGACGGCATTCCGGCCAAGGCCAGCCGGGACATCCGACCCGGCTCGCGCGTGATCATCGACCTGGGGAGGGGCCCTCTGGAGGTCGAGATCACCGCCGTGCCCGCCGGCAATATTTCAAAATCGAAAGCGCCCGACTTCTACCGCGTGATCCGGGACGACCGTTCGGTTGCGGAGGACTTGTAGATGATCAAGTTCTACCATGTCTATAAATCCTACTCTGGCGGCAGTTTCGCCCTGACCGACATCAATCTCACCATTCAGGATGGCGAGTTCCTGTTCCTCGTCGGTCCCTCCGGCGCCGGGAAATCAACGCTCCTCAAGATGATCTACATGGAGGAGCTTCCCACCGATGGCATTGTCACGGTCGGCCGCTTCACCTCCGCGGGCATCAATCGGAAGAAGATCCTCGAACTCCGCCGCCACGTTGGCGTCATCTTCCAGGACTTCCGCCTCCTGCGCGACCGCAGCATCCTCGAGAATGTGGCTTTTCCTCTCCGGATCAGCGGCGAATCCAGCGAGCTGGAAATGAAGGAACGGGCCGCCGCCGCGCTGAACGAGGTTGGCGTCTATCACCGTCGACATGCTTTGCCGCATGAACTTTCGGGCGGCGAACAGCAACGGGTGGCCATTGCCAGGGCGGTGGTGAACAAGCCGTTCGTGCTCGTGGCCGACGAGCCGACCGGCAACCTCGATCCGGAGACATCCGACGACATTACCGCGCTGCTAAAGCGGATGAACGCCCACGGCACATCGGTGCTGTTCGCCACGCACAAGATGGATATGGTCGAACGTTCGACCGAACGATACCTCCGTGTCGAACATGGGCAGATCGTCGAGGACTGGGTCGGCAGCGGGCGTGGAGCCACCGCATGATTTCAGAGACCAGTTCGATGAGTCGTCCGAGGCTCGCCGTATGAACGTCCGCACCGCAAAGTACCTTTTCGGCGAGGGGCTTCAGGCCGTCCGCCGTCATCCGGCCCTGTCCCTGTCGGCCGTGGTGGCCATGACGGCCTCCCTCCTGGTCCTGGGGGGCCTGCTCATCATCAGCGCCAATGTGCATCGCATCGTGGACGATCTGGAAGGGCGAAAGGAGGTCGTGGTCTATCTCCTGCCGGAACCGGAATCGTCCGTGCGGCTCCGCGTGGAGGAGCGCCTCAAGGATGTGCCGGGGGTCGTCGGCGTGCGTTACATCAGCCCCGAGGAAGCCTGGGATGATTTCACGGCCGAAATGTCCGGCGAGGGACTCCTGGAAGAAATCGGGGACAATCCGCTGCCGCCGTCGTTCGAGCTCAAGCTGGCGAATGATCGGCGTGATCTCGCCTCCATCGAGGCCATCGCCGGCGAAGTCGGTGCCTGGGAGGAAGTGGACGAAGTGGCCTATGGCGGCGCCTGGGTCAGTCGACTCGATGCGTTTGCCCGGCAGCTGGCCTGGCTCAATCTTGGCGTCCTTCTCGCCGTCGGCCTGGCCGTGGTTGCGGTCGTGGCCAATACCATCCGCCTGACAGTTCTGGCGAAGCGCGACATGATCGAAGTGATGAAGGTGGTCGGCGCTTCCGAGTGGTTCATCCGGACGCCGTTCCTGTACGAGGGAATGATTCAAACGCTCGGGGCCTCGCTGGTAGCGCTCGGCACGCTGTACGGCATCACGCGTGGCGTGTCCGAACAGTTTGGCGGCATCAGTTTCCTCACCCTGCCCCAGGTCGCCGCCTTTCTCGGTACCGCGCTGATCCTCGGCGCCGCCGGGTCGTATCTCGCCCTGCGCCCCGTCTTCAAGAATTACCCGGTGTGAACTGCTCGGGGCGACGGCAATTGGGTCGCGTCAGCCGGCTCGGCTGGCTGGTGGCGCTGGCCGTGATCGGCACAACGGGTGTCTCGATCATCCGACCCGCCCACGCCCGGGAGTCGAAGCGGGGCAGCACGGTTCGCAAGAAGGCGGCTACCGCACCGTCCCCGAAGAGCCCCGCGCCGGTCGATGCCAGCCCCGATGAACTCGATCGCCTCAAGAAAGCCGCCGAGGACAAGCGCCGGCAAGCCCGCGAGCTGAAGGGGAAGGAACAGGGGATCCTGAACCAGCTCCGCAAGTCGGACGAAGCCCTCAGCGCGTCCCGGCGTTACCTCAGCCGGCTCGATACCCAGCAAAAACTGCTCGACATCGAAATCGAGCGCAAGGAAGAGGGCCTGACGCGGGCGGGTGCCGAGCTCGAGCGCCGTCGCCAGCGGCTGGCCGGATGGATGCGGCAGGCCTACAAAAAGGGGCGCACGCGTAACCTGGAAATCTTCTTTTCGTCGGCCGATTTTGGCGACCTGTTGAAGAAGAGCTATTTCCTGTCCGCCGTCATGCAGCAGGAGCGGCACGTCATCGAGGACGTCCGGGAGCAGCGCCTCCTCGTCGAAACCGAAAAAGTCGAACTGGAGCATCGGGAACGGCAGGTTCACTCGTTGCGCGGCGAGAAGGAGGCCGAGCAGGACAAGTATCGGAGCCTGAAGCAAGCCCAGGGCGCCGAAGTGTCGAAAGTGCGTGGTCAACGGCAATCATACGAACAGGCGGCGCGGGAACTCGAGTCGGCAGCCACGAAAATGCAGAAGCTGCTGGCGAATCTCGAAGAGCAGCGGAAAAAACGGCTGAAGGGCGGGCAGGACAACCTGGCCCTGGAACTCGACAAGAACAATTTCGGCGCCAACCGTGGCCGCCTGCCCTGGCCGGTTCAGGGCCAGATCATCGGCAATTTCGGCCTGGAAACCCATCCGGAATGGGGAACCCAGATTCGGAACAACGGTCTCGACATTCGGGCCGAGGAGGGGACGCCGGTACGCTCTGTCGGCGAGGGGCGCATTGAACTGGTCGACTGGCTCCCCGGCTACGGCCAAAGTGTCATCGTCAATCATGGTCAGAGCTACTACTCGGTCTATTCGCACCTGGCCTCCGTATCGGTGGAGGTCGGGGCGCGGATCGAGGCGGGACAGGTGCTGGGTGCCGTCGGCGACTCGGGCAGCCTGAAGGGCGCCTGCCTCCACTTTGAAATCCGCAAGGCACGCGACGCCCAGAACCCGTCGGGTTGGCTGCGCTAGGCGCTCAACGAACCAGTATCAGTCGCCCGCGCTCCTGGCTGCCAGCAGCCTCGAAGCGGAGAAAGTAGAGCCCGGCCGCCACCTCCTGGCCGTCGGCCGAACGTCCATCCCAGTACGCGGCGCCGGCGCCGGCCGGTCGAACTTCATCAACCAGCGTGCGGACCCAGCGTCCGGCGGCATCGAACACGAGGAGTCGAGCAAGGCCCTCGCTGCCCATTTCCCAGCGAATCGAGGCGTTGCCGACGGACGGATTTGCGGCCGGGCCGAGGAATCGGGATCCCAGCACCGGACCAACCTGAATCGACACCGGACCGAGTCGTTCGATGCGCCCCTGTCGGTCGATCGCGAGCAGCCAGTAGGAGTTGCCTCCTTCAAGCGCCAGGATGTCCTCGAATCGATAATCCGGACCGCCACGCAGCAATTCGGAGGTCAGTCGGGTCCCCGGGGCGTTCGGCGCGGCGGCTCGTTCCACGTGGAATCCAGAGTGATCGGCCTCATGGCTGGTCGTCCACTGGAGGACAACACCTCCGCCGGCGGATGCGGAGGCGGTAAAGTGCGAGAGCACCACCGGCACCAATGATGGGTCGGCGGTGCTCCGTCCTTCCGCCCAGACGGTGTAGGTTCCGCCGGGCAGGCCCCCCTCCTGGCCCCCCGCGATGGAGTAGGTGCCATCCGTTGCGCTGGAATCGGAGGCGATCTCCCCGGTCGTGCGATTGCGAACGAATACCTCGATACGTGGCAGCGGGGCGCCGCCGGCCGTGGTGATCCGTCCGGCGATCGTGCCGCCGGTCCCGAGGAGAAAGTCGATGTTTTGGGTCACCTGGCCGGCGACTGCGCGAACCGTATCGGGCCGGACCACGCTCTTGTCGTCATACCACTCGCTCACGTACGTCGAAAACGGTACGCGGCATTTGATGAAGTAGTTTCCTGGCTGGACACAGGTGAACGCGTAGGCGCCGTTGATGTCGGTAGTCGTCAGGTTGATCTGAAACACAGTGCCCAGGACATCCACATACAATCCAAGGATGGCCTCCGGGAGTGGATTCAACTCCTGATCCAGGACCATGCCCCGAATCGATGCCACGTTCTGCGGCTCATCGGTGCAGTTCGTGCCAAACGGAAAACCCTGAAAGTTTATTCCGGCCGTGATTATCCCCAGGCTCACATCAACCGGGTCAGCCGTTTCCGGGCCGCCGCGATTATTCCACCACTTGCCAATCTCCGGTACGTACACCCGGTACATCCCCGTCGGAAGCCCGAGCACTTCGTAAGTTCCCGTCAGGTCGGTCCGGGCCGTGCGGGTCAGCTGGTCCCCGATACGTTCGGCCAGGACGATCAGGTCCGCCAGTGGCTGTCCCCCGGTCGCGTGGGTAATGACCCCCCTGATAGCACCGCCGGTGGCCAGGACCAGATTGATGTCGGGCGCGGGCGGGCCGGCGGACACTACGATGAGATCGGCGGTTTCGAACGAAGCCCTGTCGTTCCAGAATTCCGCTGCGTAATTGGCACCGGAACTGGCCCCTACTTTCCACGAACCAGGTGGCAGTCGATTGATGAGAAAGCGGCCCGTGTCGTCGGTCAGGGCGATGTATTGCAGGGCGAGCGTTACTTCGTAGGCGGTGAGCAGAACATTTGGCAGCCCCTGGCCGCCAGACTGGGCCGTCACGCGTCCCGAGATGGCGCCGCCCTGGCCGAGCGAAAAATTGATTTCCGGCGTGTCAGATCCATCGCTCACATTGACAATGCTCGATGAGGCGATGGTCAGCGAATTATTGTAATACTCCCCCACGAATTCACCGCTCGGATCGGCGAAGGCGAGCCCGGCCGTCACGAGGAAGCCGTCCGCCGGGATCCCGGTTATCCGGTAATATCCATCGCTGTCCGTGCGATCAAACGAAAAGACGCCGGTGTCATATCCAAAGGCCGCCACGACGAGCCCGGCGATGCCGGTGCCGCCCACATCCCGGACGATCCGACCCGAGATGGTGCCCCCGCCGGCCGCCAGTTCCATGTCGATGTTGCCGACTGAGCCCTGCTCCGGGAGTGGAACGCCGGTGGACAACTCCTCCGTGGGCTGGTTATTCCAGTATTCGCCGCGATAAAAGGTGAAATTGAAGGTTGGAGCAGCGGTGGCGGCCGGACTCAGCGTCAGTTCGAGTGTCGTTGCGCGGTCTCCGACGAGCTGGATCAGTCGACCCGCCCGTGGATCGGCAACAGCTTCCAATTCCGACGGCGCATGCACCGTCACCGTGGACCGGCCGCTTCCAAGGCCGGTCAGGTGGAACAAGCCAGCCTCGTTCGTCAGTGCCAGGGTCGCCCCGGGGGCGTCGAGCCCGTTCACCACGACACGCCATCCGGCTCCCGCCGGTGTCCCGTCACTCGTTCGAACGATTCCGGAAAGATCTGCCCCACGGACGAGCGTGGGGGAGTTCAAGAACGAGGCGACGAGCAGTGCGGCGCCGAACTGTGAGAAACGACGACAAAGTGACATATGCCATGACCTCCTTGTTACCAGCCTCTCGACCGGTGCTCAGGCTTGTGCTTTCCCTGACGGGCTGGGGTGGATTCTAGCGCGATTTTCGGACCCGGTGCGACAGTTGGCAGGCTCGGCTATTCTTGACCCATGCGATTTAGAGATCTGATCGGGCAGGACGAGGCGATCAAACAGATCCAGGCGAGCGTGGCCGCCGATCGACTGCCGCATGCCTTCCTGTTTCATGGTCGGGTGGGCGTGGGCAAGACCACCGCCGCGCTGGCTCTGGCCCGCCGCCTCCTCTGCGCCAATCCGGTGCTCCTTGATGCCTGCGACCGGTGCGCCAACTGCCTCCGGTCGGGCCACTTCAATCACCCCGACATTTTCCTCCTGCCACCCACGCCCTCGGCGCCCGACTCGCAGGCCGGCGAGGGGCAGCGCCTCGACTGGATCAGCAGCGTGCAGTCCGACTTCATCAAGTCGCCTATTTTCCAGCTGGACGAATCGAAGCCGCTGGAACACCGGATCGCCACGATGCGCTGGCTCAAACAGGAAGCTTCCCGCGCCGCTTCCGCTTCCAGCTGGAAAATCTTCATCCTGAAGCGGGCGGGGCAGCTCAATGTTGAGGCCGCCAATGCCATTCTGAAGCTCCTTGAGGAGCCGAACACTGGCACGCTCCTGATCCTGGGTGTTGGCCGTCCCGCGGACCTCCCCGACACCATCAAGAGCCGGTGTGCCCTTGTTCGCTTTCGCGAGCTGCCTGCCGCGGAGATTGCCCGACTCCTTGTCGAGCGGGCAGGAAAGGCCGGCGATACCGTTTCGGAGACGGCCGTCCGTCTGGCCGCCCGCGTGGCCCGCGGAAGCCTGACCCGGGCTGCCTCACTTCTTGACGAGGATGTCCTCGGACTGCGTGACGATGCGGTGGCATTCGTGACGGCACTGGCCGGTCAACCCGAGGTCCACGAGCGGCTCGAGCCCTGGCTCCGTGGCAAAGACCGCTCGCGTCTTGGCCTCCTGTTCGACCTCATGCTCCTGTGGCAGAGCGACCTGTTGCGGGTCAAACTCGGTGCCACCGACCCGCGTGAGGGACTGGCCAATGACGACCGCCTTCCAGACCTCGAGGCGCAGGCGCCGCGCCGTTCCTTCGAGGAGATCGAGTCGAGCGTCCGGGCGGTTGAAGAGGCCCGTCGGGCCGTCGAGGGTCACGGTTATCTGCCGCTGGTCCTGCCGGCGCTCGTGGAATCCGTCGCGCGCCGCGGTTCAGCCGGGTTCTAACGAATCACGGCCCGCTCGTTCCGCCGGAACCAATCGATCAGGCGCGAGGCAAGGGTGGACGTGCCCGTGCCGGCGGCCACCGACCCCGGTTTCATGAGGTGAGGCGGAAATCCCATGATGGCGATGGCGCCGGTCCGGGCCCCCGGGTCAGGGTCGAAATAGCGGAAGGCGACCGGACGTCCCCTGAAGCGCGAGTTCGAGGCGGTCGGCGAGGACGTGTAGAGCGTGTCGAGGCCGCCCGTGGCATCAAAGGTCGGCTGGAAGACAGCGTCACTCCCAATCAGACCGGACAGGTTCGGATGGGTGAGTGTCGAATCGAGCCAAACGTCCGGGAAGCCCTCGCGAATCGCTTCCGCCGTGGGCAGGGCACGGACCAGGCCATCCATCATGTAGCGATCCCTTACCGTTCGGATATCACAGCCGCAAAGCCCCAGGTAGGCGCAGACGAAATGGTCCGGCCCCGGAAAGAGCCCGATGCTCTCGGAGTAGGAGAAGTCGGAGCCGCAGCGTGAAACCGAGCCCGCCTGCCCCATCAGTGCGCTGAAGGCATTCTGCCCGGATATCCAGACTTGGCCGCCGTCGTCCATGTAGGAGCGAAGCACGCGCGCGCCGGGACAGGAACTGACCAGCAGAAGTCCCGGGTTCCCGTTGAAACCGGCTCCTGACACAGACCAGACCAGCAGCTTGTAGGTGGTCAGCTCACTCAATCGGGGAAGTGCCGGCACGATCTCCCGGTCGTCCTCGCCAAACGTATGCCATTGGTAAATGTCCTCCGGGGCGTAACCGGCATCACCCAGCATTGACAGCATCCGCCGGTCACAATCGGCGTCCAGCACGCTGCCACGCCTGGCTACTCGAAAGTCGTCCACGTAGAGCACCGGCCGGTCCCGCACCACCGGTATCGCTCTCACCAGCAAAAGGCCCGTGGTGACGGCACCGGCCGTGTCCCGCACCTTCAGGACGATGGTGTGCAAACCGGGTTCCGTAAAACAGATCGATTCCGTCGTGCGAATTCCGGTCCAGCCCCGGCACTCCTCCTCCTGGCCACCATCAGGCGGATCGACACACCAGTTGTACGCCGAGATGGCTCCGCCGTAGTTCGAGGCGTCGCCTGTCAGTTCGAAACGGAGGCATCGGCTCATGGGCGCTTCCACCTCCCAGACCGGTCCGTCCGCCGGAAAGGTGAACTGCCCGAGCAGCGGCTCGCGCAGGGTCAGATAGGGGCGGAAGAGGTCGATGCTCGACACCGAAAACGGAATGGCATTCTGCCCCTTCACGAACAAGTCCTCGACGCCGCCGACCAGATCAATTCCTCGCACCGCAAAGACGTAGTCCTGACCCGCCTGGAGGTTGAGCCGGACCGAGCGAACCGTGCCGTCGACCCGATTCCATGGATACTGGGGGCCGGGTGTATTCGTGACGGCATAGTGCACATTGACCGTGAATCCCGGTGTGCTTGGGGCCAGGGGCACGACCTTCCACTCGTAGGCAACGGGCTTCCGGCCGGGGTCGGGGCTGTCGGAATCGACACCCGACCAGCGAATTTCCACGCCTTCCCGAAACTGCACCAGGCCGGATTCGACCGGGATCTTCGGATAGTCGATCGTCGTCCGTGGGACGATGTTCCGGCTGGTCACCACCAGCCAGTCGACGGTGGACGAATCGCCCGCGTCGTCAATTGCCTGCACGGCGAAGAGGTGCCGGCCCAGCGAGAATTGTGTCGGCTCATCGCCGTCCTCATCCGTCGACTGCGGACTCCGAAGTTCGAACGAAGCCCGGGTCGACAGAGTGTCCCGCCAGCCCTCCGGCGGGATGTCGGCGGGGCCGGTCACCTCCGGGTGGTCGATCAGGTTGACGAGGCCGTACCGGTAGGAGGCGACGATCCCGTCATCGTCCCAGCCATGCCAGAGAAAAGTGGCATCAAAGGCAGCCGAATCGCCATTTGCCGGGCCGCCGGTCAGTCGAACTTGCGGCGGGTGGTTCCGGGGTATGAGTCCTGTTTGTTCGCCACAACCAGCCGCCCCGAACAACAGAAGGATGAGGGGGGCTGCCCACGGCGATATCACCCGGGTGGCGCGTTGTCGGTGTGTCAGCATTCGAAGCATCCTATCCGAATCGACACCCTCGGACCTGTGCTATAGTGCGGCCTGCTCGTGGTTTCGTGCCTCCGGCGCGCAACCCGATTCCATATAGATGTGGGTGGACCGAGTTCAATGTGACGGGCAAAGTTTCTAACTGACGTCACTTCAATAAATTACCGCTCCTCATCCAGGACCAATTCGGCGGTCTGACCGCCACAGGACCTTGAGCCGCGGCCGTGACGAACTCCCCACCCCGCCAAATGTTTCCTGTCTTCCTGTAGACCGCAGCCGGTGGCGCTGCCCCTTCCGGGGCTGCCCGTGGGGTCGTTATCATGATTGCCGCAACCGTCAATACGGACGTCGTCGAGCTTTCCTTCAAGGGGCGGCGCCGCGAGCTTTATCTCAACGCCGATCATCTCGAGTACCGCACCGGCGAGTATCTGATCGTCCAGGCTGATCGTGGCGAGGACATCGGGGTCGTCGTTCTTTCGTCCCATCCGATGACGAAAGGTGCGGGGATGTCGCTCCTGGCTCCGCCACCCGGTGTCCCTGCGTCCCTCACCCCGGCCGTCGATGCGCCTCCCCCGCGCGAAGACAATCGACTCAAGGATGGCCACCATCAGCGCGAAGGGCGTGGCAACCGCCCCGAAACCAAGCCCAGCCAGCTGAAGAGGATCCTGCGTCGGGCCACGATGGACGAGATCGCCCGCGTGGTCGACCTGCGCGACAAGGAAGAGGAAGCCTCCCGGAGTGCCCGCAAGAAGGTCCTGGAGCACAAGCTCGACATGAAGCTGGTCGATGTCGAGTACCAGTTCGACGGCAACCGGATCACGTTTTACTTCACGGCCGAACAGCGGGTCGATTTCCGCGACCTGGTCAAGGATCTGGCCGCCATCTTCCGCACCCGAATCGAACTTCGCCAGATCGGCGTCCGCGATGAATCCGGTCGACTGGGTGGCGTCGGTGTTTGTGGCCGCCCCCTCTGCTGCACGACCTGGATCCGCGAGTTTGCTCCGATCACGCTCAAGATGGCCAAGGAGCAGAATCTCTCACTTTCGCCCAGCAAGCTTTCAGGCGTCTGCGGCCGACTCAAGTGCTGCCTCCGCTACGAGATCGAGTTCTACCAGCAGGCGCAGAAGATCTACCCGCGTCTCGGCGCGCAGCTCGTCTACCAGGATCGCCCCATGCAGGTCGTCAAGGTCGACATCTTCAAGGAAGGTGTCTTTCTCCTCGACGATGACCGCGAAAGCCACTGGGTTCCTCTCACTGAACTCCCTGAAATCCCTCGCGAAGACCGCCTGAGCTTCAAGAAGAAGAAGTCCGCCGGCGGCCAGGGGGGTTGCGGCAATGTCAGCGCCGGCGGTTGTGGTGCCGGGCGGGGAGAGGCGCGCTCGGCCGGAGGTTGCGGCAGCGGCGGTGGCTGTGGTTCAAAGAGCGGATCAGGCGAGTCCAAAGGCGGCTGCGGCACCGACAGCGCCAGGTCCAGCCCCGCCTCCAGGCCCGTCCCCGCCAGTGGCACCGGCAACCCGCGCTATCAACCGCGCGATCCACGGAAATCCGGGGGCTTCCAGTCCACTCGTCAAGAAGATTTACCCGAAGGAGCAACCCCTCCACCAACGGCAGAGCCACCACGTTCAGCCGAGCCGGCACCGCGCCCCATGATCGGGACGCCAGTTCCACCAAAACCCGGTGCTGCGGAAACACCTGGCGGTGCGCCCACACCGTTCGCCGGCCGTTCCCCGCGCCGCCGCGGCCATGGCAATCGGCCACGGCAAGGGAATCCGCCGCCTTCGGGTGGGCCGCACGCGAGGTGATCGACCTATTCGTCCAGCATCCATTCATAAGCCGGTCGGACGATCACTTCGGTCGGCGAGCCGGGTGGAGCGCCATCCGCCGACATCGTCAATAGCAGCCGCCGCGATTCTGGATACAGCTGACCCGCCTCGACCAGCGCTCGCAGCTCCCGCTCGGCCGTCGCCGGGTCACTGGCGTCGGCACAAACCTGGATCAGGTCCGACCGACCGTCGTGGCCACGCGCGAGGAAGTCCACTTCATGACCAGCCGGCGTCCGCACGTAGGTAACCTCAAGCCGTCGCCGTTCCAGTTCGATCAACACGGCAGTTTCGAGGGCATGACCCGTGTTGCCGCGACCCGTGCGATCGAACAACGGGATCAGGCCCGAATCAACCGGATACGACTTGCGAGGATTCACCATCCGCTGGCGCTCCGAGGTCGATTCCATCCAGACCGTCCGAACCAGGAAGCAGTCTTCGAGGTGCGCGAGCAAATGGTGAACGGTGTCTTTTGAGATGGCCACTCCCTGACTCCTGAGCGCGCCGTAGAATTTTTCCACGCTGAACAGGGACGCCGCGTTGCCAAGCAGATGTCGCACCAGCCAGCGAAGGCCGAGGACGTTGGTGACGCCATGACGCTCCACGACGTCACGAAATATGGCCACGTCGACATAGTCCCGCAAGAGCTGGTGCCGTGAGGCGTCCTTCAGGCCCTGCGCCTCGGGAAATCCGCCACCGGTGAGCCAGTCCGAAAACGCCGACTCGATTCGCGCCCGCTCTGCGCCGGTCAGCATTCCGAGGTCGCCGGGAATCGTCAGTTGTCGATGTCGCAGGGCCTCGGCAAAGCTGAACGGAAAGATCCTTACTTCCCAGGCCCGGCCACGCAGCGCTGTCGCAATCTCCCTGGAGAGGAGAGCCGCGGACGACCCGGTCACCAGAATTTCATATCGCCCTTCATCGAGCAGTCGCCGGACGAAGCGCTCCCAGCCCGGAACGACCTGAATCTCGTCGAAACACCAGGTAACGATATCGTGACTGCGGGTCTCCGAAAATCGCCGTCCATACTCCTCAACAAGAAAGCTGAGATGTCCCGCCTCAAGTCCGGTGAGCCGCTCGTCCTCGAAATTCAGGTAGGGAAGACATTCCCGCGGGACACCCCGCTCAAGGCGCTCCCGCCGCAGCTGATGGAGAAACGTGGTTTTACCAGCCCGACGCATTCCGATCACCGCCGTCGCCTTGCCCGGCATTTCCACAGCGCCATGCACTTGACGCGGCGTTCCAGCCGGCAGTGTCCCCACCAGTGACTCGGCAAGCTTTGCGGTCAGGGCCTGCTTCAGCGGCGTGGGTAGGGAATCGGTCATCGCTTTTTCTCCTTCTGTAAAGGAGAAATTAACACATATTTATCCTTAATGGAAGGATAAAAACATCTTTCGAGCCGTAGTAGCGCCTAGAGCACCCGCCACTAAGGTGACAGTAACTCACCGCCCCTGCAGCAAAACCTTCGTCACCGCACGCGCACTTCCCTGGGTCACCTCCAGCCAGTAGATTCCGGACGGTCGATTGACCGAGGAGGACGATTGCGATTGGGGCCAGGAGAGCAGGTGAGGACCGGCGGTTCTGCCTGCCTCGAACTGCTCGGCTACCAGACGGCCGGCGGCGTCGATCAAGCGCATCCGTACGGGGGCCGAACCGGGGAGAATGGCGTCCACCTGGAAACGGCCAGGGGCCGGGTTTGGAAAGGCCGGACCGAGCGTCAACGATGGCCGGGGCTGTGGCGCGTTTCCTGGAATCCCGCTGACCTGTGGGTCGCCCGATGCCAGGGCCCTGAGCCTGACCTGGTTGACCGACCCGACCCAGGTCCAGGCGTTTCCGACGACTGAATGGGCTACGTGTCCCTGCTCGGTGGCGGCAAAGAGGCCGGCCGCTGTGCTGACCAGGCCCCCCGTGTAAACTTGGTTCAATGTGCTGGCCGCCGACCATGTGATTCCCCCGTCGCTGCTTCGATTGAGGAGGCCGCTTCGACTCATTACGAACAGATCGCCTGAACGGGCAACGATTTCGTGGGCGTCGGAAACCGGCAGCGCAGCCTGCCGGAGCCAGGTGGAGCCGAGGTCGCCGCTGCGAAATACCTCTCCGGTTCGCGATACTCCGAACAGGACTCCGCCCGGCGTCGAGGTCAGGCTGACCATGTTCGACGCCGGAAGAACAGTCAGCGCGGTGAAGCTTACGCCGTCATCCGTGGAGAAAAAGACAATTCCGGAGCGGGTCAGGGCGAGAAGGTGTCCGTCGCTGCGGAATGCCAGGGCTGTCACATCCGGTGCGTTGAGCGTGCCAATGGCCGCCCAGCTGCCGCCGGAATCAAGCGAGCGAAAAATCTCGCCGGATTCGGAGGCCAGGTGCAGCCGGGTGCTGCTTACCCCGGCCACGAGTGCCACGGCATCGGCCGGGATGGCGGCGCGGAGCATCCAGGTGGCGCCGCCATCAGGGGACCGGTGAAGTTCGCCGGTATTGAGAAGGGCGTAGAGGTCCGTCGACCGGGCAGGTCCGGCAATGCCGAGACCCACAGCGATCAGCGCCGGTATGATCCATCGCAGACGGTTCATGGCATTCCCCCGGTCATCGCACCAGGACAAGCCGCTGTCGGACCTCGAATCGCCCGTACGGATCGCTGGCCCGGACAAAATAGAGTCCCGTGGACGCCGAATTCCCTGAATCGGTGAGACCATCCCATCGGAGTTCGACATTACCCCTGTTGGCTTCGACAACGCCCCTTACAAGGTTCCGGACAAGACGCCCGTTGAGATCGAAAATGGAAACATCGAAGTCGTTCAATCGGGAGCCATTCGCCAGGAAAGGCATGGTGAACTCAATGCTGATCGGTGTTCCAGCGCGTGCCGGATTTGGCGCGATACGAAGGGTCGTGGCAGCGTTTCCGGTTCCCACGCGAGCCAGCTCGAGTTCTTCCGCCAGGTGGTTCATTGCGGTCAGCCGGTAGCCCCAGTCGGCGAGGTCGCGATCGACAAATTCCGTCTCCGTGATCAGGGACGGTCCGATCGATTGCCCCTGCGTGTCTCCCTCACCGCGAAGCCGGTAGAGTCGGTACCCGGCGATCCCCTCCGGTCCGACCGGGGGATCGGTCTCCCAACGGACCGTCCGGCCACTTCCATCAGCCAGCGGAATTATCTGAACGTTCATCGGAATGACCGAGGCGGTGATGGCGAAGATTGCGGCAGATTGATCCGATCCGTTCACCGTGGCGGCATCCGGACGAATCTGCACCATCGCGTACTGGGTCGGCAGATGTGGGACGGTGACCGCGATGGCATTGGACGAGTACCCGCCGACCGCCTGTGATAGGACGTTCCACGTGGCACCGGCATCGACCGAGAGGAGAACATCGGCCGGCTCCGCGCCGAGCCAGTTCACGGTGCGGCGGGCCCCCACGTTCCAGCTATCGCCGCCATTCGGATTCATCAGCACGTAACGGCTGGTCCCGTGGAGCAGAACATCACCGGCGTCCGCGCCGCCGGGGCCGGTTCCCCTGGGGGCACCGATGAGAATGTCGCCGAAGCCGTCACCGTCGAAGTTGCGGGCGAATGCCAGTGTCGATCCAAAATGATTCAGGCCAAGGAGCCCGTCCCCCGAAGCCGCGGTGATGAGCAGCCCGGCCGTCAGGCGTGGCGTGGTGGATCCGAAGTACACCGTGACCCGGCCGGTCCCGATCGTCCCAAGGAATGGGCTGGCGAAGGCGAAGTCGGGGCAGGTGTCGCCGTTCAGGTCGACGCCACCTCCGACGGCCGCACCGAGTTGCTCCCTCGAGGACAATCCATCGACCGTCAGGTCCGGAAGGATGTCCGGCGGCGCGCCGCCGAAGAAAAGAAAGCCCCGACCACCGTCGAGGGTCCGAGCGTCCGATCCGGGAGCACCGACGACGAAATCAGAACGTCCGTCGCCGTCCGTGTCGCCAACCATGGCCACCGACTCGCCAAGCCGGTCGCTGACCGCAGCCCCGCGAAATTCCCAATCGATGACACTGTTCAGTGTGATGCCCCCAAAGTAGAGCACGGCGCGGCCTATATCCGCCGCGATGCCGTCAAACCCCGGGGCGCCCACGAGCAGATCATCGTACCCATCGCCATTGACGTCGTGGCCGCCGGAGAGGGAGCTTCCAAGGCCCTGGCCAGCCTGGGCTCCCGTGATCGTCAGATCCGCCACTCCGTTCGGCACGGCGCCGCCCTGAAAAATGTCGATCCGCCCACCCATTCCGTCATCGGGCGACGCAATGGCGAGTTCATCGAACCCATCCCGGTTCATGTCACCAACGAATGCGATCGCCTTCCCGAAACCGAGCGTGCCCTGTGAGATGACGAAGTCCTCGAAGCCGTTCGGGATGGCCGCTCCCAGGTGGATTTTCACGCTGGCGTTGCCGGTGGCCGCGACGGCGACATCATCGAATCCGTCGCCGTTGAAGTCACCGCCGCCGGTCACGGCGGCGCCATACATTCCCATGCCTCCACCAGACGGAAATTCAATGTCGGGCACGAGATCTCCCGAGGGTCCTCCCAGCACGAGCCACGCTATCCCGGTATCACTGCCGGGCATGAACTGGTCGGCGAAGGGTGCGCCAATGACGAAGTCGGAGTAGCCATCCCGGTTCACATCGCCGGCCGCCGACATGGCGGAGCCGAGCCGGTCTCCTGCAACCCCCCATCGCTGAGCCGAAAGGACACAGGCTGCGGCCGGGGTTGGTTTCTCCTCGACGATTCGGAACGGGGCATCGGATGTATCCGGGGCGGAGTCCGAAGTTGGGTAATAGGGTGCAATGCGAAAAAGCGCGTTATCATTTTTGGTATTGGGGACCGGAAAGAGGAAGCTGTTGCTCGGTTGTCCTCCCAGGTTCGAGCCCACTGATGTCCACGTGAACCCGAGATCACCCGAGAAGTAGAGGTTCGCGCGGGCGGAGCCGCTCCAGCGAACCGTTTGAATCGTACCGACAACCCAATTCGTTCCACCGTTGGGATAGTCCAGAACCAGGGCGGGTGGCGGGCCCGGTGCCGGTGGTGGATCCGTGCAGTTGGCAAGCGCCGGGTTGCAGCCGTACGGCAAGGCGCCATTGGTGAAGTTGGCCCTGGCCAGGACAGTCTGCGGACGTTGGCTTTGGTCACAGGACATTACCGAGGCCGAAGACGACGACGGAAGTGAGGTCAGCGACATCTCCGCTGCGCTGTAGATGCCGACATAAAAGTATCCGGCGACAACGGTTTCGGATGCCTGACACTCGTTCCAGGTCAACAGGTTGCCGCTCCCGGGCGCTGGCCAACCTGACTGCACGAATTCCAGGTCGGCGCAGTTGGTCCACCCGTAAATGTCCACGCCGGAGTAGTCATACATCTGACTCGGAAATCCATTGTCGTACGTAAGGCCGGTGCTGACACCCACCACGCCGGGTGAATCACCCCGGGCCGCGAGCAGGTAGACGTGGTAATACGAATACACGTCCCCCCGCGTATTCGCCTGTCGGGCGTCAGTCAGCTTGCCGTAGGTGCAGGCACTCTTGGTGGTCAAGGCCTTCACATGAAGTAGCAGCTTTGCCTTGCCGTCCCAGGTCGAGGCCGGGGCAGGTGTGTGTGACAGGGCCAGAAGGGTCCCGGACAGCATGATGGCTGCGAGGATGACGATTACGGATCGCGACATGGTCAGATCCTCCTGATGTTGGAAATTGGAGCGGTCTGGTGGGGAGAGCGGACACCAGGCCAGGTCATGGCTTCCTGCCGGGGTTAACGCGTAAACTGCGGCGAATACGGATCATCCGGCGCGTGCTCCACGACCTAAGTGATTCAGTCGATGGAGTTACCCCCCCAAAAGAAGGCAGACTTCCTGCATGCAAATCCCCGCCCCCCGCTTCTACATCACCACCGCCATCGACTACGTCAATTCCGCCCCGCACGTTGGCACGGCCTACGAGAAGGTCGCTGCGGACGCCCTGGCGCGATATCACCGCTTGGCCGGCCACGACACCTGGTTCGTCATGGGCACGGATGAGCACAGTCAAAATGTGGAGAAGGCCGCTCGCAAGGAGGGCCTCGAGCCCAGGGCCTACACGGACCAAATGGCCGAGCGTTTCAGCGAGACCTGGCGGGCGCTCGACATCTCCCATGATGATTTCATCCGGACCACCGAGCCCAGGCATCATCGCGCGGTTCAGGCCATTTTCAAGGCGGTGGCGGATGCGGGGGACATCTACAAGGGGCACTACAAGGGGTGGTACTGCGTCAGTTGCGAGGGGTACAAGCAGGAGAAGGACCTCGTGGAAGGGCTTTGTCCGGTTCACCACACCACGCCGGACTGGTTGGAAGAGGAAAACTACTTCTTTGCGCTCTCCAGGTATCAGCAGCGGCTGATCGACCACTATGAGGCGAATCCTGCCTTCCTGGTGCCGGTGGAGAGGAAGAATGAAATCGTCAATGTGTTGAAGGGTGGCCTGGACGATATCTCGGTGACCCGCCCCAACACGACCTGGGGGATTCCACTGCCATCCGACCCGGGGCATGTCATCTACGTCTGGTTCGATGCCCTGACGAATTACCTGAGCGCCGTGGGTTACGGGGACGATTCGTTGGCGGCGAAGGCCCTGTACGAGCACTGGTGGCCGGCGGACCTGCATGTCGTCGGGAAGGACATTACCCGGTTTCACTGCATCATCTGGCCGGCCATGCTGATGAGTGCCGGTTTGCCGCTCCCGAAGCAGGTCCTCGGACACGGGTGGGTGACCTTTAAGGGCGAGAAGATGTCCAAGAGCCTGGGGAACATCGTGGATCCGCTGGAAGTGGCTCAGAAAGTCGGGCCGGATGCCCTGCGGTTCTATCTGCTCAAGGAAGTGCCGCTGGATCGCGATGGGGATTTCACCTGGGACCTCTTCATCGAGCGCTACAACACGGAGCTGGCAAATGATCTGGGGAACCTGGTCAGCCGCTCGGTGGCCATGGCGGAGAAGTACTTCGGTGGCGAACTCCCGGCCGAGCATCAATTCGGGGCCGGCGCTCTGGCCGACCACCCAGGAGCAGCCGATCTCCGGGCCGTCGCACGGCAGGCGCGCCTCGACTACGTGGAGGCCTTTGACCGGCACGCAGTGGATGAGGCGATTGCGGCCGCCCGCCGCATCGTCCGACGGGCCAATCAGTTCATCGAGGAAACGGCCCCCTGGACGCTGGCGAAGGATCCGGCCCACCGGTCGGAGCTGGCGGCCGTCATGAACGCCCTGATCGAGTCGGTCCGGATCTCGGCCACGCTCCTCTGGCCCGTCATCCCTCGGAAGTCAGGGGAGATTCTGGCGGCCATTCGGATGCCGGCTCCGGGGCCGGGGTCGCTGGCCGGGGT